>Ga0075152_10003162_pt1 | contig 11596 bp, 14 predicted proteins | sample JI61114C2DNA_FD_70964 | JGI IMG/M metagenome (GOLD analysis project Ga0075152, IMG submission 70964) | Wastewater effluent complex algal communities from Wisconsin, to seasonally profile nutrient transformation and Carbon sequestration -... | ecosystem: Engineered > WWTP > Effluent > Algae...
CATCTGTAGAGCCGTCATACGGTTCTGCGAGCTAGCGATGGCACCACTAATTATCTATTGTACTCGGTGCGGCACAACGGTAACTCGGCGACCTCCGAGAGAAATTGGAATACAAACAGAAGGGACTGCATTCAACCCGAAACTGGGCAGTTGAGGAGCACGGCTGGCCGACCAGGAGAACATGTGGTTGTAGAGCGGCGTAGGAACGGCATCTTCTTCAAAGAGCCTAAACGGCCAAAATGATTATTTCCCTCTATCCATCTCATGTCCATTAGGAAGTAAAGATACTCCAGCCTTCATAAGAACAGTCAGTACGGTTTGATGAGGTGGAAGTATCCAACGAGGCCGTCCATGAGAATGTGAATGAAGATGCAGTTGAAGAGAAACCATCGGTAAGTTCCATTGTTGCTGGCCTTGTCTCGGAATGATATCACGAAGTGTATGAAAAAGTAAGTGAGGATGCACAACCCAACAATCAGTACCATCTGTTCTGCGTCTTGCTGGAACAAGCGGACCAGCGTATCGAAGTTGAAGTGTTCGGATTTGAGCATCCAAAGATATCTAATAATTAAGATGGTTGGCAAAATGCTCGCAATTATATGGCGGGCTATGGCATCCCCCCGCCCAGTTTTACATATAATTATTCAGCTTTCTGCCGAAGAAGCAATGATGGAGCAGGAGGTTGCCAATGACGGCCAGCTGAAAGCGTCGTAAAGACCTACCGAGTCGCTGATGATGGCCTAGCCAGCATCACTCAACAATGACTACTGCTATGTCTGTAAGGATCGAGGGAATTTATTCGGATGCGACAATTGTCATAGGGCCTACCACTTCGAAGAACCATGCTGCCTACCTGATAGCTACCTCAACTCCGCCAACGATGATGGATAGTGGATATGTCCATGCTGTGATCAACACCAAATTTGTCCAATCTGTGAAAAGGAAGTGAGAGTTGGAACTACCGAACGGGCAGCGAATTGTGCCTTATGCTACCGAAGCATTCATCTGAGTTGCATCGACCTCCCGGAGTCATTACAGAAGGCCAACCAGCTGGTAGTGGACTACCCAGTAGTGAATTGCATCAATTGTCTCAGATCATCAACGATAAAGCATTGGATGGAAGACAGGATAGTCGATGGCAGGGAATACAGTCTGCTGATTCCCCTCAGTAACCTCTCAAGTTAATTTAGTGGCAGCGAGTTGTCATCAAGGTTGGCTAGAGACATCAATGACACGATAGATTATGAGTAGCCAAAAGCATAGGCCACAGCAAGTTGAGAGAAGCAACATCATGCGAGAGTGTCGCATCGCAAAGATCCTCAACGTCAAACCACCTCATAAGTACAAAAGGTTCGACAAGGAGTTTGTCCTGGAGACTCTCAGCAACTCCAAACTCGAAAGGAAGTACGGATCACAGGATAACTTCCGGTTTCTGGTGAAGTGGGTGACAGTACCATCCAAGTAGGCAACATGGGAGGACGAGGCTGCTGTCTTTAACGAAAGATAAGCTCTATCAAGATATCTGGCTGTGCTGCGAACAGAACTCACTTTAGAAGAAGGGTTAGCTAGGCCAGGATAAAAGACGCCCCCAGATTACAAAAAATCTTTAACAGGTGATGAGGAACTGTTCTATGTTGTTGGTGATGGCCAGAGAAATTCCAGACTGAATAGCTAGCGAAGACGCGAATTAATCGACATGGTCAACTCAGAATTTAAGAATTACCTGAACCCTGGGAATCCATACCAACACAAAGAGACGATCGTGCTCACTGACACAGCAAACTTAAAACAGTGGGAGGCAGATATCCAGGCAGTCGGGAAGGGGCTTATTGTCACGCTGTTGGAAGGCACTACCTATGAACAAGAAGACATCCTCGATCGGGAGATGAGATTTCAGAAATTTAAGCTTCCCTGCTTCAATGTGCTGCTTACGACTCCTGAGATCTTCAGCCAACGAATAGAGGCTATCGAAAAGAATGTAGATCTAAACTGCAGCCTCGTCATCTTTGATCTTGTAGACAACGAAAGCAAGTTCGTGTTTTCCAGGTTCAAATCACTCCAGAAAAGCACCCTTTGCTTATTCAAGTACACAGCGTTTGAAGAAGCACAGCTTAGGGAAATGTTAGGGAACAGGTATAGGGCATACGGGGAAAATAACTCTGGGACAGCCAATAGATGTGAAGAAAAAGAAAGGTAGGTGGAAGAGACTGTTTATAAAAAGCCATCGCCTCAACCCAATGCCTTCAAAGATGAAGACAAATATAAGAGACCAGGTCCAATTGTCTCGGCTTCAATCCTGGAAAAGCCATCTATACCTGTTCCACCGAAGCCCGATTCGAATGGGAGTCCATCGTATCGGTTTCAAGCCAGCAGTACCCCGAAGACGGCATACTCTAACGGCAATTAAAGGCTATCTCCATAACTAAACACCCTCCTAAAGGCCAGGTTAAAGAGTGAAGTTCCCACTAAAATTCGTGAGTAGCCTTCTTATCGAAGAATTTCAATTCAAAAATCCATACCCAGTAGCCTTCAGTCTACCTACCAAAAGTTTATGAACAACCCCACAGAGTTTATCGTAAGGTGCGGGGTCTCTGAGGTACAGAGAGTCTGCGTACTGCAATATCTTGTCTCTTTCGGACTAAACCGAGGAAAGCACGAACAGGTATACTAGCATATGGTGCGCTGGAAGAAAGATGTGTTTGGGTGTGGCACAAACGACCTACGGTCGCCAATTCACCGACAGCAAAAACAGACGATCATTCGCTATCTCTAGGTAATCCTCTCAATCATCTACGAGGATCGATAGACTACTTGCGTTTCGCCGATTATCACCCCACTCTTCTTCGAGTATAACGTACGCTATTGGTTAATCCCAGCATATGAGTCTTTGCAAGCACATCATCGAAATCTCCAACGCTAAGGATATGTATGAAGAGTACAAGAACAAACCTGAAGAGTGGCCTTACAACAAAATCTTCAACCTCTACAGAAACAAGAAGGGGGAGCTGATAACCGCTGCCAACTGGACCCCAGTGCAAGATTTGGAGCTCATTAGGTTGGTCTTGGAGCATGGGTTTGGTAATTGGACTAATATCATCCAAGCCTTCATGTCAAACCGAGTGGAATACAGACCGACTGACCGAAGTCTAAGTGGCCAGGAGTACCTGTTAAATAGATTGCGGCCAACCTTCAAGCCTCTCGCTACAATGTCTGAACTAAGCTTCTGTGCCAGGATGATAAACAACAGGATGTCAGCCATGCTGTCTGAGCTGTGGTGTATGAGGAGGCGAACCAACTGATAATGCATCTTCGCAAAGAATTTATTTGGATGAATCTTGACGACAAAAAACTATCAGTAGAGTACACAACGAGCTGCCCAGTGTCACATATCCTATACTTCCATATCAGAACGCGAGAATTTCTGTCTTCTGAAGCTCCTGTGCTCTTTGGGTTCCTTCAGTTCTTTCTGTTCTTTTGATTCTGGCTTTCGAGGAGATTCAAACAAGGACTGTGGTGGCAGTTCGAAGGGCTTGGGCATATAGTCTACCATCCGAGGGAAGTGAGATGTGCCTCGAAGTTAGTTCAGTTCCTTTGAGTTGTTTAATCGTATCCGAGCCAGCGCCTTCGACCTTGCTTCTTCGCCAAATGATACTTTCCTGCCTTATGACTGAAATTAGAATTCTCTATTCTCTGCTCCGTCGAACTTTCTAGACTTCTCTACTGACAGCGTTTCTAAACTGTTGCCTCTATCGCGGCGGAGAGCGACTTCAATTTCGTTTTTCTTGCTTTGCAAAATTGTTCGGCTTCTAAGAAAGTCGCCACCGCGGTTCGTACTCATAGCTCCATTCTCTTGCCTTTCGCCTTCTTTCCCTTCCCCGACAACTGTAAATGACTGGGAAACAATGCTGGATGCATCCGACATACTGTCATAGTTGATCTCAATGCCCAGCAGACCAATGAGATCGCCGAAGCAAGTACTGTACTTGGGTTGCATAAACTTGCCCTTCTCCAACAAATACATCTTCTTGTAGATCTTTTTGATGAGCAGCTTGAACTTATCCTCATCGCAGTTCTCCTTGTTGTAGAACTTGATGACCCGCTTCTTCAGTGCAAGCACAAGGTTCTCTATCAGCACGTTATACTTGCTTTACTGCTGGCGTGTCGCGAAGCCGCTGTAGACGCTCATTGGTTTTATTATATTGGTGTAACTTCGCAAAGTGCCGCCTGCAGCAGCAACCACTGAGCTTTAGACGAAGTATGCACAATCATTTTCTGAGCCACCTAAAACGGGGTTGATTTTTGGGAGCCATCAACTTAAGCGATTCCGCTTACTACACACTCTTGATAGTTGATTACGATTGATATTTGTTCCTTTTTGAGCCTTTCCCTGATTCTAGTCGCTTTTGCATCTACGGGCTGTTCAGGTATTTGTAGTGAGCACGCAATATTTCCAAGTCGATCTCTGTATCGACGTCCTTGCATTACTCTTTGAGTTCGACCTCACCGTTGCAGTACGAGAGGTCGGTGATCATTTACCCCTTCATGTGGGTGAGTTCATGCAGCCACACTCTCAACTGAAATCCGCTAAATACCTCACGATGCTAGTTATTGAGTTCATCTCTCCATTCGATTTCTCCCTCAATTGGTCGCTTTACCTTGAACTTAAAGAGCGGTACGCTTGGGCATTCTTCGTACCCGTATTCCTCATAGACAGAAAGTTCCTTCGGTATTGGGTTTACGACACCATCATAGTCGTCTGGAGTGACATTGTCATAGCCCGTCCATTTCTGAGGTACCAACTTTGCTTTATTGAGACATACAAACATTCTGGGTCTTTCGAAGATTTGGTTAGCTGATAGGGAGCAGTATCCGTTCATGCTCGCAAACTTTTTGAGGTTCTCCAAGATTCTGCCATGAGTTTTCGTCATATATTTCATCGGCGGCCTTGGTGTCTGCATCAGCTCGCACACATCACCCCATTTGTACAGCTGAATATCGTTGAATGGCTTCAATCCTCTCTGGCTTACCTTTCTCATTGATAATAGTTTAGACTATATTAACAATTCCCAAACAAACGGCACTTTCTCTCTTGGAGACATCAATCGCTCATTACCGAGTTATGAGCTAAATTAGTAATTACTTATGAACAAACGCCCAAGCTAGTATCCTAACCTTGAGGGTGAGTTCAAGGACAGTGAGAGGGAGTATTACGTGGGCAGTCTTCTCTGCCACGGAAAGATATAAGGGGGAGGAATGTTTGGATTGCAACCTCAGTCAATGTTCAAGGCGCGTATGAACCCGGGAGGATTTGGGGCTTATTCCCACGGCAGCTTCTACTCTCCGATGTCATGCTTCACCTCAAATATACTTGAAGGAAGTCCTTCAACCTTTCTACCTTCACCCTTTATGTCAAGCGTTGGAACAAACCCTTTTACGAACATTTTTAAATCGACAACAGGAAACAACCCAGATCAGACGCCTGAAACATCAACTTCCCGAGCTGCCGATCAGCCCGTATTCAGAAAGGGAGAGGAACTGTTCACAAAAAAATAGTGCTACGAACTTAACTTATACAAGCGAGGCGCTGAACAATCTGTGTACATTAGTCTACGAAACATCATGCTCACGGAAATGTTCCTCTAAACCAAGAGTATCGATGACCTGCACCTCTCCTACTTCGTGGAAAGTGAGAAAGTAGAGAAGAGAGACTATTCAGAATGGCTCCCCATTCGAATAGAAGTGGCAATCAAGGAGTCCATCTTCAACGAAGATTACAAGAAACAGCTTGAGCAGAATTAGGTCAAAATCGTGGAGTTAAGAGAGAAGTCCAAGAAACTTCGAAAAGAAAACAAAACGAAAAAGGACCCGAAGATTAAAAAAGAGATTTACAACCTGGAGGAGGAAGCGGGCGAGCTGCAAGCATAGAACAATCTGAACATTGCACACCGGCAGCTGATCATCAAATTGATCAGGATGGCTGGAATGAGAGTTAACGAATAGGCAATTGTGAAACCTGAGTTTAGCAAGGATATGACGACCCGGTTAATTCTGCTCAAGGAGAGGCAGCGGGAGATCAAGTGGAACAAGAAAAACTTCAATTTTGAAGCTGCATTCGACGCATACTGCCTTCGAAAATGCGGCAAGGTCGCCATCGTTAAATACATAAAAAATGAGAGAGAATTGCGTGAGTACCGACGGTCCAGCCGAAGGCCAGTCAACTTTAAGAGGGTGCTATGCGCTCCTGAAATTTATATCCGCCTATCGGAGGAGGAACAGCGTGAGACAAAGTAGTTTGAGCACCTCATCGATAAACGAGATAGGGGAAGTTCAGAACTGATCACAGATCTCGTGATCAACATCCTCGCTAACGAACACCAATAGTTGGACTTAAACATCCTCAAGGAAGAAGACCCAGAGATTCTCGAGGAACTTAAAAAGTAAATTCAAGAGGAGGAGAATAAGCTGGACAAATCTATCGAAGTCAAGAGAGGAAGAAGCTTCGGGTACAGTGAGGGACTGACAACGAGAATATTCTTTGAAAGGTACATGGCTCAGGATCCTGACAAAACCATCATGGTAAAAAAGAGACTCCTGAATAAGATCCTATCTCGGAAGAAGAACAAGGAGCTGTTCGATGAGTTTGAGTTGGAGACCCTCCATCTTCGAGAAACTCCAACCCCCGACAAGATATCAACTCGACTGCTCCAGCACCAGTCTCAAGCACTCACCTGGATGAAATTCCGTGAGCAAAGAATATCACCCAAGGTTGTGCTGAGTGAAACATACCAAGGCAGCAATAACCTCGAAGACAGAGTCTCCAGTGTCTACTGGGAGGAAATCCAGCTCATCGACGGCAAGAGAATCTTCCTCAACTACTTCACAGGTGAGTTCTCAAACCAGAAGACCAATAGCAAGGTTGTTCATGGAGGTATTCTGGCCTACGATATGGGACTGGGGAAGACCATAACAGCACTATCCCTCATCTATGACACAATCGACACTATAAAAACTAAGAAAGGAACTATCGTTGGCAAGAACCTCTACGTTACGATTTCAACAGTATTACCAAATGAAATTGAAGGGTTGGTCAGAAAGCATGTTCGCCCTCCATGCAACTACATCATCATCGATAGGTAGAATCGGAAGCAATTGAGGGATCTCCGCGGTTACGATATAGTGTTCATCAGTTACGAAACATTGAAGTCGGAGTACAAGGAGTTCCTGGAGGTTGGTTATACAGACCCAGAGGAATAAACCAGTGATGCAGAGGATCTCGTAGAATTAATCAAAATTTAGCCGAACTTGAACCAGCAGGAGATTTCTATTGTTGAAAATCCAGCTCATAAAAGGCCCCTTCATCAGAAACGCACCACCGTATTCGGGTACTACTGGAACAGAATTATTCTCGATGAGGCCCACCACATCCGCAATAGAGATACACTCGCATCGGAGGCCACCTGCGCACTTCGTGGCTACAACAGATGGTGTCTTACAGGCACCCCAGTTCAGAATAATAAGACCGAGATGTATGCCCTCCTAAAGTTTTTGAAAGTAGAGATCTTTTCGGAGTGGAAGTGGTGGAACCGCTACATCGAAAAGTCGGAAAGTTTAGAGGACGGATTCGCAACTCTCCACAAAATCCTGCGAAAAATCATGCTAATGAAAGCCAAAACTGCGAAGAACTTGAATGGTGACTCTATAATCCATCTCCCTGATAAGACTGAACACTTAGTGTTAGTGCAGTTCAGCGAGTAGGAAAGTTGCGCATATGAGCTGATGAGAGACATAACCGAAAACTTCATTCTGAAGCTGATCGAGAAACGAAACAAAAAGGACAAATCGGAGGAAGAGAAGAAACAGAACCAAAAAGACACTTGCTCAGTGTTCACTCTGATTATGAAGCTGAGGCAGTTTTGCGATGATCCGTGCCTGGCCATTCCAAACTTCAGTAGCAAAAAGACGCAGCAGAGTCTCAAGAAGCATCTCGAGCGGAAGCTACTTCGTGCTGCTGAACCAGGCGAAGGTGCCGGAGACGAGGAGTTTTGTGTTCGATGCAAATTTGAATACGAAAATTTGAGTTCCCTCGAGTGTGGACATAAGATCTGTGTGGCGTGCAACACTGACATCGACTAAGATGGACTCGAACCAGAATGCCCATAGTGTTCTAGACCTGCTTTTCCTATTGACAGAAGGTTTGGGCTTATGAGATAGGAAAGCGATACTTCTACTGTCTTCGGTTAAAGCATTGCTGCAAGTATTATTCGACCAGGGAGACCCCCTCGCGCTCCTTAGCGTATGCTTCCAATTGAAGAGTCCGCAGATGAGGACTAATAATAAGGGGAAGAAGAACCCTTTCAGGAGTACTACAGTAGTAAGCTTATGAGGGTGGTGTCGTTGGCGAATGAAATCGTCGAAAGAGGCGAGAAGCTGATTATCTTTTCTCAGTGGATCAAGATGATGGAGCGCATCTCAAAATAGTTGGATTGGTACAATATCAAGGTAATCTGCCTCAACAGCAAGCTAAAGATTCCCGAGAGGAGAGAACTATTATAGCAATTTACAAGGGCAGATATCCAAGTGTTGGTAACTTCCCTGAAGACCTCTGGAGAGGGGTTGAATCTATCAGTGGCCAGCAGCGTAATAATCGTCGATCCCGACTGGAATCCAACCATCGAACAGCAAGGAATCGACCGGTCTCATCGATTTGGTCAACTGCGGGAAGTCTCAATCTACCGCGTGGCCGTCGAAAAAACAATTTAATAGAAAATGCGTGACCTCCACGAAAAGAAGATTCAGGAACGCAACTACACCATGATGGACCGCAGATTCTTCCAGGGCAAGAAGTACATCGAACGGATGTTGAGTCTAGTGAGCCGGTCCTAGTGATCAATTTGGAAGCCATATTGCATAAACAGTCATGGGTTGACCTAGTTGTACAGATTGATGAGATCTCGAAGCACCGGGTCTATCTTATTGTAGATGTCCAGTTTGGACAGGGTTCGAGTGCTATTCATCGACCATTTAAAGTCGACGTTGATGGGTTCCACTCGCTGGAAGTTACGGATTCGGGAAATCTACTCTACAATTATACTGCAGTGGTGGAAGTTCTTGCGATCGTCGAACCTGAATAAGCATGGGGGTACTTTGAGAACTGGTTGTACAGCTCGGCGCATTCCTCAACATTTTCGGGGATGCGGATATACCGCATTAGTCCCTCTGTGAGGATGTGCTGACTGTCTTCCTGAATCTCTATGTAGGGTAGCCGCTTTCGTAGCTCTTTCTCGCAGTTTCGCACCAACCTCTCCAGGTTGGGCTCTATTTATTCATTGGAGAGGAACATTACCAGGTATTTACTGTCCTTTAATTGGGATTTTATTCTCGTCAACAGCGTCAACTTCTCAGGAAGGCCCTTTGTCCTCAAGGAAAGCTTGACCAACAGGTTGGAGATGGAGCTGTCCATGAACTCATAATTATTGACGAAGTATTGCCAGTATTCCTAGCTGGTAGAACTATCGAGCATCTTGATCTACTGGTGAGTGTTGCTATCTGCCTTGACGTCTGGGCATAAGTATCGGACCTGCACGTGGAAAATTTCCATGAAGTAATCTCCATAATCGGGTTTGATAGTCTTCTCGCGGACCTTGCGGTACTCGAATTGCTTTATTGCCAAGAAGTTCTTGATTTGAGGGTAGCACTCGCAAGTTATACTGTTGAGCTTTTATATTTCAGCCAACTTTTCGCGGTAGATATCCATTCCCAAGAGGGCACGTAGCACCAAGAAGACTGTGCTCGGTTTTAAGGGCCTGCCGAGTAACTGCTCGTTGAGAATGACTACCCCACGAGTATAGTACCCGTTCATGACCTTAGAGTTGAGGAAGATTATATCGACCTTGCGCGTAAAATATTTGTGCTTACCGCTGAGAGACTTCTATATCTGCTCTAGTTGGTTGAGCAACTGTGGGATGAACTCAGAAGCCTGGCTCATGGTATCCTTGCGGCAGTAGAAGCGAAGCAATGTTGATATGGTGTGGCGGCATCGTACTTCAGAGATCGGCAGGCACGCGATAAACAGTTCCTGGATGCTGTTGAGCTTAATGTCCTTAAACTTGGTGCAGTACTTGATCTTGCTCTTCACCGAACGAGTGGACATGCGGCTGCTGAACGAACTATTCAGTCCCGACGGGTTCACATTAGTGTCCTCCACGAAATATCTGTACTCACTGAAATCGTTGTTGCCCACCAGCTTGATCAGCTGCTTCTCGGAGTTCGATACGGCCTGGAAATTTTCAGGGTGGAGAATTTGCAGTTCAACCTTGCATTCGGTTCGCTGATTCAGGCATGGAATTATTCTAGGTGCGTTCAATCGATTATTGCGCGAATAGATGCACTGCTCCTTCAGCGAGTACTTATTGTCCTCGTTGATCTTGAAGTAGGTGCACATCCCATCGTCGAAGAATGAGTACTTGTTCGAGAATATCACCTAGATGCGGTTGGTTGGCATCAGGTATTTCGGGTGTATTCTGATTCTCTGCACTGAATACTCCACCTCCTCCTCTGGAACTAGAATTCCGTTGACCGAAAGGTGAGTGACCTCATCTCCATTGAAGCAGACGTCCAGAGGGTAGTCGCGGAAACCCGACAACGAAAACATCATTATCACAGAACCTTCGTAGGTGAGACCCTTGCTTAGATTCATTAGGATGCGGTAGCTCAGGTTAGTCACTTTTGCGGGTGGGGTCAACGAATTCGGTACCACCTGATACTGCCAGTCGTCTCTTACTGGTTCCCTACCTCAGCAGCGATATACCTGTACAGGGGCTTCTCATTGCCCTACGTCAACTCTGAACTGTAGCTTAGTCTGCTCTCAGTGATCTTCTCCTTGGTCGAATGGCTCTATTGCGTGGGTAGTTACTTCTTCGAACTCTTGCTCCAGATTATGATGGCAGCCATGACCGTTGTGATCACACAACCAGCGATCATCAGGCCCCTCGTCTCCCATGTTTTCAAAGAATCCATATTGGTCTCCTCAACAATTATACTGTTTATAAAAAGTCTTGGTGTGTTCGAGAATCCTACTACCTGACTAGCTCCCTTTGGGGTTCTCTACAACCAATTTCGTGGAGCATATCCATAACACAACACTTATAATAGCAATGAAGCAGGTCATTTATCTCTTTTTGCTGGTGGTATGTCTGAGCTTCACTACAACACAAGTCAATGATGATGGACTCCCAAGGCTGAACATCAGCACTAAATGTAACGCGCTGGACCTTTCAGCATACAACTACAGTGGAATTGCCAAAAGTGGCTATCTCTCCATTGGCAAGGGAAACTCAGCACTCACTTTCATCTTCTATGGAAAGAATGGAGTGACCAACCCCAGCGATCTAAATAACTACCCCACCATCATCTGGCTGAACGGTGGGCCAGGTGAATCATCTCAATGGGGCAACTTCATTGAGCTTGGGCCTCTCACCGTTCGCAGAAAGCTGTTTGGAGCGGGACTGGATATTGTGCAGAACAAGAATAGTTGGAGCCGCGAGTACAATTTATTGTTCGTCGATCAACCAGTCGGAACAGGATTGAGCTATGCCGA
>Ga0075152_10003164_pt1 | contig 11592 bp, 12 predicted proteins | sample JI61114C2DNA_FD_70964 | JGI IMG/M metagenome (GOLD analysis project Ga0075152, IMG submission 70964) | Wastewater effluent complex algal communities from Wisconsin, to seasonally profile nutrient transformation and Carbon sequestration -... | ecosystem: Engineered > WWTP > Effluent > Algae...
TTCACGTTGACAGGTTTCAAACGCCCGGTTGCCATAACAATACTATTTGCTACAACTTAAATAGCTATTTACGCATATTCCACTATGTTTAACGGCCAATTTGGCACTCAATCTGGCACTATCTTTCCGACAAGGCCAGGTTGACACCCAGGCCAGCAAATGCCGCTGCAAACCCGCAACGCAGCCACGACTGAACTCGCGGCGATTCGATCACTGCCTTGCGGAACGCATGGGCGAGGAAACCATAAACCACAAACACCAAAAAGGTCATGGCCATGAAAACACCGCTGAGCACCAGCAACTGCGCCAGCGGCGCAGCGGCGTTCGGCTCCACAAACTGCGGCAGAAAAGCCAGGAAAAAGATGGTGAGCTTCGGGTTGAGGATGTTCAGCAAAAACGCTTTCGTCACCAGGCTGGTGGCAGTACTGGCCGAGGACGCGCTGTCCACCACAAAGGCCGCTTTGTCACGCCACGTTGCAAAAGCAATATAGAAAAGATACGCCACGCCCGCGAACTTCAGCACCTGAAACGCCACCGCGCTGGTGTGCAACACCGCCGCCAGCCCGAGCACCGTGGCCAACAGGTGCGGCAAGATCCCTGCCGTGCACCCGATGGCCGCGAACGCGCTGGCCCTGCGCCCCTGAATGATGCCGGTGGAGACGGTGAAAACGACGCCCGTCCCGGGAATCAGCACAACGATCAGGGATGTGATGAGGAATTCAAGTGTGATCATGATGGGTGCACTCCTGTCTATTGATTGGCAAACCGTGCGGCGGATCGCGCTTTCGCGCGTGTGGCCTCAATCTCGCGGTCGCGGGGCTCGGCTGTGGTCACCAGCGACTCAATGAGCGTGCGGGCAGTGGCCGCTATTTGCGCCACCGCGAGATCAAATGCTGGCGCGTTGCTTTTGGACGGGACGTTAAAACCGCTGAGTTTGCGCACGAACTGCAGCGATGCGTCGCGTATTTCCAGTTCAGTGGCGGGCGGTTCGAAGTTGAACAGTGTCTTGATGCTCCTGCACATTGCGGGACTCCTATTGGGTGATGTCAGTTCACATTGCTACGGATTCAATAGCTGCTTACGCTGGCTCACACGCGAAGCAGGCCGCGGAAGCCACGTGCTGCGTAGTATGACTGTGCCCCATTGTGATAGACGAAGACCTTACCGTAGCGGCGGTCACAGAAAAGGGCTCCACCAAGCGAGCGTACTTCGCCGGGTGTTGCCACCCAGTTGGACGTCTTCGTGTCAAACTCGCCGAGCAGTTGCAGCTCGCGGTACTGATCTTCACTGAGCATCGTGACGCCCATCGCCGCGGCCATATCAGCGGCAGAACCTGCCGGCTTGTTCTCCTTGCGTGAGTTCAATGCTTCGCAGTCGTAACAGAGACTTCTACGCCCGGACGGGCTCTCGGCTGAGCAGTCACAGAAGATGTACTGCCCGCTGGCCTTGTCGTAGCCGATCACATCCGGCTCGCCGCCCGATGATTCCATTTCATACAGCGTCTTGAGTGCGGCGGGGTTGCCTTTCAGCCTGGCCAGAACCTTTTCCCAACCGTGGCCCTTGTGTCGATTCAAGTTCTCCTCGAATCGGATTTTCAACGACCGGAGAAGCTTTTCTCGTTCTTGTGATTTCATGGGCGTACCTGTGTGTTTAGCTTGTTCCGTCTGGCGTTTGGCATGAGAGCTCAGGCGCCACGGTCATCACTGCCGGGTAAAAATCAGGTGCGTGGCCCGTGGCGTGGCTTCGTGTTTGCTGCAAACATAGCCCAAGGCAGGAAGATTCACACCTTCGAACAGCCGCTCACCCCCGCCAAGCAGCACCGGCGAGATGGCGATGTGCATTTCGTCAATCAGGCGCAGGCGAAGGTACTGCTGGATGGTGTTAACCCCGCCGCCCACCCGCACATCTTTACCCCCGGCAGCTTCGCGAGCCCTCGCCAGCGCGACCACGGGGCCCTCGGTGACGAAGTGAAACGTCGTTCCGCCCTCCATCACCAGCGGTGGGCGCGCGTGGTTCGTCAGCACAAACACGGGCACGTGATACACCGGGTTTTCACCCCACCAGCCGCGCCAGCTCTCATCCGGCCAGGGCCCGCGAACGGGGCCAAACATGTTGCGGCCCAAAATCCAGGCGCCCATGTTCTGGAAACCACGCTGGGCAAAGTCGTCGTCGATGCCGCTCGCGCCGCCATAGTTGTTGCCAAACACCTGCTCTTGAAACGTGCGCGTCGACATCGCCCAGCCATGCAGGGATGTACCGCCTACACCGAGCGGATTGGCCAGATCCTGGTCAGGCCCGGCACCGAAGCCGTCCAGCGAGATGGTGAAACTTTCTACGCGAAGTTTGGACATGGGATCTCCAGAAAGTGGCTTGTACAGCCTTGATTTCAGCCATTTTGGCCAATTCTAGGCGCCAATCCAGCCAACCCGGTAACTGTAGCTTTCAGTTCCACCTCATCCGTGACGCTACAAACTAAATAGCTACTCACGCATATACGACAGGGCTTGGAGGCCAATTTGATATACAAAAAGGCCGGATTTCGCCGCAACTTGCCAGTTCTGCGGCTGGTGCGCAAAGGGCGCGGCCATGAAGTCGATCAGCGCTCCTGCCGGTCGGTACCGTTCTTGAAGAACTAGCGCGGTATCAATGCGGAAGGCCCTATGTCTTGAAACGGTCCCAATGGATTTGTCGTTAGTTCGACCTCGTTAACCAGCGGTTGCCCTCCCCATGACCGGTAAACAACAATATCTTTGACAAAGAGAATAACGGCATTGAATCGCCAACCCGATGTCTCGGTTCGGCGGCTAAAGTTGGTGAAGTCAGCGAAAAAATTGCCTTTCCTCTCTCTAGCAATTTTGGCGGAAACGATTTCCATCCCGTGGCAAGTGTCGAGTGCCTTCAAGCAAGCAATGATGCCGGGGTCCAGGTCTTCTCGGGTCAGCACAGCAGCAGGCACAAACCGCCTGACAATATCGGCGTGCGTCAGGATTGTGGTGTTCGGATGTGCGAGGGGATTGAAACCATTTTGTGCAAGCGTATTGGTGTCACCTTTCATGGGAATCAACGCGTCAATCGACCTGCGTGCGTCCTCAAATGTTGCAAATGATGTGGATTCAGTGTGCGTCCTTGGCAGCAATGAAGTGCATCCAGTCGCGCACAAGGTCACCACTAGCAAGCTGCCAATTTTCGATATGGCATCAGTCCAGCGCACAGTGTCTACAAGATGGTTGACCACTGGCAAGAAGCCGCTTTCCATTCTTCCTTTAGCGCACATAAAGAAGACCTTCTAGCGTGGAATGCATTGCCAAATTGAACGTTGCCAGTAGCAATCCCTCCTGAGGCTCCGGCTCGTGCAGTAGATAGCCCTGAACGTCGTCAACCCCGATTGCCGTCAACCGCTCGAGTACCTCAGCCTTGTCTACGAATTCGGACACAGTCTGGACCCCCACAACTCTGGCCACATGCACAAAGAAGCGGACTGTGGCTGCGTCCAGTGGATCAATGACAACGTCTTTGATGAACTGACCGTCAATCTTCAGATAGTCCACGTGCAGGGTTTTAAGGTATCCGCGCGCTGGGAGCAGTGCTTCGCCGAGGCGCAGCACGTGATGCAGAGGCTGGCCGAATTGCTGGTTTGGCAAACGCAGGTTTCGCTTAACCGGTTTGCTATAAATATATGAGCTGCTCGCACATATCCGACGAGGGCTAGAGGGCAATTTGGCACTCAAAAACAGCTAAATTCAGGATTTGCGACTGCCCATCAGCAACATCAGCCCGCCCGCTACAACTGCGGCAACGCCAGCCCAGACTGGAATGTTCACCGACTTGTTTTCCTTGACGGACAGCTCCAGCGAACCCAGCTTCACGGCGGTGGTGTCTTTGGTGTAGCTGAATCCGCCGTAGGCCAGTGCCAGTACGCCGGCAACCATCAATGCTACCGCGATCATTTTGATTGAGTTCATATCGTCCTCTTTGGGGTCAAGCCACCTGTTCTCTGGGTCCGGCGGAGCCAGGTTGGGGGCTATACCAATTTGATCAAAAGACGCCAGAGTTCGCCGTAGGACAAGTGCCCGTTTCCCTGCCCGTTGACAGGCCAGACTGTGGCGACGTTTTAGGTCGCTTCGTGTTTCAGGCGGCTTCGCGCACCGCCCCGTGCGCCAGCGCCATTACATCGCGCGGATGCAGGGCTTTCAGGCGGTGGTCGCTCCACACCTGGCGCCACTTGCGTGCGCCAGGCAAACCGTGGCGCAGGCCCAGCATATGGCGGGCGATTGCGCTCCACGGCGCGCCATGTGCGGCGGCCTCAGCCGCCATGTAGTCGCACATCTGTTCTTCCACGTGCTCGCGGGTGAGCGCTTCGACAGACTCAGCAGGAACGGATGGGGGCTCGGCATTAAAAAACGCAGCGTCCCACTCGCGCAACCACCAGGGGTTGTGATAGGCCTCGCGGCCGATCATCACGCCGTCGAGTTGTTGTAGTTGCGCGGCAACCTGTTCGCTGGTGGTGATGCCGCCGTTCACGCACAGCGTGAGGTGGGGAAACTCGGCTTTCAGCCGGTGCACCAGTTCGTAGCGCAGCGGCGGCACTTCACGGTTTTCCTTCGGGCTCAGGCCTTTAAGCCAGGCGTTGCGTGCGTGCACGATGAACACCTTGCAGCCCGCCTCGCTGACGGCGCCGACAAAGTCGCGCACAAAGTCATAGCTCTCGGTTTTATCGATGCCAATGCGGTGTTTGACGGTCACCGGCACCCCCACCACGTCCACCATGGCTTTCACGCAGTCGGCCACCAGTTGTGGCTCAGCCATCAGGCAGGCGCCAAACGCACCCCGCTGTACGCGTTCGGACGGGCAGCCGCAGTTCAAATTGATCTCGTCATAACCCCACAGCTCGCCAAGTTTGGCGCAGTGCGCCAGGTCGGCCGGCTCGCTGCCGCCCAGCTGCAGCGCCACAGGATGCTCCTGCGCGTTGAACTGCAGGTGGCGCGGCACATCACCATGAATCAGCGCGCCGGTGGTCACCATTTCGGTGTACAACAAGGCGTTTTTGCTCAGCAGGCGGTGGAAGTAGCGGCAGTGCCGGTCCGTCCAGTCCATCATCGGGGCGACGGACAGTCTCCAGCGTTCGGCCGGGACGGTTTGATGGATGGGAACGGATGGAGACATGCCCTCATTATCCCAGCCCGCCCGAAGCCACATTCACTGCAGTGACAGCCGTCATAAGCTTGACCCGAATCAACTCGCGATGCTTCCATCCATGCCATAGTGAAAAAATGCCTTTGCAAGACCCCAACTCCCGCCCAGCCATCTTTGTGGCCCAGGGCTTGAGCAAGACCTACCAGATGGGTGAGGTGAAGGTCATCGCCTTGCAGGACGTGGATTTGACCATCTACGGCGGCGAATTCATTGTGTTGCTGGGGCCATCCGGTAGCGGCAAATCCACCTTGCTCAATATTTTGGGTGGACTGGACCGGCCCAGTCGTGGCGTGGCCAGGTTTGCTGAACACAACCTCACCACCGCCACCGATGCGGAGCTCACGCAGTACCGCCGGGAGCACGTGGGGTTTGTGTTTCAATTCTACAACCTGATTCCCAGCCTGACTGTGCGCGAAAATGTGGAGTTGGTGACTGACATCGCCGTCAATCCAATGCCCGCCGACGAGGCGCTGGCGCTGGTAGGCTTGGCCGAGCGGCTGGATCACTTCCCTTCGCAGTTGTCGGGTGGTGAGCAGCAACGTGTGGCCATTGCGCGCGCCATCGTCAAACGCCCGGAAGTGCTGCTGTGCGACGAACCCACCGGTGCACTGGACTATGTCACCGGCAAGCTGGTGCTGGAAGTCATTGAGCGCATCAACCGGGAGATGGGTACCACTGCCATTGTGATTACCCACAATGCAGCCATCGCTGGCATGGCGGACCGAGTGCTGCATCTGGGTGGCGGGCGGGTTCAGCGGGTAGAGCAAAACACCCACAAGCTCAAGCCATCGGAGTTGTCATGGTGATGGGGGTAGCCTCGTGAAAGCCCTGGATCGCAAGCTGCTGCGCGACCTGCGTCTGATGTGGAGCCAGGTACTGACCATCTCGCTTGTGGTGGCCAGCGGCGTGGCGGGATTTATTACCAGCTACAGCGCGTATGACGCTTTGGCATGGTCGCGAGACGTGTATTACGCTGACTCGCGCTTTGCCGACGTGTTCGCCACGCTCAAACGGGCGCCACTTTCACTCGAGAGGCAGCTGGAAGCCATTCCGGGTGCTGCACATGTGCAAACGTCGCTTACGCAAGTGGTACCAGTGGACATACCCAATGTGGCAGACCCGGTGATTGGCCGCCTGATCGGGCTGAATTTGCAAAGCCCGCAGCGGCTCAACAAGGTTTTTGTGCGATCGGGCCGCATGGTTGTGCCACAGCACAACGGCGCTGTGGAGGTGCTGGTTTCCGAGGGTTTCGCAGTTGCGCGCCAGCTCAAGCCGGGAGACCGCCTCAGCGCACTGATCAACGGCAAACGCGAGGACCTGCTGATTGTGGGTATTGCCCTGTCGCCTGAATACATCTTTGCCGGGATGTGGGGGTCACCGGACCAGCGGGGGTTTGGCGTGTTTTGGATGGACCACCATATTCTGGCCGCGGCTTACAACATGGAAGGCGGGTTTAACCAGGTGGCACTGCGGTTGGCCCCACAGGCCAGTGAAGGCGCCGTCATTGATGGCTTGAACCGGCTGCTGGCCCCTTACGGTGGGGACAAGGCCCACGGCCGCGACGAGCACATGTCGCACATGATTTTGAGCTCCGAGATCAAGGAGCAGCGCGTGCTGGGTACGGTGCTACCCAGCATTTTCCTGGCAGTGGCTGGCTTTTTATTGAATGTGGTGCTCAGCCGCATGATTGCCACGCAGCGCGAGCAGATTGCGGCGCTCAAGGCTCTGGGCTATGAAAACCGCGCGATCGGGCTGCACTACCTGAAACTGGTGCTGGTGATTGTGGTGATCGGCGCAACCCTGGGGCTGGCTGTGGGGGCTTTGTTGGGGAACTGGTTTGTGGGCATCTACGCGGATGTTTTCAGGTTTCCGACGCTGCAATATCGCTTGCGACCTGAGTTGATTCTCGCCGCCATCGGTGTGGCTGCAACTGCCGCCGTATTGGCCACCTTCAACGCAATCAGTGCTACGGTAAGTCTGGCCCCGGCCGAGGCGATGCGGGCACCCTCGCCCGGCATCTACAAGCCCATGCTGATCGAAAGGCTGGGGCTGCGGCACTGGTTTTCTCCCGCGCTGCGCATGATATTGCGAACCATGGAGCGGCGACTCCTGCGCACTGGACTGACCATCTTCGGAATTGCAGTAGCGATGGCCATCGTGATCACGGGGGCTTTCTGGCGGGACGCCATCGTGGTGCTGATGGACACGCAATTCAACCAGGTGTTGAGAGGGGATGTAACCATCAGCTTTATCGAGGCAACACGGGCCAGCATTGAACATGACGTTGCCCGGCTACCCCACGTGAAGGCTGTCGAAGGCGTGCGCACCGTGGCTGTGCGCATGGTGAACGCCAATCACGTCTGGCGTGGTGCCATTCAGGGCAAGGTGGCCCAGCCCGATTTGCATCGCATCGTGGATGTTGACCACCAGGTTTTCAATCCAAAGGAAGGCAGTCTGCTTATCACAGACAGGCTGGCCCAGCGCCTGCAGATCAAGCCCGGCCAAATGGTACGCGTTGAGTTACAGGAGGGGCGTCGTGAGGTACTGGAACTTCAGGTTGCAGGCGTGGTGACTGAGCTGATGGGCATGAACGCATATATGGAAAGACACTCGCTGAACCGACTGCTGCGTGAAGGGGATATCGTCAACCAGGTAACGGTGGCGGTGGATCGCGGGCACGAACCAGAGCTGCTGGCGCGGCTGAAAGAGCTGCCCCGGGTGGCGGCTGCGGTGAGCAAGTCCATCATGAGACGTAACATCGACGAAGTCACGGCACGCAACGTGCTGGTGTTCAGTGCCGTTTTGTCGGTGTTTGCCACGATCATCGCGACAGGTGTGGTTTACAACAATGCCCGTATTGCGCTGGCTGAGCGGGCCTGGGAGCTAGCCAGTCTTCGCGTGCTGGGCTTCACGCGGACTGAGGTTTCAGCCTTCTTGCTGGGCGAACTGGCCATCGAAATTGCCTTGGCCATTCCGCTGGGCATGGTATTGGGTTATGGACTGGCCAAAACCATCGTAACGCTAATCAAGACCGATGAGTTTTTCTTTCCCATGGTGATTGCGCCTGCCACCTATGCCTATGCGGTGCTGTGCGTGGTCTTGGCCGGTCTGGTCAGCGGGCTGATTGTGCGGCGCCGGGTGGATACGCTCGATCTGGTGGGCGTGCTCAAGACGCGCGAGTAGAAATGTTGCAAATACAGGTGAATACATGAAGAAGAAAATTGCGTGGACAGCTGGCGGACTAATTGTCCTGGCGTTGTTGGTATGGGCCTTCATGCCCCGGGCAACCGAAGTAGAGGTAGCCAAGGTAATTCAGGGTCGATTTGAGCGCTCGGTCATGGAGGACGGCAAGACTCGGTTGCGCGACCGTTACGCCGTGTCGACGCCGCTGACGGGTCGGGTTGCTCGCATCACACTCAGGCAAGGCGATAGCGTGGCGCGTGATGCAACTGTGGCCACGGTCTGGCCGCTAGTACCTGCCATGCTCGACGAACGCGCACGTGATCAGCAAAATGCGCATGTCGGCACTCTGGAGGCTTCAGTTTCGCGGGCCAAGGCCAATGTCGGACATGCAGTGGCAGCGCTTGAGCAGGCGCGCGCCGACCTCAAACGCAACGAAGCACTGGCAAAGGAGGGGTTTATTTCACCTAACCAGAATGAAACCGGACGTCTGACGCAGCGCCTGCGGGAGCAGGAACTTGAAAGCGCCAGGCAGGAAGAAAACGGCGCCCGCCACGAATTGGATCAGTCACGCATTGCGCTCAGACAGTATTCATCTGCAAGCACGGGTGCCCAACAACGCCCATGGCAGATCAAAGCCCCGGTATCCGGAAAGATCCTCAGAATTCAACAACAAAGTGAAGGCATGGTTCAGGCTGGCACAGCGCTAATGGAAGTGGGTGACCCTACCCAACTGGAGGTGGTCGTGGATGTGTTGACCGAGGATGCAGCCCAAATAACGCCGGGCACGCCGGTGCAATTGAGTAACTGGGGTGGATCAGAAACGCTGGAGGGACGCGTTCGGTTGATTGAACCTGCGGCATTCACCAAAGTGTCGGCACTGGGTGTGGAAGAGCAACGCGTCAACGCGGTGATCGACATCACATCTTCTCCGGACAAGCGGACCACGCTGGGAGACGGATTTAAAGTGGATGTTCGGGTGCTAGTTCAGGTTGTGGAAAACGCCATAAAAATACCTGTCAGCGCACTGTTTCCCGTGGGTTCCCGCTCGGCGCTGTTTGTAGTAGAGGGCGGCAGGGCCCGGCAACGGGAGATTGAAGTTTCCGCGCGCAACGGCGTGGAGGCTTGGGTCAAAACAGGGTTGGCGCCCGGCACTTCCGTCATTGTTTACCCACCAACATCACTCCAGGACGGGGCCAGGGTGACAGCTCGCTGAATCTCAGGGTGTCACGCACCAGGGGGCAGTGTCGTGCGCAAAACCCATCCAGAGCACCCAGAATGAGCTAGCCGCCAGGGCTAAGCCTGCGAGGCGAACGCCCCAGTTGCCATCGCCAAGGCTACCGCCCTGCCCTTGTAGCCGGAGCCAAAGCCAGGGTCCGATCATCATCGACACGCTGGTGCCTAGGGCAAATAGGGCCATCACCGCGGCACCTTGCAGGACGTTGGCCGTGAGCGCTGCGACCAGCAGGGCCGAGTAGAGCAGGCCGCAGGGTAGAAAGGTCCACAACGCACCTATCAGCAGCGGCGCGCCGGCTCCCCAGCCAGACACCATAGACCGGGCCCGAGCCCAGATTTTTTTACCGGCGCTTTCCAGCCAGACCGGTTGCTGCGCCTTCCACACCAGCAGTAACCCCAGCAACATGGCGGCAACGTGTAGCATGGTCCACACTGGCCGCAATGCAACCGCCTGTGAACTGAGCCAACCTACCCCTTGCATGGACGCGGCAGCAACACCGCCCAACGCCGAATAGCCCAGCACCCTGCCCGCCTGAAAGGTCCACATGGCACTGTTTTTACGCGGGCCCGCAGCCTGTCCGATCCCAGCACAGGCAGCGCCACACATGACCACACAATGAGGGCCACCCACCAGACCCATGAGCAGGGCAGTCAGTGCAAGAGAAGATTGCATCGGCTGATGCTAAATGATCTTGGAGAACTTCGCCCGGGTGCGGTCGGTTTGCAGGTATTTGTCGAACACCATCGCCACCGCACGCACAAAGAACCAGCCCTGAGCAGTGACCTGAATGCCGGATTCGTCCACCACCACCATGCCCTGCACTTCCAGCGTTTGCAGGGCTTCAAGTTCTTTGGCGAAGTACGACTTGAAATCCACTAGGTAGGCCAGATCGATGGACTCAAACTGCAGATGCCCCTGGCACATCAGCGCCATGATGACGGCGCGGCGAACCAGATCGTCCCGCGAGAGTGCCAAGCCACGCACCACCGGGAACCGGCCCTGGTCAAGAAAGTCGTAATAGTCTTCCAGCGTTTTGGCGTTCTGGCTATAGGTGGCGCCGATGCGGCCAATGGATGACACGCCCAGACCAATCAGGTCGCAGTCGGGCTGGGTACTGTAACCCTGAAAATTGCGATGCAAGCGGCCCTGGCGCTTGGCAACAGCCAGCGCGTCATCTGGAAGCGCAAAGTGGTCCATGCCCACATACACATAGCCCGCAGACATGAAGGCCGCCATGGAGCGCGACAGCATGGAAACTTTGGCGGCCCCACTGGGTAACTCAACGGTGTTAATACGACGCTGCGGCTTGAAACGCTCAGGCAAATGCGCATAGGCATACAAAGCGATGCGATCCGGGCGTAGCTGGTTTACCTGCACCAGTGTGCGATCGAACGATTCGGGGCTTTGCTGGGGCAAGCCGTAAATCAGGTCGACGTTGATGGACTCAAAGCCACGTGCACGTGCAGCTTCGACCAGCTTAAAAACCTGTTCGGCGGGTTGCACCCGATGGACTGCTTTTTGAACGGCAGGGTCAAAATCCTGCACGCCAAAGCTGAGCCGGTTAAAGCCCAGTTCGGCCAGCGTGTCCAGTCTTGAGGCGTCTATCGTACGAGGATCTACCTCTATGGCATATTCGCCACCTGGAGCAAAAACAAAGTTGCGGTGCAACATGCCCATGAGTTCACGCAACTCGTCGTCACTCAAAAATGTGGGGCTGCCACCGCCAAAGTGCAACTGGCTGATGGTCTGGCCCATGCCGATACGGGCGGTGTGTAGATCCACCTCGCGGCTGAGATAACGCAAGTAGGGGGTCGCGCGGTCGTGATGTTTGGTGATGATCTTGTTGCAGGCGCAGTAATAACACAGCGACTCGCAAAAGGGGATGTGCACATAAAGGGACAGCGGCAGCGTCATGGCGGCGGCCCCGCTGCGGCGCTGCGTCAGTGCCTGGGTGTAGTCGTCCGCTGTAAATGCCTCAACAA
>Ga0075152_10003166_pt1 | contig 11586 bp, 8 predicted proteins | sample JI61114C2DNA_FD_70964 | JGI IMG/M metagenome (GOLD analysis project Ga0075152, IMG submission 70964) | Wastewater effluent complex algal communities from Wisconsin, to seasonally profile nutrient transformation and Carbon sequestration -... | ecosystem: Engineered > WWTP > Effluent > Algae...
TATCAGTTCAGCAGAATGTATTGGAAAAGCGTAAGCCAGCAGAACCTGCCGGTAACAATCAAATACCCCGAAATGGTGGCCGAGATATTCCCATACTTCACCCACGACAAACTACCCGACCACGGCAAGGAGAGCCTGTGGTTTTTGTAAAATGATACAATTTTAAAATATGCAAGACTGGAAAAAAATATTAATGACAATCTACACCCCCGATATTGGTAGCCTGTGGGCTGTACCTAACAAGGTATGGAATAATGGGTTTGCACATAATAAGGCAGGTGAAGATTTGCATCCAGCATTAGTAGAAAGAATTGCTCCTTGCAAGACTATTACACATATCATTCCAGGTACTACTAAAGATTATAAACAAGGTTCTTGTGTCTTTAAAATAAAGATTAACCAAAAAGACCCTGCTGCTATAACTTCTTTTTTTTTAATAAAGCTATCAATGCCCTTTACTAAAGACACATTAATTAGTTTAAGCCAGGGGTGGGATGGTGTTGATGTTTTAAATGAAAAGCAATTAGCGGATTTTAAAATGCAGCTAAAATTTTGTAAAGGATGAACAGGTTCAACATAGTCTATATTAATGATCTTCTTAATGGTAAGCTTTCAATTGAAGGCTATAATCACATCTTATCTGTTGTTGGGTATTATACTAAGTTGAATCAATGGCCAGTTAGTATTATAGTACCCGAAAAAAACCGTGATAGCAGATGGGAAAAAGAAGATTACGAAGAATTGATACAACAATACTTTGAATGGTTGCTGGTAAAAGGAAAATTAAATTATGTGCATAAAGTACCTGATAGCTATAGGTCGTATTATTTTTTGCAACTTTTGATAAGCTTTATTTCTGATAAAATATCTGAATATCAAAAAACTACTGGTGTAAGCTATAATGCTATCAAAAAAATAACGCTGGAAATATTGGAGGACCGTTTTCGCAAAAAAGAGCGAGACGCAAAAGTGTTTTGGTCAGATGGTGATGTTATACTTGAAGATATGTCGGTTTCGCAAGATTTAGATGAATGTATTAGAAGCCTACCTAGGGTTGTCATTACAGAAAAGATAAAGCATTTAAAACCTCATGTAAAAAATTGCCTATTGAGTATCTTCGAAGTTTATCATTTCCCTATTGAACAGGAAGCTTTGATAAATTCTGTTTATAGACTTTTTGATCAATCACAGTACCATACAACAGAATTTCATTCCCAAAATAGTAATGTAGAATTAGAAGTAGACTCAGCTAGCAATTATAAAGTGCAAGTTGATTCCCTTGTTCTCAATTTATCGGCAAGCGATTGCCAGATATTCCTTTCTTATTTGTTTGTAAATGACCCCCCTTCTTTGGATTCACTAGCTTCTAAATTCAATCTTCCAAAAAGTAGCCTGCATTTAAAAATTGCAAGTTTTAAAAAGAAAATTTCTACTACCTACATCCCTGTAAATCAGGATGATGGAGTCTTATTTTTGGAAAAACTTCATATCGCATTGGACAAAATAGCAAATGAGTAGTTTATATAATTAAGAAGCAAGAAAATGGATGACATGATCAAATATATTCAATCGTTAACCAAGTCAAAAAAGGACTTCCCTTTTGAATTTGAGGCACAGAGTAATGATATATACTTTAACCAATTAAAAGCATTGCTAGACTCAAAGTTTAGTTTAGAGGCAAATACACTTAAATCTAAGCCAACACCAAGGTCAGGGCAACTATGGTTAATAAAGTCTACTTATGAAGATTACTTTACAAACCGGATTGAGTCAGACATACCATTTATTGTTTTAGTTGTTGAAGCAAATGAAAGTCTTGAAAATGAATTGTTTTGCAGAGTTCAGCCTGTTTCACCATTTACAGAATTTTTGGGTGGCGATGATTATGTAGTTAGTGATCCCAGTTTGATTGGTTTTCCATTTCTGATTGAAACATGGAATGAGCAACCCATCTTAAATGAAATCCTCGATTATAGTCTGGGCAGTTTTGATATTGATCAATACATTTCATTTACGGATAATGTGGTTTTGTCAGAGCAAAAAATTGCGTTCAGAAAATTGGAAGTTGATAATACTGCTTTTCTCAGACATTCTATACTCAATTATCTAAAGTTTATGGAGGAAAGGCAAACAGAAGATACCGGTATTGTAATAAGCATAAATCAGCATATTGTTAAACCTTCATTTTTTGTAGATGAAATCAAATACGATAACCATTATGCATATGCTGCTAAAACTGGAATAGATAATTCTAATAAATATTTTGAATGGGAACAAAAGCTTGCCACCGTAAATATCAAAATAAGAATTAAAAGAAACATCGAAGACTTTATTATGTCTGTTTTTTCAGATATGGATTTTGTTTTAAAAAATAATGCAAATAAAATATTTACCGGGACAGAGGCGGAAGGTAGAATGATATTTTCTATGTTGAATCCGGGCTTATATTATTTGGAAAGCGTCAGTAATAAATCACTCATAAAGATTAGAATTAAATAATCATGTCATACATACCCGATTTAAAGAAATTAAAGTGGATTGACCTAAGTGTTAGTCACAAAAATATCAGAACTGATATTGAGAAAAGTATTAAACTGTCATGTTGTGAAAGAACATCTGATGCAGCACCATTGATGATTAAAGGAGCATTTGGTGTTGGTAAGACAAATGCATTAAGTTATGCCTTTACATATGCTTGGACTGAATTGGCTGTTCCGGCTTTCTTTATTGATTTAAATAAAATTATTGAATTGGTTGATCAAAAAAGAAAGGAGTTGAATATCCCCACACTTAATTGCCAAATGCTTATAAATATCATTAATGATGAAGTTGATAAACTACTATCCGATATTAAGAATGGTGATTGGGATATCATTAATGGCTTTAGTAATAGCAATACTGACACAGAGCCTATTAATTCCTTTTTAGATAAAGTAAATAAATTGGAGATTGATGAACTGGAAGGAAATCAAATTATTCCAAAAGAACTTCAGCCATTAACAAAAGATATTATTCTAAGTTCAATCAATAGTGGAAATAAAGCCCTTGTTATTATTGATGAGTTTGAAGATAAGTATTGGAAATTGAAGCAAAGGCTTGATTATGCTGGTGGCGGGCCAATAAGAGAGCTCTTTGATTATGTTGTTAAATCCGATTCTGGGTTTTATTTAATTATAGGCAATGGCCCAGCTTCAGGTTATGAATTAGGGGAAGAAGAGAATGCAGATACAGGTGGCAACACCGCACAAGATAGAAGGCTCGATGTATTAAATGTTCCCTCTCCAAGTCCACGTATGCTTGCTAAATCATTTTTAGTAAGTGACTCAATGGGATATATTAATTTTATTTGGTGGTTATCTCGTTCTAGACCTGGCTTGATTCAAAAAGCCAGAAAGCAACTAGGCTCTGTAGATCAGTTGTTAGAAAAGGATTATGTAAATATCATAAATGAAAATGATATTTTCTCCCAACAGGTAGACAGCCAGGGAGAAACTGTAAAGTTTTTAAATTATAAATTCTTTGAAGAAAACACTACTCCTCTTATAAAGAATACAATCTTAAAAAAGATACTGCTAAACATTAGTCCTTTTCATACAAATATCTCTGATCTTAAATCCGATATAAATACATGCAAAAAAATATTCATTGGAAGTAAAAAACTAACGAGCAGAGAAGTTATTCTCAGTAATATCGAAAATGACCTGATTTCAAACGACCTGAATCACAAAGTCAGTCTAAAGCACTTTCAGGAAATTGGACGGTATAAAAATGCAGAGTGGAAAACCATTTCATTTTATCTGAATACAATTTTGGAATCGATTTCGGATAAGGATGGAAATATAGCATTTGGTGTTTTAGATAATAACAATTGGCAAGAAGCTTTCGCTAATAGTTTTTTCAAACCGCTATTGCAAATGGTTTATGATTTTATAGTTCAATTTGAGGATTCTGGCACTAAATCAATACAAGAATGTTGTGACTATTTACTTGAGATTATAAACATAGTTGATAACACAACAAAAGAAGCTCGTTTGGATATTGCGTTTCCTGGACTTATCTATAAAGATAAAGATGAGGAGCAGAAAAATTTTCAGGCAATTAATATAATCAATCAGGATGAAATATTCATACAGTTATCTCCATATACAATTCGAGAAGCTTTTGAACAGCCAATTGGCGAACCAAAGTTAAATTACAAAAATTCGATGCTTGATTCAGTTGTAGAATCAATTCCAACTACTAAAGTTTTAATAAGACACTTTGATACATCCAAAAAAACCGAGATCATTTTTGTGCCTGATTTACCAGATCACCTGCTGAAGGCTTACACAAAAAACCTTTCCACATATATTACTAATAATTTTATTGATAAGTACTGGCAGGATGGTAATCTGACAATGACAGTAGTTTATTTTAGAGAAAATGAAGCTATCGATTTACTGAAAAAAGAAATCGAATTAGATGAAAATAATGTAATAGAACCTATCTGTGCTTTAAAGAAACTAACATTTAAAAAAATCGATGAGTTTAATTTACAGTTCCCACGCCAGATGATGGTTTTCATTGATTCACTATGTAAGATAGCCATAGTAGGTTCTGAAAAAAAGGAATTAATTAATTGTAAGGATGATAAGGACGAATCATTTATCGCACTTTATAAAATTAAAGAAGCTATTTCTGACCCGACCTGGAGTGAACGAAAAGAGGTTCGTAGAACAATTGAACACTACTCAAAGGTGCTGTTTGATGGAGATAAATCAGCAGTGAGTAGCATAGTATCAGCTGTTGTAAAGGATTATGATAAAGAACTAGATTCCGAACTGCACCAACGTAATGACATGTGGAGCAATCTTTATCGTAACAAAATTAATGACGGTTTATTCCAATCAGTTTCAGGAATTGAGGATTATACAAAAAGGGTTATAGCATTATTTCTAATCGAAAATTCAAAAGTGCCAAAGGGTTTTCTGGATGTAATTAAAACAGCTATTGATATTACGAAAAATGACATTGAAAAGGATAAAAATTCTAGTTACTTAAACTTTTTTCACTTTAAACAATTTATACAGAGTTCCGGTACTTTCTTAAATGAACATGAATCATTTTCTTTAGAAACACATTTTTACAAGGCGTTATCTTCTTTTTATTCGAAGCTTATAACTAAAGAAGATGAGCTAGAGTCAATTCAAAATGTGTCAGATTATTTGGTATATGAAAAATCATGCATTGATACTTATCACGCTAAATTAGGAGGTTTTTCAGATTCGAAGATATTTTCAGAATCATTATATAATTATGAATATTTCAAAACACTCAACTTAGCCGAAATACAGCAAAAAACACTTGAGCTTTTAAATTCACAAAAACTATCCTTATCAAACGAAATAACATTGTTGACAGAATCCCTGGGTGAGTATTTAACTGTTTTTGAGTTAAAAGAGCAGCACTTAAAATATGACGAAGATGCACGCAGAACAATAAATAAAGTAATTGTCCCACTCATTGAAATAGTTGAGACAGCTAGTTCATATAGTATTCTTATTACAGTTAACCAGTTGCTTTTTTATATTAAGAGAGTACAAACAAACGTAACCAACTTCAGGAAAGAGCTGGATAAAGTTAATACCATTACTGAACAAAATAAAGAGAAGCTAAATGCAATTCAGCTTAAAATAGATGCATACTTCGATGTGCCATTTTATAAAATATTAATTGAAATTAATGGTATTACTAAAATTAATTGTGTGTCGAACTTTTTAAAGTCTGTAATTAAGAAAAATGATTATGATGACTTATTAGGTGATGATAAAAAATACTCTCAGGCAGGAAATTATAGGTTTGATACAGAAAAGGTTAATAAGTTAATTGTTGCAATAAATGATTCATTTAATGACCAGAATGTAAAGGCTAAAAAACAATATGATGACATAACTATTATTGTTGGTGAAATCAATGAGGTTAATACACTTGAATCTAAAATTGAAGAATTATTAAATACAAATATTAATGGCTAATTTATTTACACAGGAATTTGAAGATAAATATAACGGTGCTGTTTCTGATAAGGAAAACAGTCCCTTTAAGGATAAAATTATACAGTCATTAAATGACTTAGTAATACAGGATGAATGGGCTAATTTAAAAAAGGCAAAGTCAGAGATAAAAGACGCAAATTCATACACGAAATATGTGACAGACTTAAAACAATTCTTCAATACTATCTGCGAGAAAATTACTGCACCCGGTGTTGATGCTTTTATAGATTGGTTATGCCAATTCGGTAATCTTAGCATGAAGAATTGTAATATTTTGAGAGAGCATTTAATTAATAACTATCAATACACAGATTATTCTACAAAAATTGAATCTATAATCGGAAATAAGAACACGATTGATTTGAGTGCTGATAATCCTCGTCTTTTTGATAACCTCTTAAAAACAATACAAAAATCTATTAAGTCTGAGATAGATATTTTGTTGAATCAGCCGGATCTCTTTGACACCACAGCTGTACCCTTCTTGGATGCACAATCCACTCGTTTAGAATCTTTATCTGAAATAAATGAGCTTTCTTTTGTTTCGATTAATGAGCTGTACTCTGCAAAGCAAAATGAAAGTAACATAATTTATTATCAAGATGTTATTGAAGATGCTGTTAAATATTTGAATGATGTAAAACCAGCAAAGTATTTAGGGCAAGACAAAATTGAATCTGATGTCATTAGTTATAGAATCAATGATTTGAAGAAATTGATAAATGCATTATCGACTTTTGGTATGGCATCTGAAAGCAATGCCACTTTAAAAATAATATTTGAAAAAACTAAGCACTTAATTGTTGGCAAGCAGGGAACGTTGGAGCAGCAATGGAATGAGTTCGAGAGTAAAACATGGAGTAGTCTTGAAACCAGTCATGATACTATTGCTAAATTTTTTCTGGATATAAATGATATTAAGATTGAATTACTTGTTAAGGGTAAAACCAAATGGCAATTACCAGAAATTCAAACTGATTTGAATTTTCTAATAACAAAATTTGGGGAAGTGGCTAAAGTGAATCCATTGATAAGTATTGATAAAATAGCAGCAAAAGACCTGGCCGAAACTCTTTTAAAGAAGCAACAATCTATTGATGAATTAAATGCACATTGTCTAAGTTTTAAAAAGAATCTTTTTGAAACATTAAATACTAAAGTGAGTGACTTTGAAGCTCATAAAATCCCAATTGTTGAATCAATATTGGTTACAACACCATCTATCAAAAAGCAATTGGATGAAATAAAGGAGAATATTAAAGCCCTAAAACTTGTCAACTCTGAAGATTATGTCAAGAAGGAATTTCTTAACTTCTTATCAAATGACTTCGATAACTTTTACGAGATATTTGAAACACTTGACTCAGCATATACAAGTATTTTAAGTAAGACCAATCTAAAAGACAATATTGATTGGCTAAATGAAAAGCTTCAGTCGTTAGATGAATTAGAATTAACCGAAGCAGACTTAAAGGACGATGCGAAATTAGCAGCGTTAATGAGAGTGAATCTCATAAAGGTCACTTTATCAAAAAATATATAACATGGCAGCAGACCTTTTAAAAATAGTTCAAGCATTGGATAAACTAAGGGCATATAATCTATATGTTCATAATGACATCTTTGATTCTGTAGAATTTGAAATTGACAAATTAAAGAATCGGAAAGTTTATTTGGTGGAAACATTAGCCACTTTAAACGCATTGGTAGATAACGGTACTATGTTACTATTTGGCGGTCATGGTGGTGGTAAGACAACACTCTCAAAGTACCTGGGTCAAATATTTTATCAACTCTCAGTTGATAAAATAGAAGACTGTATGCTCCGAGGTCATCCTCAATTGACTGAAGAAAAGATTTTGGGTAGTCTGGATATTTCTCAACTTACAGGCAGAAGAGAACTTACTGGTGGTCGAAATATTGATGTGATTTGGAATAAGTTTGTTGACTCACCTTGGAAAATTATCGATGAAATAAATCGACTGACCCCGTATGCTCAAAATATTCTTTTATCACTTTTGGCAGAAGGTACAGTTAAGTATCATAATTCAGCTAAAGTACTTCCTGCTTTTACCCTCTTTGCCACAATGAACCCTAAAGATGAAGGGAATGTAAATCTATCTCTTCCCTTTTTAGATCGATTCGCATTAGCATTGCCAATTACGATGCCGGATTATGAAAGTTTATTGACAATTGGTAAACGAGGAAAAAGTTTTAAGTCTGATTCACTGTCCAATTATCTCCCCAATTTTAATTTGACTGAATACCAAGAAGCAGTGAGAAAACTGCCGGTATCAGATGAAGCAGAATTTTATATTAATTTAATTATCTCTGAATTTAGATTATGTGAAAGAGTTGTGAAAGAAGCGACTGATACCGAATCTGTCGATGGTACTCTTTGTAAGGGTTGTCGTTTCGAAGATTCAACTGAAAAGGTGTGTAATAAAGTAGTTAATCCATTAAGTGTAAGGGTTAAGGAAGATTTGTTTAGATATTCAAAAGCACTTGCTTGGTTTTTGGGCTCCGAAAAAGTAAGTGTTAAACACGTTGAAGTATTAGCTCCCTACTTAATATGGCATCGTTCAAATATAAGCAGAAAATATAAGAAGCAATTACAAGATAAGAAGTTTGCTGCGTCTAATCTTTCAATAAATTTAAATTTAGAAGCATGCAAAGAAATTGTTGGGATGATAAGCAAAGATTTCATTTTCTTAAAGGGTGTGCAGTTTAAGTATAATAAGCTAAAAAAAGGTGAGCTTTCACAGTTAGAGTTTGAAGAATTTAAAACAATGATCAACGATCCAAATCATAACGATCTATTGATTAAAATGGAAATTAGAAGAGTTCTAAATAATGAGTATGATCCAGTTTACTCTTCAATTCTTGAAATTAATAATCGTATAAATGCTGTTAATCAGGTGGAAGTTCTTAAAGCTCTTAAAGAGGAAGTACTCTTTAATTATGAATTGCCAAATAGACAATTTCTAGTTGATGAAATCGATAGAAAAATTAACAAAGTTAATGCTGAACAATATCGCCCAGTAATATGCGAAATACTTCTGGAGGATTTCTATGAAAAGTTATTAGTCGCAAATAATGAATTGACGGAAAGAGTTAACATAAAATTTCATAACGATTTTGTTCCTGAATTAATGAAACCGTATATTTTGTTTTCAGCTGCTGATGACGGCTTTGATTTGAAAATGACAAAATTGCCATCAAAACTTAGATTTGAATATACTGGGTCAAAAACAAACGAAATCTTCACTTACATAGAGCAAACAAAAATTGGATAATCAACATCTTTATTTGGATAAGGCAAATGAAGTTTGCAGGAATATATTTGAAAAGGAATATTTCAACAGTTTAGGAATACCACTACCTGAGATTAAATTTATCCAACCTGATTCTGCAAATTTTAAATCTGGAGAATATTATATCAGAATAGGAGATACTTGGCAAATACATCTAAATTTTGGTTTGTTACCACCAAGCATTCTTGAATTTGCTGAAGAAGTAAAAGTGCTTACTCGGCATGAAGTAGAGCATTATCAAACTTGTCCCTTTGATGTACTTACTCATTTTAGGATGCTCAAAGTTATTGTCGATACCTATAATGCTAAATTCATTGGCCATAAAATTGATATTAATAAACTTGCTCCCCAACTGGCAAATCAGGCGGCAGATATTGTTATTGATACACATAATTTTAGACGCTATCCAATCGAAACATTAAAAAGTGAAATTGAATGGATAAAGAAGGGGGATGCTAAAGTATTTAATGAACTTCCTCGTCATGCAAAATTAATGTTTCTTACTAAACAGGCCTTATGGAAAGCTGATTTGAAGTTAGATGAGAATGATTCAAATTTATTATTAAAAATTGACCAATTGGCTGCAGTTATTGACCAAGGTGGTATCACTAACAAAGAATTATATTTAAGTAAGACATCCCATTACACGGAATTATTTTTTGAACTATTTCAACAAGATAAAAACGATATACCTGATTCAGAAAAAGAGTCTATGCCATCTGGCATGTTGGGGCCTGAAATTATACCATCAAAAGATTCTCAACAAGAAGGTAGCAATTTTATTTTTCAATCACCAGATAAAATAGCTCATGCAATTCAGCAATTTGCACAAGAAGCTGGGCTGGATGAGTTTCAGCAAATAATTGATATGGCAGGTATAAAGGGCTTGTCTATAAGTGACAAACAGAGAATTTGGTTTGAAGCACAGAATATTAATGAGATAGAGCTACCAGCTTCTATTTTTAACGGCTCACAGGATGTTTACATGTATCCTGAAGTATGGAAAATAGGTGATCCCATTGAAGATATCGATATAATGCTCACCTATACAGTTTCACCGATTATAATACCAGGTGTTACTACAAAAAAATGGTCTAAAAATCCTGTTTTTAAAGGAGGGGCTCAAAAAAGTAGTCCAGATCTTCTGTTAGTTTTAGATAGCTCCGGTTCAATGGGAAGCTTAAAGGATGAAAAAAGTAATCTTTTTAATGCCGTAAAAAGTTGTTTTGCTATTATTAAATATTTTGAGAAAAATAATTCTGAAGTTGCCCTCATTAATTTTTCTTCGAAAGCTACCATTAATTTATGGTCAAAGGATTATAAGAATATTAAAGAAGGTTTACTTCTTGAAGGGGGTGGCAATACCGTATTTCCGATAGATGCTTTAGAAAAGCTAAGTCGCCTTAAAAAAAGCAATTGTGTTATTGTCATAATTACTGATGGTGAAATCCAAAATGATATACAAACACTTGAAATTCTAACCGATCATCTTTTATTGGGAAATAAAGTATTTATGTTCCTGCAGGATAAAAAGGGGACTATAAAAAAATTTCTTGACTTAGAAAGTTACGGTGCTTTGATAAGTCAGGCATTTACCGCTGAGGATATAAGGTATTTGGTTTTAAATAGTCTCTAAATATTTAGTGATTCCCTCTCTATTGCAATTATTTTATTTTTTACAATCCTCATTATTACGGAATGAATACAATTAAATTAGATAAGCAGGCGGATGCTGTTTTGTATTTTTTACAGGGTTTGGATATAGAAATGGTCAATGCAGTTTTAGAAGATAATAAAACGTACCAGGATTTTGAAAAGCATGTATTTATACAGAAATTGGATTACGCATTGGATGAATTTATTCAGGCAGGTGATACCTATTTAAATCGTTACCCTGGTCATTGTAATTCAGAAATCTGCAACTATAAATGCAAAGGGTTTACTTTTATAGGAAATAATTCCGGCCACTTCTTTGATTTAATTATCGATATAAAAGATGGAGTGGTACTTGATATTTATGAATGCACCTTATTCAAATGCTTGGCAAAAGGGTTGTCTAAAAATAACCGTATTGTGATTGATAAATCTCGGTTCCCCTTCTAACCAATATTAAAGCGGTGTTCGTTCCTCACGAATCTTTTGAAGCCCCCCAGCCAGCCCACAAGCACGGCTTATGCAGTGGCTAACCCACAAAGCCAACCCTTCCACTGCATCTATGGTGTTGCCGCCATTTTTAA
>Ga0075152_10003167_pt1 | contig 11584 bp, 22 predicted proteins | sample JI61114C2DNA_FD_70964 | JGI IMG/M metagenome (GOLD analysis project Ga0075152, IMG submission 70964) | Wastewater effluent complex algal communities from Wisconsin, to seasonally profile nutrient transformation and Carbon sequestration -... | ecosystem: Engineered > WWTP > Effluent > Algae...
CGATCGTTGTTTAGATTGTTGACAATGTCCATCAAAGCCTCCATGTACACCTCGGAATCTTCACGTAGGAGTCCTTGCTGTTCCGGTTTGGTTTCGGCTGCGAATTTGGCGAAGAGTTCGATGGAGCGAGGTTTTAAGTTCTTCTGATACTGGGAGAGATTGGCAAACCCAAGCTTGGCTCGGTTACTAGTTTCGAAGAGGCTGGTATCCTTCCCGTAGAAGGCAGGAGAGTAGTGGTGGTACTTTTTGGTGTCCTTTTTGATCATCGCCATCGCAAGAAGGAATATATACAATCAACTCTTATCAACATACACCAGGATCAGCGATCCGTTTTCGTGTGCATTGCTGTCCATGAGGGTGACTGATCGGAATCCCTTTCGGAGTAAACGAACTGGTACAGCAGCTTGACCACATTTGGGAACCTCGAAGTAGATAATTGCAAAGAACGGATCACTGACTCTACACACGAATTCCCGAGCCTGCCGGAAGATGGGGTTATAACTGTTGCCTTGGACTACTTAGGTGAATGGAAACAGCAGTTAGAAGTTCACGTTGAGCTTTGATTCAACCTGCGAGCCAAATAGTCCAATGTTGACCTGCACGTCAGGCCTTTCTTAGGAGTGGTCTTATGCAACTAGCGAATGGCATGACAGCACCTTAATTTTTATTGTCATGGGTTTGTGGTTACTCTATTCTTTGATCTTTCCGTGTCGGAGGTGTTATGGCTTGAGGAGATACCCCTTCTGGTTGGGATGCCCTGCGAAGAATGAGTACAGCAGGTTAGTCTCTATGCCCTTATGTTGGGTATTCAAGGCAACAATCTGGGCACCGACTTCCAGCATCGGCAACGGATTATAGTTCGAGCTATTGATACGGGTTCCACTAGGATATACCCTGACCCACGACCCACTTGTTTGCCGGTGCAACTTTTACCGATCACAGAACAACTTTAAAGCTTGCCCTTCACTAAGGCTGACGCTTTCCCAGCAATTAGCATTTCCGATTTTACCGCCCGATAGCATGCTCGTGATGCTCAGCAGCTGTGGGGCATTCTGTTTCGTCGGTTTTGCTCTGAGACCATTGATTACCATCGCAGCTCTGGTTAGTTTCTGGCAGGAAATTTTCTTAAGATTCTTAAATTCGAGGATCTGGCCAAGAAATGCTGCTTTACGTTTAGCAAATGGAACTGGTAACCTTCGAGGAAGCACTGCCTCCTCCTTCGGAAAGCCATTCTATTCGTTTTCCGAGTCGGAACCTTCAATAATGCCTTGGTTGGCAATTCTATGTATTTCTTGATATTTGCCAGTCCCTTTAACGATGATCTTTCCTCTGAGTTCCTTAAGCGTTGGATACCGATCACCCTTGACCATCAGCAACTTCCCATCCACAAGATCATTCGGGCAGAAGTGCTTCACTAAGATATGAGCAATTCTTTATTTGTTTTCACGACAGCAGTGATTTTCAAGAGAAAGGATTATCGGCGTGTGGTTGGGATCTTAGTCACAGAACTTTGCAATGCTGTATATCACATCTTCGAAGAGTATTGGGTCTGTTGCAGTGTAGCCATGCTTAATTATGGGCGTGTCTTCGTCGTCGTGCACATCCAGTTCGACACAGCGCACCCCATCCTCGAGGTCCTCAATGTACCGCTCAACCTTGGATGTGCTTGTAAGCTGGTTGCCAGACAGGTATGTATTGTGAGAGGAGAGGCAGTAGTAGTGGTGCAGTGGGTGGTCTTCACTGAACTCAGCTTGGACCAACTCTCCCGATATGATTGAATTTTCCTTGGACATGAGGTGTACACAAAAGTTGTAGAATGATATCTTGTCGGATCTTCCAGCAAAGACCTTCTGAGTAATCTCCTCAACCTCTTCGAACGACTTAGTCTTTTGATGGACCATGAGAAACTCCCCAAACTGCTGTCTATCCATAACTGCATGGGTGAGTGCGCTCATCCCATCAAGCTCATGCTCGATGCACGTTTCGAACGTCGATAGCATTTCCAGCTTGCAAGTCATCAGCTTCGCGAACATTTCGAATTCCTTGATGCTCATCTATTCTTCACCAGTCAGCATATTCTTCTTGCTCTCCTTAATGAGACTCCTGGTGTGCTCGTTGGGTGAGATATTGAGCTGCCGCAGGAGTACTTCGATCTCCTCGAGGCTCAGCAACCCATTTCGACTGGTGTCTGCCTCGAGGAATATTCGCATAATATTCGAGTCTATTTCGGGTGTGAGACTCCTATACTTGTTGATGAGGTTCTGCAGGCCATTGCTAAACTTGTTACGCAGGCTTGCCGACGGGAACAGCAAAATTAGTTCATCGACACCGTCCTTGATCTCCAGATCTCGATTAACACTGAATTACAAGACTTGATGCGCAGTTGAATCTCAAGTTGCGGCACTAGCCGGCGTGTTCTACATTGTCTGGTGTTCAGAACAAGGAACCCTTCAGGCTGAATAACCATAAGCATCATGGGGTACTGCTCATGAAGGTATAGGGTGCAGCCATGAGGTTGGCCCGTTGCGATGTCTAGTCTCACTGCAGCCAGGCCGTAGGTGAGCTACTCCTCGAACTCCTATACTGTGTCGGTGTATTGCTCGATGAGTCCTTTGGTAACTTCTAATACGTTCATCGCGAAACTTATACACATACATTGTCAATACCGCTTGTTTGCGTTGAGAAAGACTTCTTCAAGGCTGCTCTCGCTTATCAACCATTCGGACACCAGTTCAGGCTTGTCCTTTTCTAGGTATTCTAACATTCGCACCAGGTCGGATTCATTGGTGGATCTCACAAGGATATCCTGCTCATCGATTTAGCTTCGAATACCCTGTGACTACAGTATCTTGCTCAGAGCGGTAGCATCCTTGCAGACAATTCTCAATCGGTAGCCAGATCCGAATTATTTTTTTAGAGTTGTGCTGGTTCCCTGAGCTAGGATCCTTCCACCTGCCATGATGAGGATCCTATCGGATAGACAATCGGCCTCCTCCATGTTGTGGGTTGTCAGAATTATCGAAGCGTATTGGTTGAGACTCTTGATGATGTTCCACGTTAGCCGCCGAACTTTGGGATCCATTCCAGTCGTAGGTTCGTCCAGAATAATGAGTTCGGGTTTCCCCAACAAGCTGATAGCAAGGGAAACCCTCCGTTTCATTCCTCCAGAAAATGTTTTGATTCGACCATCGCGGTTTTCCCAGAGTTGGACATCACGGAGGCTTCGCTAGATTTCGCTCTCCAAGTTTGGAATCTTTTTCAGCTCTCCGAACATTTTCATATGCTCGTATGCGGTGAGTTCGTCCCACAGAATATCGAATTGTGGGCAAACACCCATCCGCTTCCGCAGGTGGTGCATGTGGGTCGCAACATTCATACCACTGATCTTTGCAGAGCCCGAATCGAGGTCCAAGATGCCTGTGAGAATGTTGAAGAGAGTTGACTTGCCGGCACCATTCCTTCCGAGAATGGATACTATTTAGTTCGGCTAGACATCAAACGATGCTCCCTTGAGTGCATAAATATCTTCGTTTGACGACCGAAACATATGCTTTCGAAAACATTTCAGAGCACTTCGAACCTCAACTCGACTGCTGCTGGATGATTGCTGCAGATTACTCGATCTCTTCCAGAATTGCTTTTTGAGGAAGAAGAGAAGGTGTTCTGCTTTTCCCCTATTCTATGTCAACCAGCAAACTTACCGAAGCGACGATGTGATCAAAGTACCAAATCACAACAATCTCCACGATGGAAGTTAGCAGCATATTCAGGAAGCTATCCATGGGGCTGGGAATACTGTAGTTTTGAGGGAAAAACGAGGTTGCTCCAGAAGTCTTGGCGAAGAGATCATCATAGGTGAAGCTACCACCTTCAATCCACTTATTGGCGAAGCTATCAAAGTGCCTATCTGCCTTCCTCTCAACATCCGAGAATATTTTGGAATAGTGAAAAGAGGGATAGAGGTTAAAGAACCCTTTGACAGCCGAGATCCACCACTTCTCGGATGTTTGGTAGAGGAACATCATTAGGAACCCACCAGTGAACATCCACTGCATGACTATCGAATAGAGTACAAAGGCGTATGCGATGCTCATCCCTATCTTTTTATCGTTTGCAATGCTTGTAATCATCAGGCCTATCAACGACATGAGTGTACCATTACCCCAGAGCACGATGAAATCGAACAGTAGCAGCCCGTTGCTGAAGAACTTAAAATCAAGGATATACCCAAAGAAGCAGAGGCAGAGCGTAATGATGAAGTTGTTGAACAGTGACACCAAGAAGTTGCTGAGGTAGAATTGCCATGGGGTAACACCTGCGATGCTCAGACCGATGCGCATCCCTTCTTCTTTCTCCTTGAGGAGAGTGGAGACTTCCAGAACCAGCAGGATCAAGTAGGGCACGAGAAAGAAAAAGCTTCCGTACTGTGCTGCGACATTAAGTCCTGACAGGAACCTCGAATTCCTGCTCGGATAGTCTTGCATTTGAGCTTTGAATGTGCTATTGGAATAGTAGCCGATGAGTGCCTAATCAATGTCCTGTTTGAGTTTCATCACAACCTTGTCCTTCGGATATGATTCCCGCAGGTTGGCCAGATAGGGAGTACGGTAAAATAGTGAGATATTGTACACAATTGTGTAGAAGTTCATATGGTAGTTGTCCGCGAAGCAGGGAATCGAGAGATTCTCGTTGATTTCATACCGGGATGTGCAGAAGATAACTACAGTCTGTGTAGTGTTTGGGAAGCGTTGTAAGTAGTCCATCACCTCCTTCGGGCTTCGCTGCCATTCTGTTACTTGGCTGTCGGGAATCGAGTTCTTTTGCTTCACCTGCTAGATGACGTAATCGATATATGGTTGACGGTCGCCTACGACTGTATAGGCCAGTGTTCTGCAATCCTCACCCTTACAAAGTGGAATCTTCTCGAGGCTGTAGGCTACCGGTGAGAGGTTTTCCCAAATGTTATTGGTATCGGCCACGTGCTGATAGAGCATGAGCGTCAGAAGCACGACTATGGGAGACATGTAGAGTGCAATGTAAGATCGTAGATTGACCAGCTGAATCTTGATGGACTTTTCAACTAGAATTGACACGTTGCTGCGCCTTGAATCCTACATGAAGTTATCAACCAAGTATATAATCTACGGTTCATCAACGGAAAGTTATTTCCTTCAGACTTTCCTTCTCGAGGGAACTGTTCAGGAGGCAGACGGGAAGCGAACCGAAAGCCGAACATGTCGTATCGCCTTAGTTCTCACGCAGCGGTACAATCTCCGGTGGCTTTTGCATGACCCTGTCGAATCTGAAGTCAAATAATATATTCTCTTTGTCGGTGAGGTCCTGATCATTCAATAAGCTTGACGGGTAGAAAATGGAATTGAAGGGGGTTGCCAGGTTATCGTCGGGAAAGTATGAGAGCACATCAACTCGTGGTCTACCTTCTACAATGACTGAGAGTTATTTGGTGGTAATCGGTTGGGTTGTTTTTGCCTTTCGAATGGAATCCATAAGATTGGCCCATTTCTTCTTCACCTTTTAAATGAGGCCTCTCTGAGTGAGATAGGACTAGTAGAATGGAATATCCAGGTTGTGCCTCTTGCGACTGTAGGCCAGTAATATTATCTTGGGTGAGAGTCCCAATAGCTCATTCTCCTCTATGAAATCTTCGAGATACTCCCTCCGGAGCTTCAGCAACATCATGGTCTGCATCCATTCATCTGTTACCTTGATATAGAGAGCCTACTAACCTTCCCGCTCACAATTTTTCTTATGCTTCGGCATTTTCCCGCACATTGAAAACCCCCCAACTGTATTGTTCCTGGAAAACTAACAAGTGAAGCAATCTGAACCCTTAGTCTCGCAGGTGAACACGTGCTTCCCATCGTAGAAGGTTTTTCTGATGTCACAACAAGTCTCGAATTTGATGGCTTCCTTCATCTTGGCCTCCATAAACTCTGAATCAACGCCGGCAGGCTACCTTCGGAGAAGCTTTCGTGGAAATCTATACGATAGTCGGTGATGAACTCCATTTTAATGCAGATAGCTTTATTAAAGTTCCATTCCTTCCATCGATTTAACGCTTTTCGAAACACCCTTGGCAGTTCGATGGGAATATCGATGGCCAGTGTGAATCATTAAAATTATTATGGACTCAGACTAACTTGACCAACCCAAGGAGTAGGAACCGTAGGTGGAAATGACATCGCTTTCCAGCATTTCCGTTGAGTCTGCCGACCAGCTACCTCACCTATTCGACTTCCCAGCCAAGTTAAAGTGGATGCTGGATCTTCAGTTCGTGAGGTACGCTCATCAATAAGCAGATTTCGTACTCCAAAGCATAAGCAACAGTTCCTGTCAGCAGTGAAGTCAGTGTACAACCTGCGGTATCTGGAAGTGATGTTCTGGTACTTGCTCTTGGTGAAGTTACCCATCATCGCATTCAATAAAAAGCCGAACCGTCAGCTGCTGGTCGACGGACTTAAAGAAGACCTGCACGAACTGCTCTCCAAGCACTACGTACAGCTGTTTATGAGCATCCCACCTCCAAAGGAAAGGCCAGCCAATATGCTGCTCTTCTTTAATGTCTTCTTTTGCATCAAGATGTACTCGGAGACCTTCCGGCAGGATTAAATGGAAATCCTACTGACTCCTCGGTTTATGCTCGATTGTTTTCACGTCATAGTATTCGAGACGCTGGGAATGGAGGTGTCCGACCGCTACATAATCTAGCGTAACCTCAATGAAATGTTCGCTGATTTCTTCGAGAACGTGATGGGCGAGGAGTTCAAGAAGAGAAGATCGAAGGAGGCTGCACTTCAAAAATAGCGGAAGTTAAAAGCCGACAAACAAACCGATTTTTTCGAAGGGAAGATAGCAAGGACTACTCCATCGACGATGGAGGAAGCAGTATTCTTGAAGGAGCTGTAAGACTTCATGGCGGTAGAGTTGAAATTCGACAAGAAACGAAGCAATTCCATGCTCCAGAAGAGCATTGCCATGCGGAAAGAATCGCGTAGTTCACTGCTTGGAAACACAAAGAGTAGCTTCAACACTAACAATGAGCTCAAAAGGGCGTAACTTGCTGTGATGAGGAAGCAGCGGATATAAGAGGATATGAAGTTGGCAGAGGAGAACAGAAAGGCGTAGTTCATCAACCAAATGGAAAACATCCAGACCAGCAGGAGCAGCCAGAGTCTTGCACTTAAAAGCAGCAATTCCAAAGAGGTTCTGTCTCTGGTGAGGGTTGGCCCTTGTGTCTCCTCCTACCTTAATCTGCAGGTCAATAAAGTTCCGGGTTCCAAAGTCAAATACATCAACCATTCGGAAGAGAAGGTAGTTACCAACGACTATCTGCGAAAGTTATTGCAATAAGCAGCCCGTCCAGCGTAGGAACCTGTGGAGTAAGTACCGGAGATTCAGACAGAAGAGTGCGATTTGAGTAAACCGATGAAAGGGATGACGCTGATGGATATCTCTTCGTATCGGGTTGTGTCAGAAAGGCAACGAAACCGATAGCTCCAGCCAAAGATTTCCGAACTTCCTTCTATTCTTGAGACAGCCAACCCTTAGAAAGGTGATCTCAAAGATATTAAGCTGCCCAGAATCAACCTCAAGAGCGTCAGATATCGCCGGCCCTAAGTGATAACGGAAGAGTCTGAGAGCAAGCGTCAGGATATCTTCCTCAACCCTGGCATACCAACCTCATAACCCGAAATCCCTGATGGCTATCGTGTGGCTCCCTACCGAAACAATCTAAACCTTTACAAGCGTAGCTATAGGCCATGATATTTTTGGTTCTTTATTCTTCGATCAGACTGCAGCGGCACCTGAAATAATTTAGCACAGCTCCATCGTGATCTTGGCCTGACGAGCCTTGTTGTACTCCAAAGTCAAAGCATCCAAGATTTCTCCAGCATTCTTCGAAGCGTTCTCCATGGCGTTCATACGAGAGCTCTGCTCCGAAGCAATGTTGTTGAGGATGGCGCTGTAGAAGGCAGTAGCAACATAGAAGTCGTAGAAGTATTGCGAAGCGAACTCTCCCTCGGGCTCAGAGGTATCGTGCTTGACTATCAGCCTGAACTGCTTGAGGAATTGCTTGCGAGGCATCAATTCAACCTTGCGCTGGATCTGCGTGATGACGTTCTTGAACTCGTTATAGAGTAACAGCACTCGATCACAATCTACTGAGTTGGTGAGGATGATGTTAGCGATGGAAGCTGCAGTGGGGAAGTTCATAGGAGTGATCAGGTTGGTTATTGTGGTTTCGATCAGGTCGGGCATCGTACGGGTCAGCGCCAGCGATCCCTTATCGCCAATGACGAAGATTTTGTAAGCGCCGCGGTCCTCCTTAACCATTGCCTTGACCTCACGAATGATACTGGAGTTCGTACCACCACAGAGACCCTTATCGGTAGTCATGGGCACCAGCATCGTCTTCTTCACATTCACAGTGGCCTTCTTCTTCTGCACGTAGGGTTCATTCTCGAACACTTTTTGCATAGAGCCCACTCCGAAGCCCTTGGCGCGTTCCAACCTCGCGAGATCCTGCTTCATCTTGGAAGCAGCCACCATCTTCATTGCCTGAGTAACAACTGCTGAACCTTGGTGATCTTCTTGATGGACAGCACAGCCTTCATGCGGAGCTTGATGATCTTGAGGCTCTTGGTGGCAAAGTTTGCTTGCGGCACAGTGGTCATTGCCGACAGGCTGTGTTGGAACACACTCTTGAACATATGGTGGATAAATAATACGGGATACGGTCGCGTAATTACAGGTATCAAAGCTCCTCCTCTTGACGGCAGGCACGACTCTCCATGTCCAGAGAATACTTCAATCGCTTCAAGGCGGGTTGGGATCGGAGGCTTTTCAACCACTTCTTCACATCTTTCTGGATCCAGTACTTGCCAGCATACACAGCGTAGTGGTTGGTCTTTTCATTGAAGAAGGCAAGTGCCGAGAGCTGTTCGGGTTTGATTTTGAATTCATTCAAAATTTCCTTGTGGCAATGCCCATCCAACCAGACGATGTTGAACTGCTTTTCGAAGTCATAAGCAAAGTCGCTCATCATCCTGATTTCCTGTTGCGCTCGAGTTGCCTTCCGAATGTTGATGAGAGACAGTACGCATGGTTTGCTGAAGCAATACTTGGTGAGGTCCTGAGGCGTTGTGATGTACTTAATACGATTCTTGACAGCTTACTCGTAGAGACCCAGCAGCTTGTTCACTGCAATTTCCCTCAGAAATAACTTGATGTCGCCAAAAGTCTTGATAGCAGTATTTTCCACTTTTTGGGAGGCCTGTCCTCCAGGTTGCGGGATCAACGCAAACAGGGTGTTCTACTTGAGCGAGTACTGCTTCTCGACGAACTTGTCGGGGTTGTATACCTGGCAGAACTGGAAGATGCTGTTGAAAGCGGTCAATGAGTTGAGGTATCGCACCAAAAAGGCGTTGTGGGATTTGAGTGGGTAGTACGACATAACGATGATCTTGTTCTTGATGCCAGCTAATTCAGTGCACATATCTGCCTCCTTTTCGGTGGAGACCATTTGCTTTATCTCAGGGAACTACAGAACTTTATCGATGCTGGAATTGCTATTCAGGAGAAGTCGTTACTTGACATCATGCTGGAACAGCAGGACACTGCCGGCTGCAACATCCGAGAACTCCGCCTCGGAGATGTTAAGGCAGGCGTAGTTGAACATAGTTGAATACTTGTCCATCCACTTTTTGAGTCCTCCGCACTGAAGGTGGATATCAAGCTCAGCGATGACCATCTTGTCCTGTTTGATGAGTTTCTGCAGGTGCTTGGTGCTGCTGAGGTTGAGTACCGTGGCTTCGATGAGTTCGAAGTCCAGCAGAATATCCCTCGAACGGTTGGGTAACACGTGTGGCTCGATAAATCCACACACATCATCGAAGGGTCGTTCCTAGAAATCGGTGGTGCCGTTGTAGTCATACTGGTCGTAGGAGTTGCTGGTGAAGTTGTAGTCCAGCATGACGATGCTGGGGAACTTCGCGTTGTATTTCTTTGCGAGTTGCTTGCTGTCGCTAATACCCACGTCCAACCTTCGCATGTACCTTGCTGAAATCTTCTGGAGGTAGGGCGGGTTGAGCAGCTACTATTCGAAGTAGATCAGCTTCGTCATGGTGGTATCCCTCAGAAATTCGTCGAGGTCGTACTGATCTTCGATTTCCTTCACAAAGTTTGGGATGGCATCCCGCACGCGCTTGGCAATCACAGCTGCGTCAGTGTTGTCAGTCACGTCTAGCACTTCCTGTGTTCCCAGCACTTCGTGTTCGAAGAACATTAGACTCCTTGTGCTGGGCTTGAACAATAGCAATCGAACCCCCTAAGTGGTCTTTCTGCAAAGGTTCATCCTCCCTTCCAGATTGTTCTGAAACTGGTCACAATCAACCAGCAATGCGAACCCCGCGTAGGGTTCCCTTTCGAAGGCATTTTGGAGGATACCTTCGAGACCCTTTTTGGCTTTTTAATCTTCATGCCTGCCGGCCCCCATGAGCACCACCGCATTCTTATTCTCATTGAGAATCAAGTTAACCTCCAGCTCGCTGTACGCCTGATGCACTTCGTTGGGTTGGATGAATGGTGCGCGTCCACATCCCACTATGCCAAGCAACAGGATTAAATACGGAAACATTTTAATAATGTGATGTGGGTAGCAGAAAGCACTATCAATCTCCAGATCAAGCCTTCAGGTAGTAGTACCGCAGATACTTTGTATTCTTGCCGGTCCTAACCGCATCGATTATAACATCCATGCTGCGGTCATCAGCAGTCTTCTGCTGGAAGTCTTACGATTCCACCAGCTGTTCAAATTAGTGTTGCATGCGCCGGTTGATAATGTCCTGCAGGTAGGCCTGTTCCTTTTCCTGGTTCCACAGAAGGTTGCGGCGTAGGAATGCCGATGACTCGCAGAGTTCGAAGATGAGGTCACACATCGCGATGACTGTGCGTTCCACGAAGAGCAGCACCACTATCAAAGCACAGAAGGCTAGGAATGTGATGGCCAGAACATCCATGAGTTATTCTTCGCTGGATAATAATTTATGCAGCTTTTCGAGGTCAATGCAAAAGGGTCAAGGAAAACAGTGCCGTACCGTATCATCCAATACTAATGCATTTCGGAAAACTCATCAGACATTCAGTTCAGCAGGAAGTCCAAGTCATTCGCGAATTTGATCTCGATGGTGGTGTGCTGTTTCGAGTCCTCTGCTGGCTTTGGCTTTCCTATCGTTGAGAACTTCATGGAGTCCATCGCAGTCGAGTTCAGGCTTTTCGAGTCTTACTTCTACTCCCGCACAACTGGTGAGTACTGGTCAGTTTTAGTCTTCTTAGTCCAAAGTGCTTTGACCTTGGATTCGACCTTCCACCCTCCGGAGGTGAGTTTGGGCTGGTAGCTGATTCGATTCAGCTCCTTTCGAGCGATCAGTGCTTTATTAATCTTGGACTTCTCGGTGGTGAGGACCAACCTTTCTTGAAAGCTTCCCTCAACTCGAAGACTGTTATTTACCAGTGGTGGTTTGAGTTCTGCTACCTCCTTGAGTTACTTCTCCTGTCTCTTTGC
>Ga0075152_10003168_pt1 | contig 11578 bp, 21 predicted proteins | sample JI61114C2DNA_FD_70964 | JGI IMG/M metagenome (GOLD analysis project Ga0075152, IMG submission 70964) | Wastewater effluent complex algal communities from Wisconsin, to seasonally profile nutrient transformation and Carbon sequestration -... | ecosystem: Engineered > WWTP > Effluent > Algae...
GCAGCAGCAGCAACAGGAATCGCTGACGAAGCTACCTGAACGCTACGATCCCTACTGGAAGGCCCTCAATGATAAGCAAGTCGAGGAGGCACGCCTACGCTAACAAGAAGAACAGGTGAGCAACCAACGCCTCCGATCAAACTACCGTGAAGAACTGGTCAAGCTTATCGAGGAGAAGCAACGGCAGAAGCACGATCAGCAGCTCCACTAGAAACTACAGGACCATCAGATGGTGGAACGCAGTATCGAACTCCAGAAGGTACTCTTCAGACAAATGCAGCGCACTCTATAAATCGAACAGCTCCGGCAGAAGGAGCTCAATGAAATCAATCTCAAGCTGGACCGAGAAAATGAGACGTATGAAAACTTCAAAAGGCAGCGCGAACAACAGATGAGGCAAATTGAGAACCAAATGCATGAGAATGCACTGAAGCAAACTGAAGAGGAACTTCGTAGAGAAAGAGAGTTCGAGGAGTACAGGAAAGTTCAGTTACGCAAACAGATGAACGAGTCGTTGGAGGTGAAGGATCTTATCAGGCGTAGACAGAAGATGACGGAAGCAGAATACGATCGGCAGATGATAGCTGAGCAGCAGAAGATAGTTGCAAGTATTGACTCAGAAAGAAACCGGTACCTGTATGAACTGAAAGTGAAGGCTGGGCAGGTCGATCCCTATGGTGTCAACGGAGTATACAAGAATATCCACAATCGTAGCGTTTAGCAGCAACGCAAAGAGGAGATCGAAACTTTGAGAGACGCCGTCGACATCGAACAACAGCATAAACAAGGCCTTTAAGAATAGCGAATTCGTCGCCTGTTCATGTAAAATCGTTATCGGCATGAACTGAAGGACCAGATGTATAATAAGTAGACCTCAAGCAAGCTGGATCGCCAGTACTAAACCCAATCCGACCGAAACATGATTCTCCTGAAGGTGGGAATGCAGCAACGATAAATGGAAGAGGCAAAGCGTCAATAAAGTGTCAAAAAGCAGGATTACCTGCAGTTTCTAAAAAAGCAAGCTGAAGAGGTCAAGGAAATTCGACAACAAGACTTCAAGATATCACCTCTAGAGTACCAACTCAACCGTCCGCTTCTAGACCAACAAAAAACATAGTCTGACAAGGCAGGCAACATTATTCCGGGAAGCTATCGCTCAATCGACTACGAGCGCAAACGCCAATTATCAATCCTGGAGAAGAGCGTAAACCACGGCGGGGAAACTGCCAGAAGCCGCGACAACCGAACGATAAGCTACGATGGTGACGGTGGTAGTCCACGCGACGGCTACTTCCAACGCAATGGACGTCGCTTGCTGCAGTGAGTAACTTCTCATTTTTGTGAGATCCGAAAGCATAGCAGTCACTTTTTCATGCCGTAGAATTGTCTCGGCATGCCAAACTGCTGGACAGGGATACAGTTGCGGTGACCCACCCTTCCGTGATGGTGGCGTGGAGCTGTGTTTTCTAGCTCTGGGTTCATCGAAGAGGAGTGCTTGCCCTATTGGTAGTTCTTGTTGGTGGCTAGTGTTTATTTAGTCGGGCTCTTTCTCTTTAGGGTCTACTCAAACCTTACTTCGTTTGGTCCACCATTGTTCCGACCGTAATTATACCGTGGGTTGTTGGTGGTGTTGCTCTTTGCTCGGTCTTCCTGGGAGGCTTGAATATCACCTTCACTGAGATCGACGATAGAAATGTTGTTTCTGTACTCCTTGTCCTTGTCATGGAGGTGGTGGTTCTTGCGCTTCTGTCCTTTTAAGTGAGGAGCCTCCTTGCCATTTTCCCACATACCCTTGTAAGCAAGTGCACCATTACTATAGAACTCTCCATAGCCATGTCTGACGTCCTGGAAAAAATCACCTTTATAGTACTCTCCGTTTTCCCAAATATAGACACCGTAGCCTGACTTCCTATCGAGAAGGTAGTGCCCACGATAGGCTTCACAGTTCTTTTCGTTATTCTTCTTCCAAATACCAAAACCATTGCGAACTCCTTGCTTGAAATCGCCCTTATAGTTACTTCCGTCACTCCAAATGTATTCCCCATATCCCTCAGGAAGCCCGTTGATGTACTAACCGTGGTAGCTATCACCGTTGGAAAACTGTTCGTGTCCCTCACCATGCTTCAGCCCGTTCTTGAAGCTTCCATGACAGATATCGCCTAAATAGTGTTTAGCATATACCATTTGACTGCCTGTGGATGCCCTGCCCTGAAGGTAGCCCGCCCCACCACTCACCCCGATAGTACTAAATCTATTCATGGTTGTTCGGCGAAAGACTGGAAACAGTGAACCAGTAGAATGTTCCACGCCCATGTTTCTTGTTCTTGTCGAAGTCTCCTATGTACACGTTGCAATTGGGATAGATCTCATACCCAAATCCGTGCTTCTAGTTGTGCTGGAATTGACCTTAGTAGACCTTGCCATCCTGATATATGGCAATCCCTGCATAAGATTGCGAACTTACCCACACCGTGTTTCTTCTGTTATCTGATCTCGCCAAAATATACTCGGCTTTCGTTCTTCACCAACTTCAAGCCCTTGCTTTGGAGGAGGTCCTTCATCTGTAGACCCAATCCATCAAACAGCTGATAGTTTGTGAAGAAGCCCTATAACTCTTCGTTGGGTAGCTTCCACATGGCTAATGCCTTCTTCTGCTTTTCCTGAGAACGCACTCGAATGATCTACTGCAACAAGTGTTAGTCAGTTTCCCCATCAGTCTGCGAATCGTTTGCAGGTTGCAGTCTCACCCGCTTGGTTGGATCGAGCCCTGCTGGTTAGGGGTGGTTATGCTCCTCTTAATGGCCTTCATGAGAGTGATGCTGTTCAAGGTCTTCCTCCATCGAACCAAATAAATTTATTAGGGTGAAGACCGTTGCCAGTTGGCTCACCACCAAAACTAATCACGTCGATTTCTCGATTGTCAAACCATAATGACTTGACACTAGAAGAAGCAGTGTTGGCAACGAAGCTACAATAAAATGAAATAGATGATGTTTGCAAATTGCCCAGTATTATATCTATTACATGAGGTGGTTGGTCGCGCTCGCGGTTATGCTGCTCGTCTGCAGCTTCCGTGTGGAGGAGCTGCGGGACTCCTGCAACAACTTCGACAATGAGAATGCCTGCAAGGGCAACCAAACTGACAACGATGACAGCTGGCAAGGCAGAAATTTCCAAACTCCACCACGCGGTGACCCACTCTGGCGAGAGGGATACCAGGACTACAGTAAGCTGGTTGGTCATGCTCGAACTATCTACTCCAGTGATAGGAGGTCGGCGACGGTTACTGTCCTCACCACTCTGAATCCACGAGATTCTGATGCGGGGAGTGTGGTACTGAAATACTTCTACAACGATGTGGAGGGACAGAACAAGTACAATGTTGACTCGAATTTCAAGAGTTTGCTGAAGGTAGTGGTCAAGGGTTACCTTGGCGACCAGCTTTGGGCGACTTTGACTTTGGACGAACTCGACTTCATTTGGAACCATCCAACAGTCAACCAGCCAAGCAGCTACAAGAACGGGCAGAAGGGAGCAATCATTGAGATGTTTGGCTGGCCCTACGACCAAATCGAGAAGGAATGTGAAATGATCGGGAAAGCTGGTTATCTTGGTGTTAAGGTATTCCCACCAATGGAGGCCATTCTGGACTTCGAGCATCCCGAAAATGGTGAACTCAACCCTTGGTACTGGGTGTACCAACCTGTTAGCTACCGATTACATTCTCGTATGGGTAGTGCTGATGACCTGCGCAAGATGATCAACACCTGCCGCAAGAATAATGTTAGGGTCTATGCCGATGCTGTCGTTAACCACATCAGTGGCAACGGCAACGATATGTTCCCAAATCACTGTTCTGGTGGGAATTTCTGGGGAGCCAAGAATTCAAGTGGAGGCAGTCCCTGGTATACCCAAGGCTTTGCCTATCAAAACTGGACTTACACTGGGCAGAGACCAGGTATGGAAGCACCAGCGGTTCCCTATGGACCTTTGGATTTCCATTGCGCTCGTTCACTCAACAGCTGGACCGATGGATTTATTCTCAACTATGGATGGTTGGTCAACCTCGCCGATTTGAACACTGAGAGGGATAACGTTCGTCAGCGCATTGCTGATTACTTTACCGACCTGCTGAGCATTGGTTTCAGTGGTTTCCGTATGGATGCAGCTAAGCATATCTCTCCAGCAAACTTGGCAGCAATCTTTGCAAAATTCAAGAGTAATCTTGGTGGCTCATTCACTGACGACTTCGTCACTTACCTTGAGGTTATCATTGGAGGCGAAAAGGACTTGTTGATGTGCCAGCCCAACTCGTACAACTATGGCTCAAGCTTTGTGCAGGAAATGCAAAAGGTAGGTTTGACCACTGACGAAATCTATAGGATTAAGATCTGGGAATCCGACTACCCCAAGGAATTCCCGTTGTGTGGTTGGCCAATTCCCAGTGAGAGATATGTGGCTATGTTGGATTGTCACGACGATCAGTTCCCCGGCTCGTCTTCAAGGGATATGGGAGATAGTGGGTCTGTGCTGGTGAAGGAACGCAACCTCGACAAGCATAGAAACTTTGAAATTCAACTGTTTAGTCGCACAGATGGAAACTGGCAGATCAAGCTGGTTCTCTCCAGCTACACCTTCATTGATTCCAAGGGCGCTTATGGCTTCCCTGACGGTAAAAGTGACTGCGAAAGGTGCACGACTTCAGCTTGCCGACAGAGTTGCTCAAAGAGCATGCCTTACAGCGAAGCTTCACGCAGCGACGTCTGCGGATACACCTGTTGGTAGAATGGACAGTGGAAGGAGGGAGCGTACACACGTGTGCACCGAGACTACAAGATCATCAAGGCGATGCGCCAGTGGATGGGACTAAGCACAGGCTCCCCCACCGAAGTTGGTCTTCCATCCTTCTGTTCGTGATAGTGTTAGAACCAATCCACAGTCGATAGTATTGAATTTATCAATGGCGCTTTATCGACATGTTGACGATGATGACCACAAGTCCAGCCACACACAAGAACAGCGTGACCCAAAGACAACAGTTGAATGGTTTGAACTGCGTAGAACATGCAAAGTACCTTCTGGATGATCTTCTTAAGTTTCTCATTTTCTGTTTCAATGTGCTGTGAAAGTCCCTTGACTGCCTTGGTGTTCTTCCGAACCTTCTCTGCCACCACGTCGTTCGCCTGGTTGATGTTCTTTGCGTGCCGATTGAGTGTGGCTATTCCCACTATCATGTTGTCCAATCTATCGTCCATCTGCTTATCGACCTTGCGGAAGTCCTCCATCGCCTGTAGTTCCTCTTCATTATCCTCGGCAAGGTGCTCTGAACTGTCCATCGTCCGCATCTGATTGGCATTGACATCAATTTCCCTGAGCAACTTAACTTTCATGTCGGTAAGCGTCTGCACTTTGGTCATTGGCCGTCCACCATACCCAGAGGCCCTGTTTCGAAGCTCTTCAAGTAATAGGCGACAGTTATCCAGAATCTTTTGCTATTTTGCAAGCATCTGCTGCGGAGTTTTCTACTTTTGAACCTTGCATACCTTTTTGATGCCATCCTGAATTTGATGGTTCATGCCGTCAATCATTCCTGTCATCGATGTGATGCCCTCACGAATTTTGTAGTTAAGTCGCCCTTGCCTGCTCTGGTCTGGGTTAGGTCTATCCCTCTCCTCCAACATTTTCTCGACTTCGTGCCGCTTCTACAGAAAATCGTTTTTGATCATTTCGAATTCGGTGTTGCCACGACGCTACTTCTCTAATTCATGTGGTTGATGTACTTCCGAGCTTGTCACCACCCAGGAACTCGTTCATCTCCGTGAGTTTGGTATACATGCTTTTCAGCTGATCACGGTTCGACATCCAAGTGTATATATTAACCAAGTGCATGCCAAACATCAACGTTTCTGACGGTTAAGCCCGTTCGAAACAGTAGGGGTTCGGCTCGATGTTGAGTAGTTGCTGCGTATATCAGCGTTGTTGGAGCTCCCACTTATTCGAAGCATTACCTATGTCTTTTCAGCAATCTCCATCGTCTATTCTTCCTCGAATTGCACGTTATAACGAGCCCGTTCAGCTTCCTCGCGCTACCTCAGGGCAATGTTTTGTTATAATTTGAGCTTCTCCACAAACGGGTTGCCACCGAGCAGCACCAAACTTCTGCTTTTGAGAGTTCGGAACATGTTATCGTAGTCAGCCTGCGCAATCTGATTGTGAGCTGCATAGAACCACACTTACAGAAATCGACGAACGACAGTTTCTTAAAGCCATGCTGCAGCTTGAAACACAATGCTTGCTTGATCTTGTTGTGGTCCATGAACAGCACATTCAGCCGAGAGAAGTAAGGGCGGCTCTTACGAACGCTGGCCATGCGCATGTACTCCAATGCGCCATCCGTCAGGTTGTTGTGAGCTACATCAATGACTCCTTACTCATGTTCAGTCGTTCAATTTGGAAGAACAATGGGAAATTCTGGTCGACCATCATCTCAATATCTTTGTCCTCCAGGTTGTTGTAACCGAGGTTCAGCTCAACCAGCGGCGGCTGGAACTTGATCGAGAGTAGCGGCACCAGCTCGTTTTTGAAATGGTGCCGTGCGTGCGGATTGTTGTGCTAGAAGTTGGAGTAGTTGATCAGCATCTTATTAGCATATTTCTTCGAATACAAAGCTACCTTGCTCTCGAGCAGCTCACGGGCTTGCTTGCGTATGTCCACCGACGTCAGGCGCTTCACCATCTGTTCCACTTCGCGTTGGGAATAGCCGAGGATCAGCTCCATCTTTATCACTTCTGGTTTGGGTTCCTCACCCTGCTTTGGCTGGGGAATATATTTGACTTCCTATGTTAAATGACTGTTGGTCGTGATGGGGTTAAGTCCTTCCGGGCGAAACAGTGCTTCCATCTTTATGATCTTAGCGTCTCCCTCATGCTCCTCCAAGTAGGCCTTCCCACGAATGACCTTCTCATTGTTGAAGTGTCTGACTTCGTTTTCTCCGTCGGGGTAAATCACAATACCTTTGCAGGTGAGCAGCCCATCGTTCTCTCGTTCGACATACTTAACTTTGCGACCGTAGGTGGTGAACGCGATACGCCTGAGAAATTCGTTGAGTCGGTCATCAGTAGTGTCCTTTTAGATTTCCTGGAGGGTCTCTTCAAGGATGAACTCCTTGTCGCTCATCCTGACCTCATCTTACCAATCAGGAACCAGCTCTTTGATCTTATTCACCTTCTCAATTTTGTCCTTGATATCTGAGATTTATGTTTCATCCATCGGGAGACTTAGCTATTTCATTGTGCGGTTGGATTTTATTACCGAAGTCTCCAGTCCCTTGAAGCTGGTGCTGAAAGAGGCGTCAGTGATCATTGAATTCATCACTTAACGGAGCAAACTCTCTGCCCCATATTTTTTGTCGATTTTGCTTTCAATAGTACTGACGCGATCTTCTCTGGGACTCTCTTGAAACGTCGTGAGCTGTTACATGAGCTCTTTTCGACTGCAATCGTAGAAGCTTTTGCCTGTTTCGAAGGAGTACATGGTCAGACAGCATCCCCAGAGATCATCGAAGGGCTGCAACGCCACTCTCTCGAGCCGTTGAATAACATCCTTTGAGCAGTAAGAGTCACGCTTCAGCAGTTCTGGATCGTCCAGATCAACCTATCTGTCAATGGATCTGAGCAGCCGATCGCAGTAGGTATCGATGATCTTAACAGTATCCTTTTCGGTGTCTATAAAGCTATCCCTGCCGACTGCAAGGTTGAATGGCGTAATCTCTCCGTAGTGAAACATAGGTTCAGTCTCCTCGATGTACCTTAGGGTTGCCACAATCTGCTCGTAGTACCTTTTCTTATCCTAAACTGTCATGCAATTTAGCACATCCTCAGCCTTCGGATCGTTCGGATCTCCACGCTTGAATACTTCCTTACTGAGCATTCGCATCCCATCAATATACTCCCTCATAATGCAGATGTACGAAGCCCCATTCTCTTTGTCTTCGAGTCGGTCAATGCTGATGACCTCGAGAAATGCTGGCTTGAGGTAGTAGTCTCCCGAGATGTTGATGTTACCCATGTGCTTGTAGTATCTCTTAATCTGTTAGAGATGCTCCTTCAGGAACCCTTTCGGCTCCCGCATCACCTCCAGCAGGGTTACGTGACTATGAGAAAAGTCATCATTGATCTCAGCTAGCTTCAGCAGCATAACTCCGTAGTGGCTAAGCTTGAGCTGGCCAGTAATATTGCCGAAATTGATGTATTCCTTCCCAAACTCCCTCATGATGAACAATTCCAGCGGGTCAGCTTCAACAGCATTGGGCAGCATCTATTTTATTGTATGAGAAAGGTCAGTTAAGATCAAGTCGGCTATAGCTCACAGCCTCACATAAGAGATGGTGACGGTTAGATGCTCGCTAAAACGGTTATCTCCTCTTTTTACCCCGTCGATCTATCTTGCACACAGTACTGTTGCGTCCTCCGGTAGGAAGTAGGTGTTGAGCCATAAATGCATGAACTTCTCTGACTTGTTTAGCATCCCTTTTGTGAAGAAGGTCAGTTTAAAGTCTCCACGAACTCGGCATTCCTGACTCAATGGAATTTCGAAGACTTCTTCGGTTCGGTAGGTAATGAGCTCATGGGTATACTTCGATTTGTATTCTCCCTGTCGGCAGTTAATTAGCACCCAGGGAGTGCACCCACCAAACACGCCCAGATTGGGAATAGGTGATACCCTAACCTTAGTGAGCTTGAGTTCGGGGACATTGTTCAAGTACTTAGTGGTTGAGAGTGAGGTACGTACTGCGAGTTCAAAGTAGCGAACGTAACGGATCTGACTTGGAATTGTAACTCCCTTTTCGTTAAAGGTTCGCATCAGAGCGTAGTAGTCAAGCGCATCATTGGCAGTATTGATGACTCCAGACCATATTAGGTAGCAACAGATCATGAGACCGGTGCGCCCTTTGCCTGCTTTGCAATGTACTGCTGCAATATTCTTCTTATCCCTCGCCAACCATCCTTCCTGAGTAACCTTAAAATGTTACCATATCTTCGCAGAAGCTGAAGATGAGCTCGAAGGGTGGTGCCATATGATCGTCGAACGGAAATTCCATGACGTTGCCCTCGAAGTTTTCTTTATCGTACTTCCGCTCGGAACAGCTGAATAAGGAAAGGGCTACACAGGTTGTACACTCGGTAATGGGAAGCATGGCGCTATCGTAGAAATCTCTGCACCTCCTACATACTGTTGCGGTAGATTGACTCCAATTTCTCGCTGGGAAAGCCCATTGCGATGATGTTGTCAGTAATATAGGCGAGGTCCAGATCATAGCCGTCCCATTCGAAGCGCTTCTTGTTCTTCGAAACGATTGATTTGATGGGGTTTGTTACTTTGCTTTCTGTGCAGAAATTTTGGTGTTTCTCCCACATCTGCTCAGCCAGCTCTTGGAAAGTTCCAGCACCAAGTGTCGGACCCATCGGTACCGGTGTATCCACACGATCTTCTCTTCTTTACTCTTCCGACTGTTCGTCGAAGTCGTCCTTGCCAAAGCTCCTACGAATGTAGCGTATGTCGGTCTCTTGCTGATTAAGCATCGAATTAATATTGATGGTCTGGATAATGCCGATGGATCAGCGGTGTGATCGGTGGCATCGCCTTATTGAGCTAACCTGACCTATAATAAATTTAACCATACTTCTCTCGTGACAGAAAGAATGGAGCTGCCTTTCCAACCGACACCACCCGCGATCGATGATGAGGAAGGCGTATTCGAGTGTGGCAAAGATTAGTTTACAGTATACAACTTGACTGAACATCAATAAGCGCGCAACTTCAGTACCCAGCTGCCGTAGGATAAGCCCAAACTGTCCTTGAAGGTTGGTGGAGAGCAACCAACGAATGTCACCCGCAGCCGCCCCTTTCGTCGTATAAGCTTAGATGCATAGGCTCCGCTACAGCACTTCAGCAAGAACTTCGAATGCGGTAACCTTTAGTCGGCAAGAATGATTGAATAGGGAGTCTACCGACTGCGTATAAGCAACGATTGCAATAGCCGAAGACAATCGCAGTGGTTCTACTTCTCGTGCCGGGGTATCCGCAAGGCTACCTTCGTGATTGGTGGCTTCGTAAAATCAGACAGCCTGTACAACTACGGAATGAAGGTATGCATCCAAGAGAACGGTCAGTGGTTCCGAGGTGGCTAGAACATCTCGTATGAGTAAGATGAGGAGTGTGGGGGATACTGCTTGAAGTTTGCCTACAGGTTTAAGAGCCCTTCCTCCAAGACGTACTTTGCCTACTGCTTTCCATATACTTACGGGGATCTACAAAACTTCCTACAGGAGGTCTAACGACGGAAGTACGGATACTGCAGTGCGGAATCGATTTGTAAGAGTTTACTGAAGAACTAGCTGCAGTGCCTCACTATTGCTGATGGGAAGTGCACCAACAACCGTGAACTCATAATTATCACGGGGAGGGTGCATCCAGGCGAAACCGTTGCTTCCTTCATTATGCAAGGCTTTCTGAATGGCTTGCTCGGTGATTCGAAGCAGGCACAAATGCTCCGTTAAAGATACATCTTCAAGGTAGTGCCGATGCTGAACCCCGATGGTGTGGTTATGGGCAACTACCGGCTTTCTTACTCCGGAAGCGACTTAAATAGAAAGTGGAGGGATACCTCTTCCAAGCTACATCCAGAAGTCTATGCACTCAAGAAGTACATTCAAAGGCTCAACAAGTAGTGCAAAATACGGCTGATGGTAGACATGCATGGGCACTCTCGCAAGAAGGGAGTGTTCTTCTATGGCTGCCAAGGCCGTAGTGAGAATACCAGGTAGTTTCCATATATTATGTCGCAAGTGCATCCCAGTTATCACTACTAATCGTGCTGCTTTGCCATGCCCAAGAGCAAAGAGGGTACTCTGAGGCTAGCCATGTACAACTATCTGAAGCTGCCGTTTATCTATACACTGGAAAGCTCTTTTTGCGGTAATGAGGGAACAAACGAAAATTATACAATGGCCGACTTCCAAAGAATCGGAGCTGGGCTTGTCGAAGGTATGTTTGTCTACTTCTCCGATGAAATAGCAGCAGTGAGTAAAGAGAATACAAGTCTCACCACAACCCCTTCTGGGGCATCTGCAAATTCATTACTTGCAGAGGGGCTCGCACGAAAGGATCAGTTTTTGAAGGAACTTACGAACAGTAAACAGCTAATGGAGGTCGGCAACCAGGATGATTCGGGGTCGGAAAGTGCGCCTTCGGAGGGTTGCTACCGCGAAGATGAACTTCTCAAGCTCATCAAATTGGATCCATTTCTCCCTCCTGGCAACAATAAGCTGCTGAAGAAGGACCGTGGTTCGGATCCGGAGCTCGTGTTCCGTCCCTCCACGACCCAAAGGAAAGGCTTTCAAAAGGTAAATGTCTAACAACAGTCACAACTGCAAACACCACAGATATCCCCTGATTGCAAGGTGAGACTCATCAACGGTTAGCTCTTCGATAGGCTCAACCGTTCGAAGGCATTGAAACAGGCAGACTAATAAAAGCACCTCAGGGCAGATTCACAAGACAACCCAAAACGAACTCA
>Ga0075152_10003173_pt1 | contig 11574 bp, 9 predicted proteins | sample JI61114C2DNA_FD_70964 | JGI IMG/M metagenome (GOLD analysis project Ga0075152, IMG submission 70964) | Wastewater effluent complex algal communities from Wisconsin, to seasonally profile nutrient transformation and Carbon sequestration -... | ecosystem: Engineered > WWTP > Effluent > Algae...
GGGTCGCGCGGTCCGCCTCCGTCTGGCCGGCCATGTCGAGGGTGCGACCGTCCGGAGCGTGCAGCACGAGCGCGTCCTCGTCGGTCTCGAAGCCGCAGACCAGCGGGTACACCGTGCGATGGGCCGGCCCGAAGACCTGCTCCATCTGCCGGCGGATCTCCTCGGTGTGATCGCGGGCCGCCAGGGTGTCATAGTCGAAGCCGGCGCAGCCCCGCTGCGGGTCGCCCTTCGAGTAGTGATAGGTGATCAGCGCCAGCACCTGCCGGCCGCGCTGGACCACGTCCTGTACGCTGTGGGCCACGACCTCGCCGAGGTGCGGCCACCCGAGGTTGAACATCCCCCCGAGGTTGCGCAGCGGCTGGATGATGCCCTTCGGGGTGTTCGTCGCCAGCGGGATGTTGATCCGCCCGTCCATGCACTTGAACACGAGGATCGCGGTCGGGTGCACGGCGAGGTAGCGGGTGCGCGCCAGGTAGTCCTCGGGGCCCGAGAACGCGGCGCAGTGCCGCCGCGCCACCTCGAACAGCGACTCGATGCGCTCGGCGATCGGGAGCCGGTGCATGGCGGCGCTCAGGACTCCGCAGGCAGACCGGCGGCCCGGTAGGCCATCATGCCGCCCGCCATGTTCATGACCCGCGTGAAGCCGGCGGCGACCAGCTGCGCGGCCGCGTTGCCCGAGCGCGCCCCGGAGCGGCAGACCAGCACGACCGGGGCCGCGGGGTCCCAGCCGCGCGCGGCCTCGCCGAGCGTGGCGAGGGGCACCAGCACGGCGCCGGGGACGTGGCCGAGCGTGTCGTTGAACTCGCCCGGCTGACGGACATCGACGACGTGCGCGCCGCGGAGCTCGGCGACGGCCGCCGGCGTCACGTCGCGGAACCCTCGTCCGTTCGCGGTGGCCTGGTCGAAGAGTGTGTGTGCTTGCATGCCTGCTCCGGTGTGCACGAAGTGTGCCCGGGCCGAGACCTGTCCTCAAGGAGCGCCCGGAGGCTGACGTTGCATCATCTGTGGCAATGTTGCATCATCACGCTGGCCGCTCCAGTGGCCCTGGGCCTTCGTTCTCGAGCTGGCACGACGGCTGCAGTAGACCTGTCGCACCCCCTCGCGCCTTCACGGAGTGAAAGTCGTCATGAAAATCGAGACCTTCTTCGACCCCCACACCTTCACGCTCACCTACGTCGTCTTCGATCCGGACACCCGCGACGCGCTGGTCATCGACCCGGTCCTCGACTACGACCAGACCGGCTCGGTCATCTCCACCGAGTCCGTCGACCGCGTCACCGAGTTCCTCGGCCGCGAGGCGCTGCAGCTGCGCGCCGTGCTCGAGACCCACGCGCACGCCGACCACCTGTCCGGCTCGCAGGTGCTCCGCGCCCGCTTCCCGGGGGCCGTCGTCGCCATCGGCGCGCGCATCCTCGAGGTCCAGGACGTGTTCAAGCGGGTGTTCGACCTCGGCGACGAGTTCACGCCGGACGGCCACCAGTTCGACCGCCTGCTCGCCGACGGCGAGCGCTTCGCGGTCGGCAGCCTCGAGGTCCACGTGCTCGCCACGCCGGGACACACACCGGCCTGCGTCAGCTATCACATCGGCGACGCCGTGTTCACCGGCGACGCCCTCTTCATGCCCGACTACGGCACCGGGCGCTGCGACTTCCCGCGCGGCAGCGCGGAGGCGCTGCATCGCTCGGTCACCTCGCGGCTGTACACATTGCCCGACGAGACGCGGGTGTTCGTCGGCCACGACTATATGCCCGACGGGCGCGCCCTCGCCTATGAATCCACGATCGGCGCCGAGCGCCGGCACAACATTCAGCTGCCGGACGACCGCAGCGAGGCCGACTTCGTCGCGTTCCGCCAGGCCCGGGACGCCACGCTCTCCGCGCCCAAGCTGCTCTACCCGAGCCTCCAGGTCAACATCCGCGCCGGGCACCTGCCCGAGCCGGCGCACCCCGGGGCCACCGCGCACCTCAAGATCCCGTTTCGCCTCAAGCAGCCGACCGACGGGCTCGGCTGATCGCTCGCGCCCGCATCAGCGGATCTGGTGCTCCCGCAGCTTGCGCCACAGCGTCGAGCGATCGACGCCGAGCAGGCGCGCCGCCTCGCCCTTGTGCCCGCCGGCCCGGTGCAGCGCGTCGACGAGGCGGGCCCGCTCCTCCGCGTCCTTCGCCGGCACGCTGGGCGTGCTCGGCGGGCTCGGCCAGTCCAGCGGGGTCGGCGGCGGCAGCACCCGTGGCGGTGGTTCGCCGCGCAGCTCGGGCGTCAGATCGTCGAGCGTATACTCCGGACCCTCGCCGATCGCGCAGGCGTACTCGATCGCGTTGCGCAGCTCGCGGATGTTGCCCGGCCACGGATACCCGAGCAGCGCGTCCATCACCACCCGCTCGACGCGCTCGATCCGTCGCTGCCCCTGCGCGGCGAATTGCTCGATGAAGTGCCACGTCAGGGCCTCCACGTCCCCGGAGCGCTCGGCCAGCGGCGGCAGGAACAGCGGGACGACCCGCACCCGATACATCAGGTCCTCGCGGAATCGGTGCATGCGCGACTCCTCGCGCAGCGACCGGTGGGTCGCCGAGATCACGCGGACGTCGACCTCCACCGTCTCGGTCCCGCCGAGCGGCACGAAGCTCCGCTCCTGCAGCACCCGCAGCAGGCGCGCCTGGATCTCGAGCGGCATCTCGGCGATCTCGTCGAGGAAGATCGAGCCGCGGTGCGCCTGGCGGAACATCCCCGGCCGGTCGCGGATCGCCCCGGTGAACGCCCCGCGGACGTGGCCGAACAGCTCCGAGGCGAGCAGCTCCGAGGTCAGCGTCGCGCAGTTGAGCGCCTGAAACGAACCCTTGTTGCGCGCGCTGAGCAGGTGCACCGCGCGGGCGACCAGCTCCTTGCCGGTGCCCGTCTCGCCACGGATGAGCACGCTCGCGTCGGAGCGCGCCACGCGGGGTAAGCGCTCGAACAGGCTGAACATCTGCGGCGCCACCGTGTAGATCCCGTGGAAGTCCCGGAGGCCCTCGCTCGGCCGCACGGCGTATTTGCCTCGCATGTCGCAACATCATGCAACATCGCCGCCCCGCCGCGCAATGGGCCCCGACGCGCGACACATCGACGCAGCCCCGGCCGTTCGCAAAAGCTTCGCAGCAGCGCCGCCGCGGTGAACCCATGATGCCCGACGTGCGCCGCCCGCTTCGTATCACTCCCGCCTGGGTCCTCCTGCTCGCCGCCTGCGGCGATCCGACGGCGGGCGCAACAGCCACGGACTCCGCCGCCGCCACCACGAGCTCGGACTCCGCCGCGCCCACGAGCTCGGTGACGGGCAGTCAGGGCAGCTCGAGCAGCGGCGTCGACCCCACGACCCCGACCGGCAGCGACAGCTCGAGCAGCGGCGGCGGGCCGGCCCCCACCTTCGACCTGCCCGCGCTGGACGAGCTCAACACCGACGACCTGGCGACCTCCCGGGTCTGCGCCGAGTGCCACGCCAACGCGGACGGCGCGACGGCCATGCGCGACGCCAAGAGCCGGCCGATCGGCCCCTTCGATCTGTGGCGGGCGACCGCGATGGCGAACTCGGCCCGCGACCCGTTCTGGTGGGCGATGGTGTCGGCCGAGGTCGCCGCGACCCCGAGCGCGCAGGCCGAGATCGAGGCCACCTGCCTCGGCTGTCACGCGCCGATGGCCAGGGTCCACAACAAGTCCTCCGGCCTCCCGGAGCCCGCCCGCGCCGACCTGCTCGGCGACAGCACGACCGGCAAGCTGGGCATCGACGGGGTCACCTGCGCGCTCTGCCATCAGATCCAGCCCGACGGTCTCGGCACCGATGCGAGCTTCACCGCCGGCTTCGTCGTCAAGCCGCTGCAGCAGATGTACGGGCCGCACGCGAGCCCCTTCACCATGCCGATGCAGCACCACACCGGCTTCACGCCGACGCAGGCCGATCACGTGACCTCGGCCGCGCTGTGCGGCAGCTGCCACACGCTGCAGACCGAGACCCTCGACCCGGACGGCAGCAAGGTGCCCGGCCTGTTCCCGGAGCAGGCGACCTACCTCGAGTGGCGCAACTCCGACTTCCGCGACGAGGGCCCGCCGGGCCCGCAGGCCGCGGCCTGCGGCGCCTGCCACATGCCGACCCAAGACGTCGACGGCGCGCCGATCTCGACCCGCCTCGCCCGCCGCCCGGACGGCAGCGACTTCCCACCGATCGCGCCGCGCGACCCCTACGGCCGACACGTCTTCGTCGGCGGCAACACCCTGCTCCCCGCGCTGCTGCGCGACCACGCCGACGCGCTGCGGCCCAACGCCGACGCGGCGGCCTTCGACGCCGTGATCGCCGGCGTGCGCAGCCAGCTGGCCGAGCGCACCGCGACCGTGGGGCTCGCCGCCGTGCGCGTCGGCGACGCGCTGCACATCGACGTGTCGGTGCATAACCTCGCGGGCCACAAGTTCCCGAGCGGCTACCCGAGCCGGCGCGCCTGGCTGCGCGTGCGTGTCACCGACGGAGATGACGCGCTGCGCTTTCGTTCGGGGGAGGTCGACGCCGACGGGCGACTGCTCGACGGCGCGGACCAGCCGCTCGCCAGCGAGCTGGTCGGCGGCCCCGTGCAGCCGCACCACCTGCAGATCGACAGCGCCGACGTCGCCCAGGTCTACGAGTCGGTGATGGCCGACAAGGCCGGGGTGCCGGCCTTCCGCCTGCTGCGCGCGTACAGCTTCGCCAAGGACAACCGGCTGTTACCGGCCGGCTGGGACCCTGGCCACCCGGACGCCGCGCGCACCAGCCCGGCCGGCGTCGGCGCCGACCCGGACTTCATCGCGGCCGGAGACACCACGCGCTACGTCGTCGCGGCCCCCGCGGCGGGCGGCCCCTACAAGGTCTCGGTCGAGCTGTTGTACCAGCCGCTCGCCCCGCGCTTCGCCGCCGAACTGTTCGCGGTCGACACCCCGGAGGTGCGCGCCTTCGAGGCGCTCTACGAGACGGCCGAGCACACCGCGGAGCACGTCGCCGCCGCGGAGCTGGTCGCGCCGTGACGCCGCGCCGCGCCCGATCCATACATTCCGCGATGCGACGCCTGCTGCTGCGATCGTGGATGGCATTCGGCCTGGCCGTGGCGGTCCCCGCGCTCGCCGCGGCGCAGCCCGGCGACGCCCCGACGGCCAGCACCGCCGGCCCGACCGCCGGAGCCGTGACGATCGAGGTCTATGGCATGGAAGGCTGCCCGCGCTGCGCCGCGGCCGGGGCGTTCCTCGAGTCGCTCGCGGCCGCACGACCCGGGCTCGAGCTGGTCGTGCGTGACGTCGGGCGCGACCCGCCCGCGCGCGAGCAGATGCAGCGGCGCGCGCGTGCCGCGGGCATCGAGGCGCTCGGTGTGCCCGTGATCGTGGTGAACGGACGGGTGCTCGTCGGCTACAGCGGCGATGACACGACCGGGCGCCAGATCGTCGCGCTGCTCGACGCGCGGCCCGTCGACGTCGACATCGACGCGGCGCAGGCCGCGGACGGCGTGTGCGCCGCGGCGCCGAGCGGCCCCACATGCCCGCCGGCGGCCCCCGGCGAGCAAAGCGAGGAGGTCGAGCTCCCGCTCCTCGGTCGGGTCCGCGCCGGCGAGCTGGGCCTGCCCCTGTTCACGGTCGTCGTGGGACTGCTCGATGGCTTCAACCCCTGCGCGATGTGGGTGCTCCTGTTCCTGCTCTCGGTGCTCGCCAGCCTGCGCGACCGTCGGCGCATGGCCCTGATCGGCGGCGTCTTCGTCGTGATCAGCGGGGCCGCCTATTACGCGTTCATGGCCGCCTGGCTCAACGTGTTCCTGCTGATCGGCCTCTCGCGCGCCGTGCAGGTCGCGCTCGGCGTCGTCGCGCTCGTCATCGGCGCCGCGAACATCAAGGACTTCTTCGGGCTGCGCCGCGGCCCGAGCCTGAGCATCCCCGAGGCGGCCAAGCCCGGCATCTACCGCCGCGTCCGCTCGATCGTCCACACCGGGCGCACGATCGACGCCGTGCTCGGAGCCGCCGTGCTGGCGCTGCTCGTCAACATCGTCGAGCTGGCGTGCACCGCCGGTCTCCCCGCGATCTACACCCAGGTGCTCATGGCCCACGACCTGCCGGCCTGGGGCTATTATAGTTATCTCCTGCTCTACATCGTCGCATACATGTTCGACGACAGCCTCATGGTCGCAATCGCGATCGTCACGCTGAGCCGCAGCAAGCTGCAGGAGCGCGGCGGTCGGGCGCTCAAGCTGATCAGCGGGCTGGTGATCACCGCCCTCGGCGCGGCGCTGCTCCTGCGCCCGCAATGGCTCGTATGGTGATTACGCGGGGTGAGCATCATCGGCCACACGCGCAAGGACACCGCGTCCTGCGGCAGGAGGGGCCTCATCCGTGGACCTTCGGCCCTCCGATACGCGACCTGCCGGCGAAATACCCCGCGCGAGCCGCTTGAGCCCAGGCGCGTGAGCGAGCGACAATTCGCGTTGTTCCGCGTCGCCGGGCTCGGTATCCTGTCCTCGTGCAGACCCTCGTCAGCGACCTCGACGGCGCGACCCTCGACCTCGAGGCGGCGCTCGCGGGTGGCGACCTGAGAGCCGCGGTCACCCGAGTGCTGCCCCTGATGCGCCGACTGGCCGACGCCGCCGCCGCGATCGACAGCGAGCGGGCCCGCCACGAGGCGATGCACGCTCAATTCTCGGCCCAGCGCGACCTGATCCTCGCGCTCGGCTGCCCGATATTGCAGGTCCGCGGCGACGTGCTGTGCGTCCCCTTGCTCGGCCCCTACGATACGGACCGGGCCGCGCAGCTGAGCGACGCGGTGCTGCAGGCGGTGAGTCGCACGCGCGCACGGCTGGTCCTGCTCGATCTGACCGGCGCCCTGGTCCCTGAGGCCACCTCCGCCGGGCACATCCTCGACCTGTGCCGCGCGATCCGCCTGCTCGGCGCCCGCGCGGCGCTCAGCGGCATCGGCCCCGGTCTGGCCCAGATGCTCGTGGACCTCGACGACGGCGTCGGCCAAGTGACAACATTCCTGTCCCTCGAGACAGCCCTGAAAGCGGCCCCACGATGACCGACCCCGACGACCCGGCGGCGATCGTCCGCTTCCAGGAGACGAGCACCTCGCGCTACGAGCTGCGCGCCGACGGCGTGATCGTACAGCGCGTCGTCGGCACAAGGACGCAGACCCTCCCCGACGCCCGCGAGAACACCGCGGCCTTCGCCGCGCTCGCAGCGGGCGAGAAGCACCCGCTGGTCGTCGACATGCGCACCAACTTTGCGCTCGACCCCGGCGTCCGTGAGCACTACGCCAGCCCCGAGGCGGTCGCCTCGTGCAGCGCGATCGCCCTCCTGATCCGCTCGACCGCGGGCCGTGTCATCGGCAACTTCTTCCTCGCGTTGCAATCTCCGACCGTGCCCACCCGCCTCTTCGCCGACGAGGCCGAGGCCATCGCGTGGGTGCGTCGAATCGCCCCCCGACGCCGCGCCGCGGCCGTCTCTCCGCGCTAGAAGCCGCCGTCGTTCCACGCTCGCCGTGCGCGGCGCGTGGGCCCAGGCGCCGGGTGGCAGTGATGGTCACCTCACCCGCGCCGAGCTCGGGCGCACCTTTGCGCCGCGCGCGACGGCCCGTGGCATAGCCCTTGCTTGGCGCGGGGTTTGGCGTTAGGTCTGACCGGGCCCGTGAGCCCCCCTGAAGTCCACGATGCGGCGCCTCCGGGCCGACGTTGGCGCCGCATCGCCACCATCGTGGTGGCGTGCGGGCTCATGGCCGCGATCGCCACCTCGGACGCGGCGTATGACCTGCTGATGCGCCTGCTCGCGGTGACCGAGCGGGTGATCGCCGCCAATCCGCTCGCGGGCGCCGCCCTGTTCACGCTGTTCGCGGCGCTGTCCGGGATGCTCGCGTTCTTCTCGAGCGCGGTGATCGTCCCGGTGGCGGTGAACGCCTGGGGCCCCACGCGCAGCGCCGCTCTGCTGTGGATCGGCTGGGTCCTCGGTGGTGCCTGCGCCTACGCGATCGGTCGGGTCCTCGGCCGGCCGATGGTCAACCGGCTCGCGCGCGACAAGCTCGCCCGCTACGAGCAGAAGATCGGCAGGGAGGCCCCCTTCGGCCTGGTCGTGCTGTTCCAGCTGGCGCTGCCCTCCGAGGTGCCCGGGTACATCCTCGGCCTCGTGCGATACTCTTTCCTCCGCTATATCATCGTGGTCGCGCTGGGCGAGCTGCCCTACGCGATCGGCACCGTGATCCTCGGGGACAGCTTCCTCAATCGGCGGGTGTTGCCATTCATCGGCCTCGCCGCGCTCGCCGCGCTCTTCAGCACCTGGGCCTACTCGCGGCTGCACCAGCGCCTCGAGGCGAAGGCGCCGGCGCTGCCGCCCGAAGCCGCTTGAGCCCGGGGCCGGGCGCTGCGCTCGGCGGGCCGATTCTCCAGCGATTCGTCGTTCAACAGGACGGCCAATTCCGGCGGAGGCGGCCTGCAGCAGCGTGCAGCGGGCGATCGGTGGTTTTCGAGGATCGTTCGCTCGAGTCCGGGGACTACCACCGTCACGATGGTTCCCGACGCAAGGCCCATGTCCCTCGACTTCGTCGACGAAGTTCGGCACAGTCCCCCTCGAAGACGCATGATCATGGGGTTCCCGACGATCCGCGTGCTGTTCGTGACGACGGAGCCCAAGGGCCCGGCCCGCCTGGACACCACGAAGGAGCTGGAGCTCCTCCGGGGGGCGCTGCAGGACGGCCGGGCGTCGTTTCACATCGACAATGTCTACCACGCCACCCGAGCGAGCCTGATGGACGCGCTCAGGGAACACAGGCCGGAGATCGTGCATTTCCTGGTCCACGGCAGCCTGGAGGGCGCGTTTCTCGAGGGCCGGGAGGGCGGCAAGGCCCTGGTCACCGCGGAGTGGCTGACCTCCGTGTTCGAGCGCCACCCTGAGGTTCGCCTGGTCGTGCTCAACGCATGCATGTCCGCGGTCAGCCTCGCCCGACCGCTGGTGGACAGCGCGCGCACCAAGATCCGCGGCTGCCTCGGCTGGTCGGATCGCGTGCTCGAGGCCGACGCTCGCAGCTTCGCCGTCGACTTCTATGAGCGCATCGCCGCCGGCGACAGCGTGCACGCCGCGTTCAGGTCCGCCATCGACGAAAGCAGCGAGGGCTTCGCGGACGAAGCGCATCCGGTGCTCGCGCTGCGCGGCGGCGCGGACTTCCGTCCGGGGCTCTGGCGCGCCATGCACTTCGCCGCCCTCGGCGGCGCGGCGACGCTGCTCGGGCTGATCGGCCTCGGCTTGTGGTCGATCATCGTTCCACCGGAGCAGCATCCGCCGACCGGGGAGCTGGTCCCCAGCGCGCCGAGGAGCGATCTGCTGCTGTTCCCGCCCGAGGAGGATCACCGTCCGATGGTGTCGGTCCATCTCGAGCCGAAGGCGCTCGATGTCCTGAGGCGGAGACCGGAGCCCGCGCCGACGCCGAGGCCCACGCCGCGGCCCACGCCCCGCACGCCCTCGGATTCGACGCGCCCGGAGCCGACGCCCTCGGATTCGACGCGCCCGGATTCGACGCGGCTGGATGCGATGAACCTGGATTCGACGAGCCCGGATTCGACGAACCCGGATTCGACGCGTGCCGGCGCCGCGCTGACCCATGAGGAGAGCGTGCCCCGCGACCCGACGGTCACCGCGCCGAACCACGAGGTGAACGTGCCCCGCGACCCCCCGAGGCGCGCCGACGACGATACCAGCGCCCGGACGATCGAGGACCACGTCACTGCCCGGCTCACCGAGGCCATCCCGCTGCTGCATTTTCAGGCGTTCGCGGGCGAGCGGGCGCCGACGGCCGGGCTGACGCTCCAGCTCAGCGCCAGGGCGGAGAAGGTGGGCGGGCGCTGGCCGAACAGCCCGGTCCACCTCGAAGCGCGGCTCATGCTCGACGGTCGGGTGCTGGCGGGGCCGCGGCGCCTGTGCACGTTGACGCCGGGCCAGCTGGACGACCGGCTCCCGCTCAAGGAGCGCTTCACCGCCTGCCTGCAGTCGATCACCGGACGCATCGAGCGCTGGGACGACAATATCGGCGGCCTGGTCGGGGAAGTGCCGTTCAAGACCGAGACGCACTACGATCCGGCGACCCATTACATATCGACGCAGCTGGTCCACGCGAACCTCGATGCCAGCTATCACGCCCTGAGCGGAGCGGCGGTGTTCGCCCTCAGGCACCCGGACATCGGCGACCTGCCCTTCCGCGCCTGCGCGGACGAGCGGATCGGCGGGTATTTGACGGATGATCCGGCGCGCTTCGAGGCGTGTCACAAGCTGTACGACGCCGCCCAGACGCTGGTCCCCAAGCCGGAGGTCCGCGCCGATCGCATCTATCTGACGACCTGGCGAGGTGGACAGTGAAGCCCTCGCGGTCGATCCCGCTGGCCCTCGCCCTCGCCTGCAACGGCGCGACCCCGCCGCCCGCACCGGACGCGCCGCCCGCGACCTGCGCGGAGCGGGCCAGGACCCTCGCGTGGGCGAACGAGGCCCTCGCGCTGCGCAGCGACGAGCTCGCGCTGGCCCGCCTGACGAATGTGCTCGCGTGCGAGGATCTGAGCGACCCGCACCGCGGCATCGCGGAGGCGGGCCGCGCCCTGCTCGCCGCGACCGGGCCCGAGGCCCGGCGCCTGCGCGCATACATCAAGGCGCGCAAGGACAGCCCGGCGGCGCTGCAGGTGGCGCTGGCGCGGCTGCGGGCGCGACCCGAGGCCGAGGGGCGCGGCGAGACCCTCGCGCTGTGCGAGTCGCTGAGCGACCAGCCGGCGCTGCGGGTGAGCTGCTACGAGGCCGTCCCGGCGCTCACCGAGGCCGAGGTCGGCGGGGCGCTGCGGGCCTACGGGGCGCTCGCGGCCCTGAGCGCGGCGGACCTCGAGCGCATCGTGCAGCTCGGGACCGGCGGGGCCACGGGGCCGTTGCGCGCGTGCATGGCTCGGCGCGAGCCGCTCGTGCGCCCCGGGGATCGCGCGACGCTGGGCGCGCTGGCCTTCAAGCTCTCGGAGGTCGCGGAGCCGGTGCCGGCGGCGTGCCTGCGCCGCCTGGCCTTCGAGCATTGCCGCGACGCGCTGCTCGCCGGGCACGCGTGTCCGGCCCCGGAGAGCATCGCCCCGGCGATCCGCGACGCGGCCAGGAATGTCGACGCCTTCGTCGCGCTGCATCGCCGCGAGGGCGCGCTGGGGCCCGCGATCGACGTGACGGGCTGGGAGAATTGCGAGGGGCCCGGGCCCCGCGACGCGGAGCAGCGCGCGGCGCTGCGGATGATGCACATCGCGGAGGCCGAGGCGCTCGCGCCCGAGCTCCAGCGCGGGCTCAGGGTGGCGGCCAGCGAGGCGCGCGAGGACCTGTTCAATCGAGTTCGTCACGTCGATTGCGCGCGCACGCTGTGGTGCGGGGACACGCAATGCGACAGCGCGGGATTCGCGGACTATTTCACCTTTAGCGTCGCCGACGGCGAATGCCCGCGGTCCTGCGGTAGCGACATTAGGGGCCCTATACATAATGCCGTGCCGGATCGCGACGGCGACGGCGTCCCCGACGGCCGAGACAAATGCCCCGACGCGGCCGAGACGCGCAACG
>Ga0075152_10003175_pt1 | contig 11572 bp, 9 predicted proteins | sample JI61114C2DNA_FD_70964 | JGI IMG/M metagenome (GOLD analysis project Ga0075152, IMG submission 70964) | Wastewater effluent complex algal communities from Wisconsin, to seasonally profile nutrient transformation and Carbon sequestration -... | ecosystem: Engineered > WWTP > Effluent > Algae...
GTTTTCTGCTACCTCTGCTATGTACTGGTAAAGCCAGAGAAATTCTAATCCCCATCCCCTAAAGGGGAGTAATAAAATCTATTAACAATGAACACAGAAATTTTTGGCATTATCATTATGTTTCTGGCTACTGTAGTGCTGGCCATTCCATTGGGAAAATACATTGGCAAAGTTTATAACGGTGATAAAACATGGCTTGACAAAATATTTAATCCATTAGATAAAATATTTTTCAAACTCAGCGGTATAAAACCAGAGAAAGAAATGAACTGGAAGCAACACCTTGGTGCGTTGCTTACCATAAATTTTCTATGGTTTCTCTTTTCCATGTTTGTATTAATGAACATGGCCTGGCTGCCACTTAACCCTGATGCAAATCCCTCCATGACTGCAGACCTTGCATTCAATACCACCATAAGTTTTGTATCTAACACAAACCTGCAGCACTATTCCGGCGAGTCTGGTGTTTCGTATCTCGGGCAGATGGTATTGATGTTATTCCAGTTTATCAGCGCAGGCGCAGGTATGGCAATTTGCGCCGTTGTGTTTAATGCTATGAAGGAAAGAACAACTGAAAAACTTGGCAACTTTTATAACTACTTTGTAAAATCACTCACAAGAATTTTATTACCGTTATCAATTGTGCTGGCGGCTATTCTTTTATTCAATGGCACACCCATGAACTTTGAAGGCAAAGACCAGTTTGTCTCTTTACAGGGCGATACCGTTAATGTTTCCAGAGGTCCTGCCGCTGCAATGATCGCTATCAAGCAACTCGGCACAAATGGTGGCGGTTACTTTGGTGTAAACTCCGCACATCCTTTAGAGAACCCAAATTACTTTACCAATATGCTGGAGAATATCAGCATTATTCTGATACCCATAGCTATGATCTTCGCATTGGGTTATATACTCAAAAGAAAAAAATTAGCCTGGATGATCTTTAGTGTAATGACACTTGGTTTTCTCTTGTTGCTCATACCCGCAGTATACAATGAAATGCATGGCAACAATGCTATTGCAAACATGCATATCGCACAACCACCCGGCAGTATGGAAGGTAAGGAAGTGCGGTTTGGTGCTGCTGCATCTGCATACTGGGGCATTACCACTACAGTTACTTCCAATGGTTCTGTAAATAGTATGCACGACAGCTTTACGCCACTCACCGGCATGAGTTGTTTGCTCGGTATGATGATCAATTCTTTTTATGGCGGTGTAGGTGTAGGCTTTCTCAACTTTTATATTTTCATGATTATTGCGGTTTTTATTAGTGGCCTGATGGTAGGCAGAACACCTGAATTTCTTGGTAAGAAAATTGAAGCCAAAGAAATGAAGATCGCATCCATCATCGCATTGCTGCATACCTTGCTTATTCTTTCTGGCACTGCTTTATCATCGTATTTATATGCACACAATCCCACTGAATATGCAGGCTGGCTCAACAACCCCGGCCATCACGGTTTTAGTGAAATGCTCTACGAGTTTACTTCTTCTTCTGCCAACAATGGCAGCGGTTTTGAAGGGCTTGGTGATAACACACGGTTCTGGAATATTGCATGCGGCATTGTAATGTTACTTAGCCGTTTCTTGCCCATCATTGGCCCGGTAGCCATCGCTGGTATTCTTGCAAAGAAAAAATATGTGCCCGAAAGTGCAGGTACATTGAAAACAGATACCGCAACATTTGGTATCATGATCTTCGCGGTCATCTTCATTGTAGCAGCATTAAGTTTCTTCCCTGCATTAACACTGGGGCCAATTGCAGAAGCCCTAAATCCCTAAAGGGACTTTGAGGAAAGAAATAGGAAATCCTAAATCCCTCCCGAAATAATCGGGATAAATTCCGGGACTTTGAAGAAAGGCATTATGAACCCGGCAATAGAATATGAATGAAACTTTCGTTGCGTCGCACTCTTGTACTGAAGAAAAGCTATGAGCAAATAGCTGCGGGCTTTGAGCTCTTGTATTTTGCTCGCAGCTCATAGCTCAAGGCTCGCAGCTTGCTCAATATTGATCTTAACGTACAAGTGAGTTCCGATGAACCGGAATTAAGATGACACAACAGAAGATCAAAAAAGATATACAGCTTACAAACAAAAAAATAACCTGACATGTCAAGTAATAAAAAAGAAAATAAATTATTCGAAGCAGCACTGATGAAAGATGCATTGAAGCAGTCTTTTGTTAAGCTGGACCCACGCATCATGTTTCGCAACCCCGTAATGTTTACCGTAGAAATAGGTACCGCCATTATGCTTGCGGTATGTATCTGGGTGGCAATTGGCGAAACCTCGCAGGGAAGTATTGCGTATAATATCATCGTAACAGCAGTGCTTTTTCTCACCTTGCTGTTTGCAAATTTTGCTGAAGCCATTGCAGAAGCAAGAGGCAAAGCACAGGCCGACAGCCTGCGCAAAACAAGGGAAGATACACCCGCAAAAAAAATATTCGCAGTAGGCGAAATATTTGTGGATGAAGTAAAAATAGTTCCCTCTTCACAATTAAAAAAAGGCGACTTATTTGTTTGCGAAGCAAGCGATATGATACCAATGGACGGTGAAATTGTGGAAGGACTTGCTACCATTGATGAAAGCGCCATTACAGGTGAATCGGCACCTGTAATTCGTGAATCAGGCGGGGACAAATCTTCTGTAACCGGCGGCACCAAAGTATTGAGCGATAAAATAAAAGTGCTTGTAACTACAGAACCAGGCGAAAGTTTCTTAGATAAAATGATCGCATTGGTAGAAGGTGCCTCCAGGCAAAAAACACCCAATGAAATTGCGCTCACTATTTTGCTCGCCGCATTTACACTCATCTTCATAATCGTATGTGTAACACTAAAACCTTTTGCTGATTATGCAAATACACCCATTACAATAGCTGCTTTTATTTCATTATTTGTTTGTTTAATACCAACAACTATTGGTGGCTTATTAAGTGCCATTGGCATTGCGGGTATGGACAGGGCATTGCGTGCAAACGTAATTACCAAGAGCGGCAAAGCAGTAGAAACAGCAGGTGATATTGATACGTTATTACTGGACAAAACAGGAACAATTACCATCGGTAACAGAAAGGCCACAGGCTTCTTTGCCGCAAATGGTGTGGATGAAACTATTTTTATTGAATCATGTATTTTATCATCGCTTGCAGATGAAACACCGGAAGGCAAATCAATCATAGAACTGGCAGAAACAAAAGGGTTTAAGAAACCTGTACTGCAAAAAGATAAAGTACACTTCGTAATGTTCACTGCAGAAACAAGAAGCAGCGGCATAGATATGGAAGGCATGCAAATACGCAAAGGCGCTTATGATGCCATCCGCAATAAAGTGGAAACTGCGGGTAATACAGTGCCTGCTGAAACAATGGCTAAAACAAAGGAGATTGCAGCAAACGGTGGTACACCGCTGGTGGTAAGCAGTAATAACAAGGCCCTTGGTGTTATCGAACTACAGGATATTATTAAGCCAGGCATACAGGAACGTTTTGAACGTTTACGTAAGATGGGTGTAAAGACCGTAATGGTTACCGGCGATAACCCGCTTACTGCGAAGTTCATTGCGGAGAAAGCCGGTGTGGATGATTTTATTGCCGAAGCAAAGCCGGAAGATAAAATGAACTACATAAAAAAAGAACAGCAGGGCGGCAAGCTGGTCGCTATGATGGGAGACGGTACAAACGATGCGCCTGCACTTGCACAGGCCGATGTGGGCGTTGCCATGAACAGCGGCACACAGGCTGCAAAAGAAGCTGGTAATATGGTTGACCTTGATAATGACCCTACCAAATTGATTGAGATAGTAGAGATTGGCAAACAGTTATTAATGACACGCGGAACACTTACTACTTTTTCTATCGCCAATGATGTGGCAAAATATTTTGCCATAGTTCCGGCATTGTTTATTGCTTCTATTCCGGGTTTACAGTCGCTGAATATTATGCACCTGCACAGCCCTGAAAGTGCAATCTTGTCTGCGGTTATTTTCAATGCTATTATTATTCCAATGCTGATACCATTGGCATTAAAAGGCGTGGCGTACAAACCAATTGGTGCAAGCGCATTGCTGAGAAGGAATTTACTGATCTATGGTTTGGGAGGTGTGATCGTTCCTTTTATCGGTATCAAATTAATTGACATGCTGGTGAGTATCTGGTTTTAGATAGATCAATAATGTCCGTAGCAGGAATGTATAATTATTAAATCATCAGTAACACGATAAACTAAACGATGTTCATCATTAATTCTTCTCGACCAGAAACCCTGGTAATTTTCTTTCAAAGGTTCAGGTTTACCCAAACCCTGAAAAGGGCTGGATTGAATATCTGTGAGAAGTTCCAGGATTTTAAAAACCAGTTTTTGATTCCCGGATTTAAACAATTTCAAATCATTAATAGCTGTTGGGGAAAACTGTATACTCCGCATCAAAAGAATTATTTAGTGATGAATTCTTCTAATTCCTTCATGGTGAAAGTTATGCCTTTACCCTGTTCAATATCTTCAACGGACTTATGAAGACGGTTCCAGTATTCTTCTGTAGTTTCTTTCCTAAAGGGTACATCTGATATTTCTGTTACTGCAATTGTTATATCAGCATTTTTCCCTTTTAAAAGATTTCCTATTTTTTTAAAAAGTTCCTCATTAAACTCAGATGAAGACACTTTTATTATTGCATCCATAATTAATTATTTTCTCAAATTTAAACTTTATTTATGAAACAGAATATTCTTCCCGCAATAAGACTTACGATAGTTTGTATTATTGCTTTTATAGTAATTTATCCTTTACTTATTTTTGGTATTGCACAAGCCGCACCGGCAAAAGGAAAGGGCGAAACAGTTACAGTAAATAATAAAACAGTTGGCTATACACTGGAAGGCCAGAATTTTACAGAAGATAAATATTTTTACAGCAGACCATCAGCCGTTGGTTACAATGCAGCAGGTTCTGCAGGCTCTAACAAAGGGCCTACCAATCCTGATTATTTACAAACAGTGCAGGACAGGATTGATACATTTCTTGTGCACAATCCTGCTGTAAAGAAAGAAGACATTCCTTCTGAACTCGTTACTGCATCTGGCAGTGGCCTTGATCCGGATCTTTCTCCTGCCGCTGCCAAAGTACAGGTGAAACGTATTGCTGCTGTTAGAAATATTGATGAAAATAAACTTACTGCACTGGTAGATGCACATACAGAAAAACCTTTGCTTGATTTATTTGGAACAGAAAAAGTAAATGTGTTAGCATTGAATATTGCATTAGATGAATTGAAATAAATTTATGTACCGGGCTGTTGAAAATGTATTAAGCTTTGGTTGCGTCGCACTCTTGTACTGAAGAAAAGCTATGAGCTAATAGCTGCGAGCCTTGAGCTATTGTGTTTTGCCCGAAGCTCACGGCTCATGGCTCGCAGCTTGCCGAATCAAAGATCCGAACGTACAAGTGAGTGACACAACGAAGTCTCATAGTAGCAATGCAGTCTGGTCAATAACTAATTAATACACCCCTTTAGGGGATGGGGCTTATGTCAACCGAAAAAGAAAATAATGTACAGCATTTCCTTGAACTGATCCGCAAATCAAGACGCGGTAAGTTTAAGATCTATATTGGTATGAGTGCCGGTGTGGGTAAAACGTACCGCATGCTGCAGGAAGCGCAAACCTTAATGCGCAATGGCGTTGATGTAAAGATCGGTTATATTGAAACACATAACAGGAAAGAAACACATGATTTGCTGGATGGTTTGCCGGTAATACCCAGAAGAAAACTTTTTTACAAAGGCAAAGAACTGGAAGAACTTGATGTAAATGCAGTCATCAACCTGCGGCCCGAAGTTGTGATCGTTGATGAACTGGCACATACCAATATTGAAGGCAGCAAAAATGAAAAGCGCTGGCAGGATGTAATGGAAATTCTTGATGCCGGCATTAATGTTGTGAGCGCTGTAAATATTCAGCATATTGAGAGCCTGAATGAGGAAGTAAAAGATATTACCGGTATTGAAGTGGCAGAACGCATACCAGACAGTGTGCTGCAACAAGCAGATGAAGTAGTAAATATTGATCTTACCGCAGACGAATTAATAACAAGACTCAAAGAAGGAAAGATCTATGTACCTGATAAGATAGAAATAGCGTTAAAAAATTTCTTCCAAAGTGAAAAGATCTTACAGCTTCGCGAACTGGCGTTGAAAGAAGTAGCCAGCCAGGTAGAAAGAAAAATTGAAACAGAACTGCCACGCAACGCACACTTAAAACAGGAACGGTTTATGGCTTGTATCAGCAGCAGCCATGAGATAGCAAAAACGGTAATAAGGAAAACAGCAAGGCTTTCCTCCTACTACAACGCAAAATGGTATGTGCTGTATGTACAAACAGCAAAAGAAGATGCGAATAAAATAGGGCTCGCAGCACAGCGGCATCTGATCAATAATTTCAAGCTTGCCACAGAGCTTGGTGCAGAAGTGATCAGGAACAAACAAAATAATATTGCCAAAGGAATTATTGAAACAGCAGAAGAAAAAAAAATTACCACTATTTGCATCGGCAAGCCGCATCTCACTTTGTTCAATGTAATTTTGAACACGGCGGTATTTAACCAGTTACTGAATAAATTATCAGCGGCGGATATTGATGTGGTTATTTTGAGTTAGTATTATTAATCAATTGCTCTCCCATGCGTTTAAAAACAAAACTTACATTAGGTATCGGGTTTCTCTTTATAGTGATACTCGTGTTTGGCATACTCAGCATTGTTTCTATTACACTGCTCAAAAACGATTCGGCAAAAGTGCTGAAGAACAATCATGAAACACTGATGTATTGCAACAATATATTGAAAGCACTCGACGAAATACCTTTTCATAAAGATGCCATAAGTATTATTGAAACCAATATTATTAACCAGGAAAAAAATATTACCGAACCGGGCGAAAAAGAAGCAACAGAATTACTGAGAAATAATTTTGAAGAACTGAAAGCGAATCCATCTGATTCATCCAACTACCCTGAAATAAGACAAAGCCTGCAGCTTATTAATGATCTTAACCAGCAGGCTATCATGCGTAAAAATGAAATAGCAATAAACACGGCGCAGAATGCCACTACATGGCTTACAATCATATTCTCTATTCTTACACTCATCGCATTTACACTGGTCATTAACTTTCCGTCGGTTCTTTCAAAACCAGTTCGTGCACTGGCAGAAGGTATAAGTGAAATAGCGAATAAGAATTATACAACAAGGATCCGTTTATCACAGCAAGATGAGTTTGGAACACTGGCCGACGCCTTTAACCAGATGGCAGAAAAATTGCAGGAATATGACAACAGCAGCCTTGCTAAATTACTGATGGAAAAGAAACGCATTGAAACACTCATCAACAATATGCACGACCCTGTAATTGGTCTTGATGAAAATAAAAAAATTCTTTTTGCCAACCACGAAGCACTAAAAATTACAGGATTAAAGGAAGAAGATATTGTTGGTAAACTTGTACAGGACGTAGCGGTAGCAAACGATTTGGTGCGTTCGCTGATAAAAGAAATGATTGTAATTAATAAAGATGCTACAGGACAGAAGAAAGAGCCGTTAAAAATTTATGCCGACAATAAAGAAAGTTATTTTGAAAAAGAGATCGTGCCCATTTCCATTACCCCAACCGGTGAAAAGGAAAAAATTCATATTGGCAATGTGATCGTGTTAAGAAATATCACACCGTTCAAAGAATTGGATTTTGCAAAAACAAGTTTTATCGCCACCGTTTCGCATGAATTAAAAACACCCATTGCATCTGTAAAAATGAGTTTGCAGTTACTCGATAATGAAAAAACAGGCACACTAAATACAGAGCAACATCAATTGCTTGATGGTATAAAAGACGATGCCAACCGCCTGCTGAAAATAACAGGTGAATTATTGAATATGACACAGGTGGAAAGCGGCAATATACAACTTGCCCTGCGGCCATCCGATGCAAAAGAAATCATCATGTATGCCATTGATGCCAATAAAATGGCCGCAGAAAACAAACATATAAAGCTCGATTTTACGTACGCCGAAAACCTGCCGCAAGTATTTACCGACAGTGAAAAAACCGCTTGGGTATTAAACAATTTACTTTCCAATGCCATCAGGCATTCACATGAAAACTCCACCATTTATTTGCGCATTACCCAGCAAAATAAAAAGATCATCTTCACGGTTCGCGATACCGGCCATGGCATTGCACAAGAGTATAAAGACAAAATTTTTGACCGCTATTTTCGTGTACCCGGCTCTCAAAAAGAAGGCACAGGCCTTGGCCTCGCCATCAGCAAAGAATTTATAGAAGCGCAGGGCGGCACAATACAAGTAGAAAGCGAAATTGGTTCGGGCAGCCAATTTATTGTAACCCTAAATGCGGCAGAATAAATAAGAATTTTATGGGCCGGACAGCAGTTCTTTTTTCACCGTTCCTTGCGTCGCACTCTGGTACATTTGAACATGACGCAGCTTTTACCGAAGCAAAGATCAAAGAGTAGAACGAAGCAAATAAATAATACCGGTAAGAAAGCTATGAAATCTCTTATCGTTATTTAACTGCCGATTGACGATTCCCGATTCACGCAAATCGTTATAATCTTGTAAAAAGAACCGTTAATCCATTACATCATTTTTACAAGAAAAATAATTATATATCTTGCCTGCATGAAATATTTTTCTGTGGTTTTGCTTTTTGGGAGTTTATCTATTAGTAATGTAAAAGCTCAGAAGGCTGGCTGCCCAGATCCTGCCGCCCTTAATTACGATTCTTCAGTAACAGTAAATAATGGTTCCTGTAATTATAAAAACATTTCACTAAGCCCTAAACACAAGTTTGCCTTGAACCCAATACTCAGCGAAACTTCAGGGCTTATCTTATGGAATAATAAAATATGGACACATAACGACAGTGGTGGCGATCCTTTTTTATATGCCATGCAACCCACTTCCAATGCAATTGTAAAGACGGTTAAAATTACCAATGCCACCAACCAGGACTGGGAAGATATAGCACAGGATAGTAAATATATTTACATTGGCGACTTTGGTAATAATGGCCGCAGCAACAGAACTGATCTTAAAGTATATAAAGTAAAAAAAGCAGATATACTTGCCGGCAACAGCGTTACCGCTTCAGTTATAAATTTTTCTTACAACGATCAAACTGAAGTGGTGGCAGGCCAAACAAGGTTCGATAATTTTGATTGCGAAGCAATGATCGCTTATGGCGACAGTCTTTATTTATTCAGCAAAAACTGGGGCGATTACAAAACGAGATTGTACAAATTACCAAAAAAGCCCGGCACGTATAAAGCAATAAATATTGGTGAATTAAATGTGCATGGGCTTATTACCGGCGCAACAGTTACAGCAGATAAAAAAACAATTGCATTATCGGGTTACAATACGCTTATTAACCCATTTGTATATCTTTTATACGGGTTTAAAGGAACCGATTTTTTTGGCGGCAACAAACGTAAAGTATTATTAAGTGAAAACTTTACCCAAATGGAAGGTATATGTGCAGCAGGTTCAACTTCCTTTTACGTGAGTAATGAAAAATTTGCACATTCATTGGTTACCACACCGGCAAAAATCCGGGAAATTAATCTTGATTCTTTGCTTAATCCATATTACGCCGCTAAAGCAAACCCTGCTTTTAAAACGCATAAACCTGTTGCTGCAAAACCGTGATAATCCGGTTCTGTCCGTCCACTATAATTTCTTTGAAAAATGATGGCTGCTTAATATAAAGCCTTTATTAAGGTACAGCCTGTGTGCATCGAAACGGGCATAGCCTGAATCGAGGGTTACTGCTGCAAAATTATTTTTTCTTGCTTCTTCAATTACATGATCGAGCAGTATGCCACCGTAACCGTTTCCCCTTTCTTCTGTAAGCGTTGAGAGATCATCAATATAATAATGTTTGCCAGTGTACAGGTACTGCAAATACCGGTAGCCCGCAATTGATACTGCTTTACCGTTACGCTCAATAAAGGCAAGTATATATCCTTCGCCAATCATTTCTTTTACCATTGGTAAAAGTATTTCGTTTGTAATATGTGGGCGTAAAAGTTGTATTACTTCCCGGCATTTTAAAATGTCTGTATCTGTTTTTGCAATTTGAACAAGCATGTTTTATTTTTTTTGTTGACAATACAATGAAAGCCGGGAATCGTAAATCGGGAATCGGTTGTTGAGCAACGTACATCAACTTCGCTTCGGTAAAAGTTCAGTCATATTCAAATGTACAAGGGTGCGACGCAAGCGGCGATGCCATATATTTTAATGCCGGGCCAATAATATTTCCCTCTTTTTCTTTGTGCAATTTTAATGTATTTGCTTTTTACATCCAATAACCCAATCCTACATATGCAATAACCGTAAGGCCGAAAGCAAGCAATGCATAAGGCAACTGCGAAATGGAATGATCAAGGTTATTTGTTTCGGCGCTTTGCGATGTAAGTACCGTTGCATCGCTGTACAGGCATGCATTTGCGCCAAATACGCCTGCACTTATAACCGCGCCAATGCTCACCAGTACATTGGAACCGAGCGACTGTGCCAAAGGAATTACAATGGGGATTACCACCGCATAAACACCCCAGGAAGAACCGGTTGTATACGTAATAAGCGAAATGGAAACAAAAATTATTACGGGTAAAAACGCTTTGCTTATTAAAGGTTTTACACCATTGATTACATAATCTGTAAGGCCGAGTTGGTCGCCCACATCTTTTAACACCAAACTCATTACCACCAATGCCAGTGCATACACCATACTGTTGAACCCGGAAAAAATTGTTTCGCTCAGTTGCTGAAACGGCGCAAGTTTTATAATTAAATAATAAATAAAAGTAAATGTAACGGCGATCATTACGCCTTTAAGTGCATCTCTGTCTAAAACGAATGTTGAAATAAGCAGTACAGCAATGGGCAGTAAAAAATAAATAGCTTTCGGTTTTTTGTCCGTTTCAAAATGTTCGAGTTTTACGGTAATTAATTTTTTACCGGGTGGTATGGTTTCGCCTGTTGTATCTGCACGCAGTTGTGCTTTTTTAAGTTTGCCAAGTAAAGGCAGTATGCCCATAAATACAAGGGGGATAAGAAAAACGGAGATCCAGCCATAAGCCACAAAAGGAATAACGGACAGGTATGCACTATTGCCCTCGCCACTTGCTGCAAAATTGCATTTTTCTAATTGGCTGCCTATATAAACCGTCCAGGTGGAAAGCGGCACTATTACGCACAAAGGTGCGGCTGTTGTATTAACGATATAAGCAAGGTATTCCCTGGGTATTTTAAAATGGTCTGTAATTTTTTTCATGGTGGTACCTACGGTAAGCGCACTTAAATAATCATCCAGAAAAATAAACAAACCTAAAAACCAGGTGCCAAATAATGCTGCACGTTTTGTTTTAATATACCGCAACGCATCATCGCCAAATTTAACGGCACCGCCACTGCGCACCATTAACCCAATAAGGGAACCATATAAGCCACATACGAGAATTATCCAAATAGTGCTTTCATCTTTCATTT
>Ga0075152_10003176_pt1 | contig 11571 bp, 16 predicted proteins | sample JI61114C2DNA_FD_70964 | JGI IMG/M metagenome (GOLD analysis project Ga0075152, IMG submission 70964) | Wastewater effluent complex algal communities from Wisconsin, to seasonally profile nutrient transformation and Carbon sequestration -... | ecosystem: Engineered > WWTP > Effluent > Algae...
ATGGGGATAATTGGTGCAAAAACTGAACTCCACCACATGAGGTTGATCATCCAAGCATACTTCTCGTAGATCTCCGCTTATGGACGTTCGTGTATTCTGTTGGCTACTGCTTGAGGTGTGTCTTAGAGTTTACGACTGCTGCAACGCAGCTTCAGTCGCTGAAATGCCTTGACTATCACATCAAAGTTGAGGTAGGCGAGTACGTGCGGCATGAAGGTTACCAGAAGATAGGAGAATGTCATGGTATCGATGAAACCGTTGGCTACCCATACAGATTTGAGGTCGAGGATGAAATAGGCAAAGAGCAGCATAATGCCAGAATTCAGGAAGATGCTGATGACCACTTTGGAGGTTGCCGACACCTTGTCCTCGAGAGTTGTAGCTCGGTATTCATACCGACTGATGAGCGTGAGCACCTTATACAATGCGAGGTTGATGAGTCCTATTGCCAGCGACAAGACTGGTGATATGTACTCATCGAGCTGCTGAATTCCTGTTTGACTTTTCTTGAAGGTGAGATACAGCAGCCCGAAGATAACTCCCTCGGCGACAGCGATGAGTAGCAAACAGCCAACTTTCACTACGAACCTAAGTATGTGTTTCCTTCTGCTTTCGACTTCGTGGTTGTGCCAGTTGATTTCGCTGGGTAGTGCTGCATGCTTGATGGACACTGACTTCCCCTTGACCCTTACGAAGTTATAGCAGCACCCAAACATAATGTTTAGTAAAGTCCGTTAGTGCTACTCCAGAATGTACTGCTTCTGCTCGGGGTATCGAAATAGCACGATGCACTTGTTGTTCTTGGGCAATCGGCGGGTCTGGATTGTCTCCTCAATCTACTCCAGTTTTTGTTGTTGCTCGTTAAGCTCAGCTTTCTTCTACCCAGTGCGAAACTTTCTGCGGTACTTGAGCTGCTCCTTCTTTATTTACTGCCGTTGGGATTCCAAAGTGTTGTACTATGACACCTTATAGGAAAAGATCACCTTCTCCACGGGAAATTCCTCGTAGTTGAGATTCGGATGCAAAATCGGCCGTCTTTTGTGCCTCTCCCACCACTGTTGAATGCCCTCCACGATATCCTCTTCGGTATATTCGTCAAGTTTCAGTCGAAATATCACCGCGTAGTCACTCTCATTCGGCAAGCTGTTGGCTTCAATCTCCAGTTCCGCGAAGGCCTTCCTGGAATACTGAAAGATGCCGATCATAAAAGCAATAGCAGCAATGGCCAGGTACGATTGCAGCTGCACCCAACTTTGATCACCAATCTTGTTGGCGACAGACAGGTCAATATACCTGGTGGACACACAGCTCACAACGTTGTTCGAGCTCTCGCATTGCTTTCCCAGCAGATTGGTGGCGATGTTAGTTAGAGAAAACAGCAGCGTGCAGCACAGTGCTACTACCACACAGAACTTGATGAACATGAAGTAACTGGCTAATCCTGACCCCAAGTAGTACGTGTTCTTTGGTTCGAAGAGCACATCAAGCACTTACTTCTGGTAGCGCATGCCGCAGCAGTCGCAGAATTTGGAGTTCTTGAAGGGTCTGCCCAGTATTGATGTCTTCCGGTGAATCAAGCATTCTAAGTAAGTGGGTATGCTACTGGTAAGGGACACCTGGTCATCCATCGTGTCTCGCCTCACAATTGGTTGTGAGGGTGGTGGACGTGCTGACGGCGATACGAGCGGAGTCTGCATGAATTTACGAATTATGTGATCCTATTGGTTTTTAATAGGTTTCACATACTTGTGAGGATATTGCTTCTGGAGACTTCGGATGACTGGTCTGGCTGTTTTATACTCAAACACCAGCATGCTTTATCAGCCAATACAAGATCGAGGCCACATTCGCGATATTCAAGAAGGAGTATCTCGAAGCAAACCATCCAAAAGCAGGGACGGTTCAGAAAATGTCTACGTTCCAACGATGGATAACCAATAAGGCTCTCATATTTTCCAAAAAAGCCATTGAGATTACAACCGAATCCTCATGGGGATCTTCTATGTTCAACAGTCAGTGCGTTGGATGGAGTAAATCACTGTTGCGTTGGCGGTTTTGATGGCTTTGGGAATTTTAACTTTTCGCACGTTTTGTGGGTATTAGGCTGCTTCGGGCGTATTGGACGGGACAGATTGTTAAGATATTCCTCTACAGTGGTGACGGGGATATGATCTCTTTGCTTCGCTGGACCCAGGTGGATTGGTTTGAAATTTTTCATGAGTGCCTAAACTTCCTCCTTGGTGAGTTTGGAAGCGTCGTCGGTTAGCTTTAATGCTGGTAGCTTGACGGTGCTAAGAGTCGCATCTGCAGAAAAGCTTGGCGGTTTGAACGTGATGGGTGTTAATTAGAATGCAGGCATCTGGAAGACATCAAATTTCACAAGGTTTGCAGGTTTTGGTGCCTTCCGAAGAAAAGGCTGCCTCACTCCACCTGGGTTTCTAAGCTGCGAAGCCTCGCAGCTAACAGCTGCAAACAACAGTAGAACGAGTCCGATGGACTTCATAGAAGATAATTTAATTCCATGGGTCGCAACTGTTCAGTAACTAAACATGTCACAGGTGGAGCTTAGCTTATGCCGCACCTTTTCAACCAACTTCACCGTGCGTTTAAGATACTGGCCGCCAGTTGGATGCTGCTAGATGCTGGAGTCATTTGCAGTGGAATCGAGAAGATGCCGCTCCTCAAGCAGCATTCGTGGATCGTCCCGCACCACCTTCAGAGAATTGTCCAGGTGGTACTGCAAGTCGTAGACCTATACCAAGCGAGGAGGTGGAGGCACGGTGCTGCTGTTTTCAGTATGCAACTACAAGGCTTTTCGGAGAACGTGTTTCTGCTAAACCAAGCGGTTGATGGTCTCGTTGCCCATCGAGAAGTTTTTAAGCATATCCATCAACCGTTTGACCTCGAAGATATTGTTGTGAACTGAGTCGGTTGTGCGCTCCAGCTCCCTGCAGTAGTTCCGGTGATGCTCCTCCAACTCGCGCAACATCTACATCTTTTTGTCCTCAGCGAACTGCTGAATTCGATCATAATAGTGCACGATCTTCTGTTCAGTGCAGTGGAAATCAGCTGAGAGTTGCTTCATGTACTGTTCCAAACTCGACTCACGGTTCAGGAGATCCTCGTGCTTACACTCCAACACTGTCATCGCTTTGAGATGTTGCTCCTTCAGCAACTCTTCAGCTTCAGGATAAGTCTTCACCCGGTGATGCTTGTGCTCCCCACGTAGGTACTCATACGTAGTGAAGGTCTAGCACCCGCAGGTGAAGCAGTACAGTTCTTCACTGGGTTTTCCAACTATCTTCGGACTGCTATAGTTGCGCATATGCTTATTGGTTGCTGCCAGTGGTTCTCTAATCCCAGTTACCCTCGCCTTACCATAGTTGCTCAATGACGAGATACGTTGGCTTTTGAGACACACCTCGCATCGAATGAGCACATCATCCGTGAGGATCTTCTCCGATTTCATATGCCTATCGAAGCAATTGGAACAAAGATGGTGGCTACAGTCCATATTGGCATCTAAGCTAATGGTGGGTGGGTACACGAGGTGGTTGCTTGACTACACTTGGCACATATGATTTCGAAAGACATCCGATTAGTTAATAACGACCGATTAGCCAAGGAATAGAGAGTGTCGAACTCCCAACGCGACTTCTTATTATTATACCGAGCCATCAACTGCTGCTAACAGATTTCTAATTAGCTTGGAAGCATGCAGTCGACGGCGTCACAGCAGCAGCTGAACAAAAACGAGTCGTCGCAGGTGCGTATCTACAATCGGTACTTCTACAAGAAGGGGGATGATAAGAAGCTTTTGCAGGACATCAGTCAAAGGGAAATCAAGATGGCTGCTAACCTGCCCAAGATTACTCCGAGTTCCTACGCCATCCTGTCCAAGAAGATGCTCGTGGAGCTCGAGAGGCACATTACCAGCATCGTCGGAGAAGCAGAGGTAAGCTACGAAGCAGTCGAGCAGCTCGTCCGTATTTACTTGCACCAATGCTCAATGAGTAAAAACGATTCTAATGCAGCTCGTGAGGAGTAACAAGAGGAAAAGTACCTTGCTGAACAGCTATATCTAATTCTGTGTCACTACAACCTCGAAACTGAACCAACTGTGTAGGCTCTCTTCTCAATTCTGAGAGTACTACTGGACCCCTATGGGCACAGCACATCCGAGCAGTTGAGCTTAATCAAGGGGCTTGACACATTCCAGCATATTGAAGAGGATCGGAGACTGTTCATATCAGAGAATTCAGACTGTGCCGATTAGACTATACCCATCGGACAGTTATTACAGATATGGCGTAAGCTTCGTCTTCGAAACAATTCGTTCGAGAAGACCAAGGAGCATCCGGAGCTTGGTGATCTCAAACAATCAAGCTTCAAGCCGACAGTCGGTAAGAAGTCTGAACAGTTGGCAGATAAGCGCTACAAAGAGGCAAAATAACAGCTTTAGGCTGCCCACACGGCCTCCGGAAGACGCATCGATCGTTACGAAGTTCTGTACAACACAAAAATAGGCAAGGACATCCCTAAACTGAAGGTGGAGACTGATAACTAGTGCACCTTCAAACCTGAGATTAACCGAAGTTCAACATGCAGGAATGACACCTCGCAGGATATTGTGGAGCGGCTCTACCATATTCCGTAACGCAAAGAGCGCGACTACAGACAGGTAGAGGAGGAAAAGTAACTCAAATTATGTACATTCAAGCCAAAACTGCTATCACCAGGGAAGGTCAGCACAGCCTCAAGTAGCCGTCCCAAGAATTACGAGAAGTCGGTCAGCAGGATGGCACTTGCTCGAAGCCGCAAAAATTAAGTGCAACAACTCTACGAAAACCTTGGAAAAGTCCGGAACCGCAGCAGTCTAAAAGGTATCCCACCTTCGATGCTGCAGAAATAACCCAAAGTCATTCTGTAGATAAAGGTGGATGAGTGCAGGGTTGAGAAGATAAAGCTGTATGGTAACGAGGAGCCACGGGTTGTCGCTAACCGCTTCGTTCGGAAAAATGGTTTGGCAGAAGAAATGATCGACGTTGTCGAGGAACTGATTCGGGAGTACTCCGAGAAGTATATGTGATAACTGGCTGCTATTTGCTAACTTTTTTCGAATGTACACTCATCAAAACTCCTCGTCGGCACTCCTACTGAACACATTACCCTCTTCATCCACCTCCACGTCCTCAGGAATGTTGGGCGAGCTGCTTACCTCTTCCTCTGCAATGATTGGAGTGTCTTTTTCTAATTCCTTGACGACGAACATCTCTCTGTTCTACTTCACGAACTCGTCAAACCGTTCTTTCGTGAAGGTATGGTCGGCATGGTACAGCAGCTTTCCCGATTTGCTGCGAACTGCAACCCGCTCAATCGCCAAAGTGTTTGCAAGGTATATCCACCCGAACACAACAATGGCACCTAAAGCAAGAAGCTTGAACTTGCGACCGCCCTCGTTTCCACCCTCTTTGAACTTGTTGTAGATCACCATGGCAACCAGAATATGCCCGTAGTTGATACAGATGTTGTAGATCCAATCGACACCCTTGAGTTCATACGAGAGAATAGCTGACTCAATGCCGTTCGACTGCAACACCTCTCTTGCTCCTGGTTCCAGTCGCATAGTCGCAAATACTTGGACATTTGACGGAACAGCTGTTTGGTTGGTTGGTTCAGATGGCACTCCATCTGTGCTGTTGGTTTCAACATTCGTGGAATTTGCGGTAGCATCGATCGGCCGATTTCTCGCTCCCATCTGGTAGCTGACCATCTGGTAGACGCCTAGAGCCACAGCTAGCATTACGTATATGCGGATGCCACTTTGAACTGCGTTGGTACGATTCATTTAGTTATGCTCGGCAATTATTACGGTAAAATCATGGTTCGATGTGGAGTCCAAAGCGTCTCTGCACGTGGGGCTGCAGCTCAATCTTCTACCGGATTTACTTTCGGAATTTTTCTTACTTCGCATACGTGTTGAACAGGTGGTCGTGTTCGTGCTTCACGTTTCGAAAGTTCGAGTCCTCGAATAATGCCCAAGCCTGCAACAGTCGGTTCTGAATGCCTAAATTACAAAGATAGGTACGTTGGATTGCATCGGCCTTCACCTTTGCGGCAGCTTCGGGGTTGTGTTTCAGACGGCGTTTGCTTGCACTCTTTTTTAAACGACTTCTGCGAATGTTTGAGTCACTTGGACTGCGACTTCTGCTACGGCTTCGTCTCATCAGGAAAGCCTTCTCGTCCACTGTCTTGTCTACCAACGATTGGTTGTTGTTGAATGTTACGTGAGCCCCTTCCCTTTGTCCAAAGTTCTATTTGTGTTTTTTCTTTGGTGATGCTGATTACTCTTCAGAATTTATGCGCTTTGGTGGGCGGTGATAGACCCGATCCTTATCGTATCGGTTGCTCTCTAAAGCATCTTGACTAAGAGGCCCACCGCCCCCAATAGCTCCGAGCTCCTTACGAATTTGTTCTGCACGTTGTCCTTTTGTGTATTTCTCCAACAGTTTTTCGCTGTCATCATCGTTATCTTAGCTTCGACTTCGGCTTCTACTGCGTTCCCTCCTTCTGTCCCTTCCCCTTGGATCACTAATATCCTGTGGAATATCTGTGTGGGCTTATCCTTGTTTTCTTATTCCACCTCCACTACCCGATTTGATGTGAGAATAACTGTTTTGAGCGAGTGTTCTGAATCAATTTGAACTGTACTTAAAAGGCGTATCGTAGGTCCTGGACACATCTCTTGGGTCGTTTGCCTACCTCTCAGGGTAGCTTGTTTTAATCAGATGTTCATTTTTTAGTGGGAAATTGTCCCCACCTGCTGCAGTTTCTCTAAACCTATCCTACTTTTGGCCCGAGCCCAGATAATCCCGTGTTCTGCTAAGAAGCTCGGCTTATCTATTTCGAAATTCAGTCGCTTCTACGACGCCTCTGGAATATTAAGCGTTCCTTAACTGATCCAACCTGTCGGAGTTCCTCAAAAGTTCATGCCTACGGATTTCTGAGGAAACGAGACCGTCGTTATACTCTTTTCTCAGTCTGTGCTCAAGTAGTTCCCTCTCTGCAGCATAAGTTGGTGGCAACACTGGGGATATTGGCGGAGGAACAACTGTTGGTAGGTATCTTCGTTCAGCGTTGATGTCCCTCAGCTGTTGATCCAGTAGAATTGCCCGCTAAGCTGCCTCCCTTCTTGTATTTTCCAAACTATGTAACCTCTGCTGGTAATGTGTATCCCCGGATACCTGCGACCGTAAATGCGCTATCTACCCATGCAGTTGCGTCTGCGATTCGATAGTGTCCTTCAACAACCTGTAGAGATTATTGATGTTCAGTTGTATCTCCTGGCGCTGTAGATCGTCGGTGAGATCTGGCCGCTTCGATAAGACAACGGTCGTACCAGTGATAGCCGATCCTCTAGCATGTGGATGCGGCTTTGTATATCTTGTCTTGTGGCTTCGATATCAGGATAGTAAGACGAGAAGTAGGCCATGTCCTGCTGCTGATAGTTTTTAATTTTAGAAAAAATAACTTGTCAATAAAGCCCTTCTGTATGTCTGCTCCTGAATTATAAATTTCATGGAGGGGGAAAAGAGCTATTCGTAAAAGTTAGCCGACAGACGAGAAAACTTTCGGGTGAAGATTAGAAAGGAGAAGTGGCGGAGGACTATTGAATAGCAACGTCGAAGGAACTTGGAGGAGAGTGATCTGCAGATGATGAGAGACATGTTCAATGGTGAGCAGTCAAGCATCGATAGGCTGCTCAAAAGCATAGCAACAGCGACGGTCCCTGTTGTAGAGAAGCTGCAAGAATAACTGGTTGGAGAGATACTTGAGAGACTTCACGAGCTACGGTCTGATGACCTAGCAACGTTGGGGCTTCTTCAATTGAAAAGTAAGTCGATTGCGGAGCCAGTTCTAAGCCGCTTGTTGAAGATGCTAATGGATATCAACGGAAGAACTCTGAGCGAGCGCTACATTAACTCCTGTCTCGGATATTTGGCGGTCTGCGCAAGATTACTAACCTAACAACGCCAACCGCGGCAACTTCTCGAAATTTTTATCCTGTTCATGTCTTGGTGGGATAACGGGTGCCCATTTCGATCATAGCACCTCTACAGGTTCCTTGCAGCCATCTACACGTTCTGTAGCATTGAAGCTGATCTGTTTTCAAACTACATGATCATTCTGCGTTATCTGATCAACACCTAGGGCAATTCTACACTTCTCCCTCGAAGCCTCCTTTACCTCATTCTTCTCGTGGTAGAGGATTAGGAGGACGAAGATCCAGCAAACGAGCAGAGGAGACTTGCAGCACGAAATAAGCAGCAAATGTATATTGACGCTCTGGTCGAAGACTCTGTGTGTATCAATAGGGTGCTGAAGGCTCTCGAATATGAGCCAGCACTTGCTATCAGAGTTCTGAATAGTCTCTCAATGAATAAAACCTACCAACTAAGGCTGTTCAAATCCGATATTGAGTAAGATTGGCTCGAGAAATGTTGTCAATTGGTTAGCGAAACAAACTCTACATGTTTTGTGCTGGCTATTCTCGCCAATTTTGCTTAACATTCAGAAGTTGCGAAGCGTATCTCGACAAACGTCAAGTTTATCGAGTCGATCACTCGTCAATAAATCGTCGAAGAATACAAAATGCAGGTAGCCCAGCTGTACGTTCGTCTCGTCGAACATGGAAACCCGGAAGAAAGGCTGGAACTTCTGCAAAAATTCGATGTGTTGTCGTTCATAATCAAGGAAGTCGATTGGGACGAAGCTCATCTTGAACTGGCCAAGGACTGCCTGGAGATCATGAGGCTAATAACCGACAGCTAGAGAGTGCCAGGCATTGTTAGAGATCTTTTTGAACAAGCCGAAGCCAAGGCCATTGGCATTTAAACATTGGGCGAGGACCTTGAACCGCAGCTTGAGATCATTCGCAGAAGCATAAAGCCCTAAAGCTGCTTCGAATGACAAGCTGCTCACTTTGATAGGTGTTCGAATCTTTGAATGTCTTGCTGATTGGTTTATTCATCATGGGTGACTCAGTCGTCCAAGTCGGTATCATCGTCTTCTGTCGTCTGTGAAGGCTTCTCAACCTCATTGCTCTTGTCGTCACACTTCTTCAACTGCTGCTTCGCGGTGTTCAGATGGCTTGTCTTAATCTCCGCGGTCTTGGTCTTCAGTTTCAGCTTTTCTTCAATCTCGCAAATGTCGGAGACCTGGAAAATGCGCTTGAGTTTTTCATTGATATCAGGAATCGGCACCAATTTACTGAAGTTCATCGGTGCTCCGCATCCAACTGCCTTCTTGGCGACTCCCTCTGAGTTGCCACTATTCTGTGTAATGATCCCACCTACTCTAAAAGAACGATTCACTGGGAGTATCTGTGAACCGCAGCTCCTTTTCAGCTTGTTGTCTTCCAACATTGGTTTTGGGCGGATAGTCACCTTTTTCATACCGTCGTACACGATATCATATCTGAAATTTGACTACTCGGTTCTAAAGTCCCACGGATTGTAAAGTCTGTTCCCACACGTGGCATCGTTGCATCCTTCAACCTTTAACCAAATAACCTTGCATTTTGGGCACTCTCTGAAAAGATCCCTAATGTTTTCCCCTTTTTTCAGTTCGTGCGCCAACTTATCGACTAGAAATACTCGGGTCTTTAGGTTGAAATCTTCAGTGCTGTCGAGGATAACCTTTTGCACTGCAAAGTAAATGCCAAAATAGTCATTCTCAAGCATCTTAACTTTTGTTTTCTCAGTGAAGGCTTCGAGGAGAGAGCCAAGGTAGTACTTTAGCCGCAAGGCAACCTCTTGAACAATGTATGGTCTTTGAGGCTAGTCTTTGAGAGAAAGTGCTGCTTCAGTAAATGCCATTGCTGCTCTTTCGACCTTTTGTCGAGTATCTTTGTAGTGTTCCTCGAATTGCCGTTTGAGATTTCCAATTGGAAAGTTTCTGTAAAAGGTCTCCTCATCGATTGCTACTGTTACTTTGGGTAGGCTTGAGCAGATGTTATAGAGGGTTCGGGCGAGGTGGCTTCGTGAACATTTTTTGTTGGAGTAAAAGACTACTTGCTGTTCCAACTTTGCTTCAGCCATCTCATCGGTAGTATCCTTGATAAAAACGGAAAGATCCTCGGCGCCATCGCAATGCGATACTAAGAAGACGATATTCTTGGAGTATTTATCGATCACGTCTGCTTGTTCTCGCATTTCATCTACGATTTTATCTCCTCGATTGGAATATCTGAGGCACACAAAGATTGCGTTCAGTGGCTTATGAACGAGGGTTTATCTCAGAAGACTTGCATTCAGAGACATACTCTTCTTCGAGTCTGTGCCTGGAGTATCGTAGATCATCATCTTGGCGCCTTTGTAGAGGCGTCTCACCTTTTCCAATGTGAGTTCAGTTGTCAAAGATTCTTTGCTGTAGCCGCTCGGATAGTTGGTATCGCAAAGATTGTTTACGAGGTTGGTTTTCCCAGCACCGCATTTTCCCATAGCAACTGCAATGCAATCGGTGTCGTCTCCCTTCTTAGTTTCATACCTTGTCTTTAAGACAGGATTGGCCTCTTCAACCTGCTTCCACAGCTTCACAGCCGCCTTTATGCTTAGAATCTCCTGCTCAACCAACGTAGTCATATCGTTCAATCGAATGAGCTCCATGACTTCGTTTATGGACTCCTCTTCAACATCGTAGCTTTCGATGATGGATCTGAGCTGTTCGTCCTCAATACTTATCTTGTCCGCCATATTACTATTATAAAGCACGGGCTTGAACCACGGAATTTATAAGTCATGTCAAGCCTAAACTGCTAGATTAATCCAACACCCACTGGGAGCAGCTGTTCTGGCTTCAGTTGAAAGTATTTTGGGGTGAGACATTTTTGGTTGATGGGATTTGATATTACAGAATTTGTCGAATAAGATGTGGGATCCTTCTCACCGTCCTGAACGATCGTTTCGGTTGAGCATCTCACAAAGACCTATAAGAATTCGTACTCCGGCGTCGTTATTCTTTGTAGTTCGGGTATCGGGTTATCCCTGTAAAATCGATTCTCATGAAGCAGTGGGATGGCGATCATGCTGAGGTGACGTGACACAGAACGTGTTCAGACTCGATTCAAAAAAAAGCTTCTGATATAAAAACGAAGAGGAATTCTCGATTAATTTTTAGCTGATGAAGATCCAGTTTCCATGATGTCTATAAAACTGGTAACCGGAGTTCATTGGATACCTTTGGCAAACTCTGTATTTGTCAATACCACACTGAGGTTGCCCTTGATTTGCAGCGAAAGGCTGGGGGATGTCGACTGGCAGACATGAAGTTTCGAAGATAAACGTTCACGGTAGATATGAGCAGCCAGTGATCACTGAGCCTGTGCACACGTACAGAATATTGGACGAACAGCCATTGATGCAGCATTTGGTCACGCCCAGATACTTGCAGGCAGTTCCATGCTGGCGTGACCAGCATGCTGCATCAATGGCATTATGTGAGGCACCATGCTCAACTTCTTTATGCCTGTGGAATTGAGCGTGATGGGCCGACTGAGCGTACAGTTGGAAG
>Ga0075152_10003182_pt1 | contig 11550 bp, 6 predicted proteins | sample JI61114C2DNA_FD_70964 | JGI IMG/M metagenome (GOLD analysis project Ga0075152, IMG submission 70964) | Wastewater effluent complex algal communities from Wisconsin, to seasonally profile nutrient transformation and Carbon sequestration -... | ecosystem: Engineered > WWTP > Effluent > Algae...
TAGAATAAGTTGCTTTAAATACTTTAAGTGCACTGTCATTTCTGATGGTATCATAATGATAGGTAATTACAAGTTTTTGTTCAGCTGGTTTTAATTGCTCTTTTTGTGTTATATTTTTAAGCTCATTAGCATTGCTTTTAACATTATTACAAGCTGAAAAAAATATCATGATGAAAAGAAATAGACAAATTGTCTTTAATATTCTTTTCGTATAAATAGGGAAATAATCTGAGTTGAACAAAACAGCGAATTAAAGTGAAATACAAATGTAATATAGAATACACGGCAATTTGCACTAACGATGCTAAATAATCATAAATTAAGTATTCGATGTTCTATTTGTCAATTAACTCAAACATGCTTTTACAAAAGAACAAAAAACCGGATGAGGTTTTAAGATTGTACTTTTAAATTCCGGATGAAATTGAACACCAACAAAAAACTTATGTGCCGGAATTTCTATAATTTCCACCAGATTGGCATCCGGATTAAATCCACTAGCAATCATACCGTTGTCGGTAAATTGCTGTAAGTATTTATTGTTAAACTCATAGCGGTGACGATGTCGTTCTGTAATGTTTGTTTCACCGTAAATAGAATGAGCCAACGTATTTTCTGTTAATTTACAAGCATAAGAACCTAAGCGCATGGTGCCGCCCATATTTACGATGGTTTTCTGTTCCTGCATCATATCTATAACAGGATTGAGCGCATGTTGCTTCATCTCGGTAGAATTGGCATCTTCCAGTTTTAAAACATTTTTTGCAAATTCTATCACCGCCATTTGCATGCCTAAGCAAACGCCGAAAAATGGAATATTATTTTCTCTTGCATACTGAATGGCAAATATTTTGCCGTCCATACCGCGAAGTCCGAAACCAGGAGCCACAAAAATGCCATCCAAATGACCTAACTTTTCTTTGAGGTTGTTTTTGTGAATTTCTTCAGAATGGATACGTTCTACGTTTACCTTACATTCATTTTTTGCACCGGCATGAATAAAGGATTCATAAATGGAAATATAAGCATCTTTCAATTCAATATATTTTCCAATTAAACCAATAGTAATTTCTTTTTTCGGAAATTTATAACGTTGTAAAAAATCATTCCATTCCGTTAAATCCGTGTCCGGAACATCTTTGTATCCGAATTTTTCCAGCACAATTTCATCCAGTTTTTCTCTTTTTAAATTTAACGGAACATCGTAAATAGTTTCTGCGTCTAAAGCTTCAATGACACAATTTCTTTCTACATTGCAAAATTCTGCTATCTTTCTTTTGCGTTCATCACCTAACGGCATTTCTGTTCTGCATACTATAATATGCGGATTAACACCATAAGATTGAAGTTCTTTCACACTGTGTTGCGTAGGTTTTGTTTTTAATTCTTTGGCAGATGCTAAATAGGGAACCAGCGTTAAATGAATAACCATGTAATCTTCTTTTGGCAACAGCCATTTTAACTGTCTGATGCCTTCCACAAATGGCAATGATTCGATATCGCCAACAGTTCCGCCAACTTCTGTCAAGATAATATCGTACTGGTCTGAATTTCCAAGCAATAACATTCTGCGTTTTATTTCATCGGTGATGTGCGGAATTACCTGTACCGTTTTTCCTAAATAATCACCACGTCGCTCACGATTGATAACTTCCTGATAAATTTTTCCTGTGGTGACATTATTTGCCTGAGAAGTATGCACACCTAAGAAACGCTCGTAGTGCCCTAAATCCAAATCTGTTTCTGCACCATCTTCCGTTACATAGCATTCGCCATGTTCATATGGATTCATGGTTCCGGGATCGATATTTATATATGGATCAAATTTTTGTATCGTAACTTTTAAACCACGAGATTGTAATAATTTTGCAAGTGAAGCTGCTAAAATACCTTTTCCAAGAGAAGATGTTACACCGCCGGTAACGAAAATAAACTTTGCCATAACAGTTGAGTGGTTATGGACTGTAAATTTAGTTCAATAATTCAATAATGCAATTTAAATTACAAAATTTAATACAAATAATTTGTTGGATTAGCGAAGTGCGTCTCGTACTTTATATGTAAATTTTTGACTGCCAATGCTGTAATGGAAAAATAAAGGATCTTTGGCTTCTTTGCTCACTTCGAATGCAAATAATTTGGTCCTGTAAAATTCTTTAGCTGGCATTATGTCCGAATAAAATCGCTTGGTATATTCCATATCAATTTCTGAAGAATCGGATTGCAGGTAATACATTTTTAAGGCAAATCCAACATTACTGTATAGATATTCCGGATTTTCGTTGGTGAGATAGCAGCTTTTTGTGAAATTACCGATATGAAATGGCTGACTGGTTGGATTATCTACGGAGATATCGAAAATATAATAATCGAATCCTTCACCAATATTTGCTTCATCATCTTTGATTTGATAATTAATGATGTTGTAAATAGTAATGACCGCACTGTCTGTCTTTTGTTGATTCAGAAATTGTTGTTTATATGATTTGTCACGCTTGAATTTATATCTGGTGTCTTGCAATTGTTCTGCTGTTATACCTTTTGGTATGTCAATAGCATCTTCATCTTTACTTTTAAAAAAGTCACAGGAAGTGGCCATTAAAACTAAAAGCAAAAAAACAAACGAATATATTTTCATAGTGGTTTTAATTGTTTATTCACTGATAACTTCTTTCTGTTTTCTTTTTGTGCCTTCATACATTTCATACAAATAGAAAACGCAATCTAATTTACCATTTATAACTTGATATTTTTTCATAGGTTTTAATCCAATCAACTTTAAACCGGCAAAATTATTGGAAATGATACCGCATATATAACCTGTGAAATGTTGTTTGAAGGCATCGCCAATTTGTTTGTACAATAAGTCAATCTGATAGGCTTCCATGCGTTCACCATAAGGTGGATTGATAATTAAAGTGCCGTTTCCCATTGGTGGAATCATCTTTTGTATGCTGATTTCCCGTATTTCAATCAAATGCGTATAACCGGCTTTTTTCACGTTATTTTCAGAAATAGACACCGATTTTTTATTGTTATCAGATCCAATTATTTTATATTCAAAAGCAGATATTTTCAATTCCAACTCTGTGCAAATATCATTGTACAGCGTTTTGTCATAATTCTTCCAGTTTTTAAAGCAGAAATAACTTCTGTCTAAATTGGGTGCTTTATTGATTGCCAAGCTAGCGGCTTCAATTACAATTGTTCCGCTGCCACACATGGCATCTACAAAATGAGACTTTCGATCCCATTTACTCATTAAAATTAAACCGGCAGCTAAAACCTCATTTATCGGTGCAATGGTTTGCTCCACACGGTTGCCTCGTTGGTGCAGTGAAGTACCGGAACTATCCATTGAAATAGTTACATTGTTTTTATTGATGTGCAGGTTAAATAAAATATCCGGTTTGTCCGTATTTACATCCGGCCGTTTGTCATTATGAAACTTTCGGAATCGGTCGCAAATGGCATCTTTCAACTTTAATGAAGCGAACTGTGAATGTGTAAAAAATTCCGACTGTATGGTAAAGTCAATCGCAAAGCTTTGCTCCAACGTGAAATAATCTTCCCACGGAATTCTAATGGCAAATCCGTATAAATCTTCCGGCGAATTGGATTCAAACTCAAACAAAGGTACCAACACTTTTAAACAAGTGCGTAATTCCAGATTACATCTGTACAGTAGTTCTTTATCGTAATCACAAACAACCGCGCGTTTAATGATTTCAACATTTTTTGCATTTAATGCAGTTAATTCATCTGCTAAGACTTGTTCTAAGCCTTGAAATGTTTTGCAGATTATTTTAGTTTCAAATACGTTCACGCGACAAAAATACGATTTTATAAAATCATTTTTTTATATTTATCCAATGAGTGCGCAGGATAAAAAGCAAACGGAAATTCAGAAATTGCTCCATTTCTTACAAATAACAGATGTTTCTGAATTTGCATTTCTGGATAAATTGTCGAAAGACGAAATTCATCAGTTACGATTAAAAATTATCGATGTTTCTCAGTTTACTCAAACGGATATCTGGAAACGCCTGACCGGTGTGGCCAAATTCTTTCCAAATTACATGAATGCCAAGATTTCCGAAACCGTCATGGGACCATTGATTGCCGCCAATATGAGTTATTATATGCCGGTGAAAGATGCTATTTCTATTATGGGATATATGTCTACGCAATTTTTAGCAACTGTGGCAGAACATATGACGCCGGAAAATGCGCGTGATTTGATAAATCAGATTCCAATGGCCATCCTGAAAAAGGTTACTACAGAATTGGTGCAGTCTAAGAAATTTATGACTGCAGCAGGATTTGTGGATGTATCGGATGTTCCGAGATTAGTTGAATTATCCAAAATTATTTATAAAGAAGAAGATTTGATCAGGATTTCCACCTTTGTAGAAAACAAACAATATATTGCAAAAATTGTGGAAGGATTTTCGGATGACAGAATGGATAAAATTATAACCATTGCGTATCAGCATGATATGCAACAGGAAGTGATAAGTGTATTTTCTCATTTATCTAATAAAGAAATGCAACGGGTTTTGAAAATTGTCAGTCAATTGCCGATAAACCTAAAGACAACAGTATTAAAAGATTTTGAAGAAAGAATAAAATAACATGAGCCATAAACTTTATCAATCCTACAAACAGCGACCAACTATTGCGGAACATTATGATGCCATTTGTATTGGATCAGGATTAGGAAGCCTGACAGCAGCCTCTTTACTTGCCAGAAAAGGAATGAAAGTTTTAGTCTGTGAAAAACATACCACACCAGGCGGTTTTACGCATGTGTTTACACGCAACGATTACGAATGGGATGTTGGTTTACATTATGTAGGCGATATGGATAGGAAAGGTTCTCTTTTGCGCGTGGTGTTTGAACATATTACCGATAAAAACCTGAAATGGGCAGACATGGGTGAAGTGTACGACAAAGTAGTTATAAAAGATAAAACCTACGAATATTTGAAAGGATTGCAAAACTGGAAGTCGAGAATGAAGGAATATTTTCCCACAGAAGAAGATGCACTTGCGATTGACAAGTATGTAGAACTTTTGTTTGAAGTAAATAAAACGTCTAAAGATTTTTATACTAAAAAAGTGTTGCCTGATTTTATGCGTATTCTTTCTTCTCCGTTTATGAACAACGGTTATGATAAATTTGCGCGACAAACTACGAAACAAGTATTGGATTCCATATCAGACAATGATGAACTGAAAGCAGTATTATCAGCGCAGTTTGGTGATTACGGAATGCCGCCTTCTAAAAGTAGTTTTGTGATACATGCAGCCGTTGCTTTGCATTATATGAATGGTGGATTTTATCCGGTAGGTGGCAGCGAAGAGATTTTTAACACCATAGCACCAAGTATTTTAAATGCAGGTGGAAATATCCTGGTAGGTGCCGGTGTGAAAGAAATTTTAATTGAAAACGGTATTGCAAAAGGCGTGGTAATGCAGGATGGAAAAGTAATCAAAAGTGATATTGTTATCAGCGGTGCCGGTGTGCATATTACTTATAAAAATCTGATTCCACAAGAAACTAAATCAAAAATAAAACATATCGATGAAGCCTTGAACATGCCGCAATCATTTGGACATTTGAGTTTGTATATTGGTTTAAAACATACTGCTGAAGAATTGAATTTACCGAAAGCAAATTATTGGATATATCCGAATGGCACCAATCATGATAAAGCGATTGCAGATTTTCTGGAAGATTATAATAATGAGTTTCCTGTAGTGTATATTTCATTTCCGGCTGCTAAAAATCCGAAATTCTTAGAGAAATATCCAGGACGTTCTACCATTGAAATTATTACAGTAGCAAAATACGAGTGGTTTAAAGAATGGGAAAATACAAAGTGGAAAAAACGAGGTGATGAATATGATGTGTTGAAAGAAAAATTAGCACAGCGCTTACTGGAACATTTATACAAATATGAACCACAATTAAGAGGAAAGATAGATTTGTATGAATTATCGACACCGATTACAACCAAACATTTTTGCAATTATATAAATGGTGAAATTTACGGATTGGATCATCCACCGGAACGATTTACCAAAGAGTTTTTAAAACCTAAGACACCAATTAAAAATTTATTTCTCACCGGACAAGATATAGTCACCGTTGGAATTGGTGGCGCGCTAATGAGTGGCGTGTTGACTGCTTCTGCCATTACAAAAAGTAATTTGATTAGTGAGATAGTAAAGGCAGCAAAATAAGGAACGAGTTTTGTGCTATTTTTTCTTTTTCAAACAACACTTTTTCTTTCGTTTTTTTACTGTTTTGGTTTCTGTTTTTTTGGGTGTAACTTCTTGCTTAATCTCAGGCTCTGATGTTGTGATATTGGTCTTGATTACTTTTCCATTTCTAATATAAGCATCATTTTTCCATGAATTCACCTTGAATGGAGTACCGATTTGAGAAGCATATTTCTTGTTAATTAAGGATGTTTCGCTAACAATGCCGTTTTGTAAACTACCTTTTATATTATTGCCAATTGCTGTATGGTTACCACTGATTGTATACAAACCTTTGAGTAATCCGGAGCCGGTTATTTCATTCGCAATGAAGTTCATGTTGTCGCCACTGTTGTTATTCATCACTATTCCATAACTCTCTATTCTGTTTCTGAAAAATGTATTATATGGGCCGTTGATACCGTGAGAATTATCAATCACCAGATTTTGAAAAATATTACCTTCAAACAAATTAGCATAAGGATAATTTCCGTGTAGTACAACATCACCTGCAGATGCAACGGGAAACCAGCCTTCCGTCCAGTATGGATCATAAGAATAATTGTAGGCTATCACATTTCCATTGGCAGCAGCCTGCAATAAAAATGAATGACGCAGATGTTTAACAATATTGTCCACTATCAGATTGTCGCTGGCACCAAATTGCAAAACAATTCCATATGCCTTTCCACCGCTTCCATAACTGAAACCATCGTGAATATAATTTCCTGAGAGTGTAATGTTTGCTGAGCTTTGAAGATTTATGTGTGCGTAATTACAGTTTTCCAACTCAACACCTTTGACCCAACAATTAACTGCATAATTGAAAAACAGGTTGGATGTTTGTCCGGAAGTTGCATCATTGCGTTTTATTTTCAATGATTCAATACCAACTTGTTGCACCGGATTAATTTTCACTAATACAGGATTGTTGGAGCTCGAATAATCTAAGTGCAATGGTTGTTCAAATGTTATTTCGTTGCCCGATATTTTTTTGATTTTTACAAGTTGAAAAAAGTAATTATAAGCCCAGTTTGAAGTGAGTAAGTGTGTAGCATTTTGCTTAATCATTGCATAATCACCAGATGCGAAATTAGCGGCATTGCTCACTTTTACAGTTGTACTTTCTTTTTTGCTTCCGGAAAGTACAGGTGTAGAAATTGCAGTAGCGGCACCTTGAATGGAAAACAAATCGCCATTACCATTTAAATTAAAATTTAAAATAGTTTTATCGCTGCCTGCGCCACTGATAACAATATTTGAAGGAATGGAAATCGTTTTGTTTATTAAATAAGAACCCGCAGGAATTTTAAGAATACCGGCTTTTCCATTAAGTGCTTTTATCGCATTTTTTATCACTAAAGAATTATCAGTACTATTGTCCGATTTTAATCCAAAATCTTTTAAATCAATGATGCTTGCATTAGAAGGTAAATTTGAAGAAGAACCTGTGTTATTCCAATTAACAGCATTTTTTTTATCAATAGAATAACTGTATTGAAAATAAAATAATATAATATGAAATGATAAAATAAACTTGGTCATATAGTTTAAGTGATTGTTTTATATGATTGAATCAAATGTCATACCATATTTTATGATTATATCTTATTTGCAATGTTAAATTTTCTGTTTCTTTTTTTTGAATATTCTTGTTTTATTTTCACACTTTAAAATTACCCGACTGCTCAATATATCAACAAACATTGATTTATTGTAAAAAAAACATATTTTTAATAGCCTCATTAACAATGTGTTAGTTTATTTTTTAGGTGTATTTTATTCAGCGTAATATGTTAAATTTAAGTGGAATGTGTTAATTTTATTTAAATTTTATGAAATGATTTGTTAATTTTGTGTTGGGGAATATTTAAATTAACATTTGACAAGTGCTATCTGCACCTTTTGTTTTCTGTATTATTTTCGAAAATATCCCTTAGAAATTGTAAAATCCCTTTTTATAATAACCTTTAATGGTGAATTGTCTTTGCAATTAACCATTAAAATAAAAAAAATTAAAATGGGGAATTTTAACATTTACAGCAATTCAAATCCTTACGGAAATTTTCATTTATTTATTACAAAACTAAAAAGTATGAAATGATTTTTGCAATCTGTTTTGATGCTATTTTTTGTATTGGGTATGTTCAATACGATTCATGCACAAAATGTCGTCATTGAAGCAAATGTAACCTCTCTCAGATTATCTGACGGAAGTGATTGTCTTGGTGCTGGATCATCTGATCCCAGAATATGGGCGCGAGTTTCATCATCAGCAAATGGATGGTCTTCAGAATGGAGTTTTCAATCTGACGATAGAGGTACTCAAACAGGTAGTAATGGTTATTGTCTTGGAGGTCAGACTTTTGGAGGTAGTTGTGGATGGACAAATCAGGCAACCTGGTCCAGCGGCTCAATTTCAGCAAATGTAAATTTCCAATTGGATATACGTGGATTTGAATCTGATGGTGCTACATGTTTAGGCGATGATGGTAATCTTAATTACAACACACCTTATTCTATAGATAGAAATCTACTAGATAATTGGGCTCCTTATTGTACAACAAACTTAAATACAGGAACTGCTCAGGAAACAGGTAATTCAGATGGAAGTTCACAAACTTATTTTGCTGGATGGAATATGAGGTACTATTTTACTGGTTTAACAGATGCAAATGCAGGTGGTATTACTAGTGGAAGTAGTACAATATGTGCAGGCAGTACAGTTGCCTTATCTGTAACTGAACCATTGAAATCAAGATATCAACAAGTAAACTGGCAGTTGAATGGCTCGGATATTAGTGGTGCTACAGGAGCCTCGTATACAACTCCTGCACTAGCTGCAGGTACTTATACCTACAGAAGAAGATCCAGATATTGTACAAGTTTTACAGGGTCAGTACAGGATGTTTATTCAACTTCATTTACAATTACAGTTCAATCAACTGTTAATAATCCGGGAGCTATTTCTGTTCCTGCAACATCTTGTGCCGGTAACGCTGTTAATATAACTAATGTTACAGCTGCAACTACTGGTTCACCTGCTTCTTCCGGGCCAAATTATTATTTTTACTATCGAGGCGGTCCAAGTAATGTTGGTTGGACTATGTATAATGGACCTACTACAAGTTCCACTGTTGCACTTCCAACTGCTGTTACAAACACACCTGGTAATTGGTTTGTAGCCAGAAACTCAAAATTCGGATGTACAGGAGAGGCTAATAACAGTACTACATTAGATATTCCAATCACTATCCAATCTTTATCTACAGCACCAACAAGTGCAAATGTAGACAACGCTAATATATGTGTTGGTGGAAATGCTAATATTTCTCAAGTAGGAGGTTCATTAGGAACTGGTGCATCATATAAATGGTATACAGGAAGTTGCGGTGGTACATTAGCCGGAACTGGTGCAAGTATTAACGTTGCTCCTATAGCAACAACTACCTATTTTGTAAGTGCAGAAGGAACATGTAATACTACAACTTGCGCGCAGGTGACTGTTAATGTTAATCCTGATCCTACAGCTCCAAGTGCCACTAAATCTCCTGCTGTGACTACTGTTTGTGCAGGAACTAGTTTGACACTTACAAATCCAACAGTTGGTCCAAGTGGCGGTACTGGAACATTTACATATGAATACAGAGTTAATGGTGGTGCTATCGTTACAGCAGTACCTACAATTGTAACAAATTCCAGCTCAGCTGCAACACAAACAATTGAAATTCGTACTTCAAGCTGGACTGGTAATGGTTGTAATCCAAGCCCTTGGACAGCTTATACCTGGACTGTTGATCAAATTACAGCAGCTAATGCAGGAAGTGATCAGTCAACATGTGGAACAACTGCAACTTTAGCCGGGAATTCACCTACAACTGGTGATGGTACATGGACATTAATAGGTGGTACAGGTTCAATTACCAATCCAATCAGTCCATTTTCCGGAGTTACTGGATTAGGTGTTGGTCCAAACACATTTAGATGGACATTATTAAATGGGGTATGTGCAGATACTCAAGATGATGTGGTAATTACAAGAGATAATACTCCTCCTGCAGTAACTTGCAAATCTGCGGTTGTTACTTTGGATGCTGCAGGTAATGGAACTTTAAGTGTAGCGGATGTTGAAAATTCATCAAGTGATGCATGCGGAATAGCGACTAAGTCAATTAATAATACTGCATTTACATGCTCCGATGTAGGTTCTAATACGGTAATTTTAACTGTTACAGATATTAATGGAAATACATCTACTTGTAATGCTTCAGTAACTGTTCAGGATGTAACGGCTCCCAATGCTGTTTGCCAAGATATTACGGTTGACTTAGATGCAAGCCCAGGTGGCTTGGCTACAATAACAGGCTCGCAAATAAATAATGGAAGTACGGATGCTTGTGGAATAGTATCATATTCTGTTTCACCTTCTACATTTACATGTGCAAATGTAGGGGCAAATATAATAACGTTAACAGTTACTGATATAAACAATAACACAAGTACTTGTAACGCAACTGTAACCATCCAGGATGTAACAATACCAAATGTATCACCTCTTGCACAATGTTTACCAAATGTAACTGTGTCTATTGGAAAAACACAAGTTACTATTACTCCTGCAAATCTGGATAATGGTAGTTATGATAATTGTGGCTTTGCTTCTTTGGTTGTTTCACCAAGTACTTTTGACTGTTCTCACATTGGTACCAGTCAAACCGTTACGTTAACTGGAACTGATGCATCAGGTAATAGTAGCAGTTGTACTTCACAAGTGAATATTATTGATGATATCGTACCAGAAGCTATTTGTAAAAACATTACAATACAATTAGACAATACAGGCAATGCCAGTATAATTGCTTCTGATGTCAATAATTTAAGTACAGATAATTGCGGAATAGCATCACTATCAATTAATATTAATTCTTTTAACTGTACTACTGTTGGTGATAATCTGGTAGCTTTAACTGTTATCGATAATTATTCTAATTCTTCTTTATGTAATGCAATAGTTACGGTAGAAGATAATGTAGCACCGGTTGCCATCTGTCAGGATGTAACCGTGCAGTTAGATGCAACTGGCAACGGCAGTATTACGGCAACAACAGTAGATAATGGTTCATCAGATGCCTGCGGTATTCAAAGTTTAGTATTAAGCCAAACAGCATTTGTATGCAGCGAAGAGGGTGCTAATGTAGAAACTTTAACAGTAACGGATAATAATGGTAACTCAAATACCTGTACCGCAACTGTAACAGTAGAAGATAATGTAGCACCGGTTGC
>Ga0075152_10003184_pt1 | contig 11549 bp, 11 predicted proteins | sample JI61114C2DNA_FD_70964 | JGI IMG/M metagenome (GOLD analysis project Ga0075152, IMG submission 70964) | Wastewater effluent complex algal communities from Wisconsin, to seasonally profile nutrient transformation and Carbon sequestration -... | ecosystem: Engineered > WWTP > Effluent > Algae...
AACTGATTGAGATTGTCCAACTAAGCCTTTGGTACCAATTAATGTTATTGTTTTTTCTTGACCATCGGCAGCTAATTTTACTGTTAAAGCATCATTGTGTTCTTTTGCTTTATAATCATTTGTCGCATCGTATCCAATGTTTCCTTTGATGGGTGGTTCAGGAAATACAATTCTCATATCGCCAATGGAATACAAGGAACGCATCATTAAAGGTTGCACAATATCTTTGGCTACTTTTCCTTGCAATTTGTCGGCCATCCTCATATATTCGCCTTCAAACGGGGTTTGAATTGTTGCTTTAAAGTCAACAGTTCCTGCTCCTGATGTAATAATATTTATAGCCCCAGCAGTAAATTTATTCAATGCAAAAAGGGTGTTGTGAATGTTTTGAACTTCGCCTTCTTTCAAGAAATGTTCTTCACGTCCACCTTCGCCAGCTTCAACCAATTTTAAATAAAAACTCCCTTTAGGATTGGGTTTAATTACTTCTTTGACCCCCATCTGGAAGTTTACATATTTTACATCAAATTTGGATTCGGCAAATTCGCCTGAAATAGAAAAATTATTATTGGCTACAGGCGAAAGCAATAATGGTTTTTCGAAAACCCTGCGTTTCATTCCGCCTTGATATTCACCATCTACATTAACGGTAAGGTACATTTTATCCGAATAAAATACATTTTCGGTGTTGCCTTCTCGAATCGGCATCATTCCTTCATAACTAATATAACGAGTTATAAAAGCACCAGCGATAATAAAAACAAAAGATAAATGCAACATCAGAGTTGCCCATTTTTCTTTTCGTAATAGATTATAACGCTTAATGTTTCCTATGAAATTAATCATAAAAACCAACATAATTCCCTCGAACCACCAAGCGTTATATACCCAAATTCTGGCCGTGTCGGTATTGTATTTGCTTTCGATAAAAGTTCCGGCTCCCATTGCAAGTGCAAAAGAGAGAAAGAGTATAGCCATCAAGCGTGTGGAAAATAAAATGGAAGTTAATTTATTAATCATCTGTAGGAATTTACGTTTTTTAAAAATCTTGTCAAAAATAACTAAAATAGTTGAATAGTCCCTTTTAGCATTTGTTAATTTAATCCAAATTTAAGCCATTTCTAATTGTATAAAAATGATATTTGACAGCTTTATATTTAAAAATCAATTCACATTCAGTATATCTGCTTTTATTTTTTTTACTAATTTTGCCAAATGGTTAAAGTTGTACTAATCGGTTCTGGAAATGTGGCTCATCATTTGATTGAGGCTTTCGCCAAAAACCAAAAAGTGGATGTGATTCAAGTATTTGCAAGACAAAAAGAAAGTGTCACTACCCTATTCGATTCTAATAAAATTATTTCTAATTATACTGATTTGGCCGATGCCGATTTATACATCATAGCGGTTTCAGATGATGCTATTGCAAATGTTTCGTCACAACTTCCTTTCGAAAATCGTTTGGTAGTTCATACTTCGGGAACTATTTCTATAAATTCATTGAATTCTAAGAACAGGAAAGGAATTTTTTATCCACTGCAAACTTTTACTAAAAACAAAGCTGTTGATTTTAGCCAAATTCCTATTTGTTTAGAAAGCGAAAATGAATCCGATTTTGAACTATTGAATAAAGTGGCGCAATCCATTTCTAATAATGTCTACAAAATCAATTCACTACAACGAAAAGCATTGCACGTTTCGGCTGTTTTTGTGAATAATTTTGTGAATCATTTGTACCAAATAGGTCATGAAATTTGCATTGAAAATAATGTTCCTTTTGAAATATTAAAACCCCTAATTTTGGAAACAGCAAATAAGATTATGAATCTTTCGCCAAAAGAAGCCCAAACGGGTCCTGCAAAACGCAATGACACCAAAACTATTGAAGCCCATTTAGATTTATTATCGAATGAAAATCAAGCAACAATTTATAAAATACTAACCCAATCTATACAAAATAATGGCACGAAGTTATAAAGAAATAATGAACGACATCACCACCTTCATTTTTGACATTGATGGTGTTCTTACTGATGGTTCCGTTTTTGTTACCAATGAAGGCGAAATACTAAGAACTATGAATATCCGCGATGGTTATGCCTTGAAAGCAGCCGTAGAAAGCGGTTATAACGTATGTGTGATTTCGGGTGGAAGCAACGAAGGTGTTCGGGTGCGATTGAGAAACCTAGGTGTAACCGATATTCATCTTGGTTGTCCTGACAAAGTAGAAACCTACAAAGAATACATTGAACTCTACGACATTCAACCCGAGCAAGTGCTTTATATGGGAGATGATATTCCTGATTTTCACGTAATGAAATTGGTAGGTTTACCTACTTGTCCGCAAGATGCGAGTCCAGAAATCAAAGCTATTTCTAAATATATTTCGCATAAAAACGGAGGAAAAGGTGCCGCTCGCGAAGTAATTGAACAAGTGATGAAAGTGCAAGGAAAATGGAATCTTCATTTTGATGGAAAATTGGATTAGTTTGCAGTTAGCAGACGGCAGTTTTCAGTTTTAAAATTTTAACCCCTAACTTTAAATGATACAAACAGTAATTTTTGATATGGATGGCGTAATCGTTGACACGGAACCTGTTCATAGTTATGCTTATTTTCAACATTTTGCCGAATTAAACATTGATGTTTCTAAGGATATGTTTACTTCTTTTATGGGGAATTCTACCCGAAATACTTTCCAGAAACTAAAAGAAATGTTCCCAATTGATGGAGAAGTGGAAGATTTAATTCAAAGGAAAAGAACTTTATTTAACGATGCGTTCGACAGTAAAGAAGATTTGTATTTAATTGAAGGTGTTGAGCAATTAATTCAAGATTTACACCAAAACGGTATGCAGTTGATACTCGCGTCATCGGCTGCGAATGTTACGATTGATCGTGTTTTCAAGCGATTCAATTTGCATCAATATTTTACTCATATTGTGAGCGGTGAGGATTTTCCTGACTCAAAACCGCATCCAGCTATTTTTGAATATGCAGCCAGTTTATCAATCGCTCCTAAAGAAAATTGTATTGTAATTGAAGATAGTACCAATGGAATCAGAGCTGCCAAAGCTGCTGGGATTTTTTGCATCGGGTATAACAGCGAAAACTCTAAACTACAAGATTTGTCTATGGCCGATGTGGTCGTAGAACATTTGGACGAATTGAGCTTTGAGAGAATATCAAAATACTAATTTTCGAATTAAGGAATATTTAACATTTTTAAATCCTTGAATTTGTAATTTTGAACAAATCTAAATTAAACACTATGAAAAAGATTATTTTTATTTTAGCAATGATTATTGCCAATTACGCCTCCGAAGCTCAAGTAAAAACACCTCAGCCCAGTCCAAAATCAACAATAATGCAAGTAGTTGGTTTGACTAATGTTGAAATTGTTTATTCACGACCAAGTGCCAAAGGCAGAGATGTATTCAATAACTTGGTTCCTTTTGGTAAATTATGGAGAACAGGAGCTAATGAAAACACCACTATTTCTTTTAGCGACGACGTAGTCATTGATGGTAAAACATTGCCAAAAGGGAAATATTCTTTGTACACTACTCCCAGAGCTGATAATTGGGAAATAATGTTCTACACTGCCACAGACAATTGGGGAAATCCAGAAAATTGGGACGAGACAAAAGTGGCATTGAAAGCCACTGCCAAATCAGAGCACATCGATAGAGCTGTTGAAAGTTTTACAATTGGAATCAACAATTTAGATAATAATTTTGCCCATTTAGAATTGTCTTGGGAAAAAACCATCGTAGCCCTTAAGTTTGAAGTTCCTACTGCAAAAACCGCTATGGCAAGTATTGATAAGGTGTTGGCTGGACCTAGTGCTGGAGATTATTTTTCATCGGCACAGTATTTATTTCAATCTAATGGAGATTTGACAAAAGCATTGTCTTATGTGAACAAAGCTTTGGAAATGAATAAAGACAAACCGTTTTGGTACAACCGTTTAAAATCATTGATTCAAGCCAAACAAGGTGACAAAAATGGAGCTATTGAAACCGCTAAAATTTCGCTTGCAGGAGCAGAAGCGGCCAAGAATCAAGATTATGTAAAAATGAATAAAGAGAGTATTGCCGAATGGAGTAAAAAATAATTGCTTCGTTTTTTTAATATAAAATCCTGTTTGACGATTGTCAGACAGGATTTTTTTGTTGAGTTTTAGTTAAGATTTTTCGATAGTCCCACTATTTTTTTAGAATTTAAATAATTCTATTCAAAATTGACTATAAAAAAGGGTTGATCACTCAACCCTTTTTAATTTTAACTCAAAAACTACTATTACATAGTTTTCATATAAGCCACTAATTGCCATATTTCGGCGTCACTTAGTTTTTCTTTATAAGATGGCATTGGTTTTCTACCCACTTTTGTGTAATAAAACATTGAACCATCTGATTTAGATTGGAATTCTTTAGAAGAAAAATCGCCACAAGAAATGTCAATTTTTTCAGCTTTAGGACCGTCACCTAAACCTTTTACACCGTGACAAGATTTGCAATTGGTTCCCCACAAAGCTTTACCCGCAGCAGCGTCAACGCCAGCTGGCATTTTTTTCCCCGCATCGGCAGCAGGAACTTTCCATTCTTTTCCTTTTGGTTTTGCTTGAGCATTAGAAGTTTGGGTGAACATAAAGGCTGCCATAATTGCTAAGCCAAAAAAGATTTTTTTCATGATTTCGAATTTTAATATTAATACTTGTTTTAAATGTTACTCTTTAATTTCTTGAATTTTTCCTAATTTTTTTATTTTAAAAACTTGCAAAACAGCGAACAATAAAGTTCCCCAGATCAAGCCTAAAATTACTAGCGAAATTGCTATAAAATATATAGGAGCTCTATCTCTTCCTGCAGAAAAAGAACGCTCATCTACATTTGAGTTATCAGTCACAACAACCGTGCCCCAATTCACTTCTCCACTAGTTTCGGTGTCCATATAGTTTTCATCCTCGACTATGCTAGCAAATATAGTTAATTTTCCGTTTTTAGAAGGAATATCATTAGGAAATTCGAAGGTAGCAACTCCTGTTGAATCTGTAGCAATGGCATCTCCAATAGGTAGGTTAGCAAACAATCGTTTTACAGATAATTTTACGGGTACTTCGATTACGGGTTGTCCTTCTGACATCACCAAAGCTTTACAAACGTTGAGTGAATCAATTTTTTCGAAAGTTAAAGTAATTTTTGCTTCTTTATCTTGAGCGAATGAAGTTGCTATGGAAAACAAAATCATTAAACTTGTGGCTAAGAAATAGTTATATTTTTTCATCTGTAAATTATTTATAATTAAATATTTCTTCTTTTCCTTCTAATTCACCTTCCGCTACTTCCCAAACAGAAATGATAGGGAAATATCTAGAGAATAAAGTCACCACCAATAGTAATCCAGCAAATGTTGCAGCAACCACAGTCATTTCTACCACACTTGGGAAATAATGAGTCCATGATGCAGGAACGTCTTGTATGGGAAGATAAGGATGAAGTAATCCAGGAATTACAATCAAATAAAGTCTAAACCAGCCTGCAATTAATACTACGATTGAAATAATAGTCAAAGGAAGTGGTTTTCGCATTTTTGGAAATAAGGGCAATAAAATGGGTACAATTATACCAAAAATTACTACTGACCAATAAAAAGCGGCTTCTTTGCCCGTAAATAAGTTTAAAAGTGTGTTTTCGTGCAATCCAGACATTTTGTAAGCGGGAATCAAATATTCGTTTACATTAAAATAACCATGAATTAAAGCCATTAATACAAGAGCTTGACCTAATTTATCGAAGTGCATTTCGGTTAAATATTTTTCGAAATTATACGCTTTTCTAAAGATAAAAGTGGCCAAAGTCATTACGGCAACACTTAATAAAAAGGCATTTGAAACAAAATAAGCACCGAAATTTGTACTATCCCATTCTGCTCTAAGAGTTGTTGCAAACAACCAAGCGGTAATAGTGCAAATTATAACTCCCAAAGGAATTACTAAAGCTGTTAATACTTTCATGGTTTTTTTCAATACACTCCATTGTTCCGGTGTTCCTTGCCATCCAAAAGAAAGCATATTGTACATTTTTAATTGCCATTTGGGTAAATTTTTCAAGTGGTTTTTACACGTTACCAATGATGGAATTAATGGAATAAAAAGTAAAATAATACAAGCAGTCAAATCAGTAGTGATCCCAATAACATCCCAAATAATAGGCGATTGAATTCGACCGTGAAGGAATAAATTCAATAATCTATCGGGTCTTCCCATTGCCACAACAATACTTATACCTCCAAACATTATGGCACCAATGGCAATAACTTCGGCTATTCTGGAAAGTGGCCTGTACCATTCAAAATTGGTAAGTTTAAGTATAGCCGACATTAGCACGCCTACTAAACCGATGGCAACCATAAACAAAAAGTTGGAAATGTATATTCCCCACATTGTATAATCTCTTAAACTAGTGGTAACATATTTGCTTTTGGTTTCTTGAATTATATAGGCTACAACTCCAGCCAATAATACGGCTACTAGAAATGCAATCCATATTTTACCAGCTTTTCCAATTTTTTCGATTGGACGAAGCAGGTCATCTTTCATCACCATATACTCTTGTTGAGTAAAGGTTTCGTGTTTGGTAGATTCTGGTATATTTATATTTTCAGACATTTTTTAGTTTTTTAAAAATATTACTCCTTAGTATTTTGCGGTTCAGTTGCGTCTTCAAAAGGGAAATCACGTTTCACTGGTGGCAAATAATACACCCTTGGTTTTGTTCCCAGTTCTTCAAATTGGCGATATCCAGCTCTGTCTTGCAATAATTTTTTAAGTCTAACTGTATCTTCTCCGTTAGAGACAACATCTTCTAACTCATCACCGTGATAGATGGCACCGTTTGGACACTCAATAACGCAAGCAGGTAATAATCCTTGAGCAGAACGATCTGTACAGAAATCACATTTTGCTACAGTTCCTTCCTGAGCATAAGGTGTTGTACAATGATTGGGATCAGAAGTATCGTTTTTATGTTCTTCGCTAAATTTCACTTGTTCTGGTCTTCCAAAATTGAATGTACGAGCCGAATATGGGCAAGCAGCAATACAGAATTTGCAACCAATACAACGATCGTAATCCATAGCTACAATTCCATCAGAACGCTTGAATGTAGCATCTACAGGACATACTTTGGTACAAGGTGGATTGTCACAGTGGTAACACATCGTTGGAAACCAATAAGGAGATTCCAAAGGTGAATTTTGCATCTTTTTGACCTTAATATACTCGATTGGAGCTAAGATATTATGGGCTTTTTGGCATCCTGTGATGCATTTTCTTTCATTAGCACACTTACCTAAATCAATAACACGGATGAATTTCTTCCCTTCTACTCCCTGACGAATTTCTTCTTTTGAGTAATCATCATTCGAAGCATGGTGATCTACAAGTGAGCTATCTACTTCTACTAATTTTCCATCGGCTGTAAGTACTTTGACTTTTTTGCCAGTAGTTTTTGGTGTTTCATCAGTTACTGCACTTGCTATTGCTGTTCCTGCCAAAGCAATTCCTCCCAAAGCGCCTAACTTTAGAAAATTCCTTCTGGATGAATTGTTATTTTCTTTTTCCATATTGTTATATATTACTTTTTAGAAATTCATTAAACAATAACTATTCTTATAGTATTATTTGTGTTTTGCATTAGAATTCTTCTGTAAATTTCTATCAATTTTATCTTAATTTCAATGATAATTATCATACTTTGAAATTTTTAAAATTAAGCATAACTACTTTAAAATCAAAAGATTTGCTATAAAAATACAAAACAAGACCTGAAAATCTTATTTATTAATATAGAAAAAGAGGATAACCTTATCCTTTTATGGAGTCAGAATCCTCTTTTTTAATTAAAGTGTTTATTACCCATATTGTAGTTTATACAAATCGGGTTACTAGGCTTTTACCAAGTTCTTCCAATATTAAATCCAATAGCAAAATCACCTTGGAAGAAGTCATTTTGATTGAACATATTACTGGTTTGATTGATAATACCTCTATAGTTGCTTACGAAAATTTGAAAGGTGTGTCCAACAGTCGAAAATTCTGTTCCAATTGAAAATCCTGATTTAGGCAAATCCTCTTGAGAACTTATTGGCTGATTCACGTCTAATAGAATGGACATTCCAGAAGTAACTTTGGCACGGCCACCAAACTGAAGGGCAAATAAATCATTATACATCCCAGCTTCGACTACATTGTAATGAGAATAACTTGGCCCAATTTGTAACGAAAACATTTTACTCAAACGTTTTGCAATAATGATTTGGTTATAGAAAGACCAGCGATCTGAAGTGTGATAGAAATTCTCTTTTGGCAAAGCACTTAGCGAAGCATTACCATAATACGTAACACTTACCGGCATTTTCCCATTAACTGTTTGGCGTAAAATAGCGCCTTTCAAACTGAAATCTTGCAATCTAAAGTCTTTGGTTGTTCCGTATCCAACAGTTATTCTATCGGTAATAGAATAATTTACGGCTAAACGTATATTGGCTGGTGCCCAAATCCCAATTAAATCATTTGTTCCGGTCACTAGACCAAAACGGTGATTCATAATCATTTCGATTGTCCCTTTTGAATAGACACGATTGGTTTGACTTTCGATTAATGAAGTACTTTCGAAAGCAGCTCGCTCTAGTTCTACTTCAACAACTGGTGCAACGCTGTCAACAACAACGGCGGTGGTGTCTTTTTGCTCTTGAGCTAACAACATCGTTGGCAAAGCAAACACAACTATAAATAATGTTTTTAATAATTTCATGATTTTCAATTTATAGTTAATTATTAAGCGCTCCATCGTTTATCCACTTGTCTACCAAAGCAATTTTTGAATCACTCCATTTTCCTGCAGTTGGCATAATTGCAGCTCCATCACCTACAAGTGATTTATGTAATTTACTACCTGAGGCATTTCCTGGAATAACATATTTGTTGTTTGCTGTTAATGCTAGATAAGAATTGGCTGATATTAAATCAGGTGCAGTAGCTCCCGTTTTATGACAACTAACACAATCTTGATCCCATAATGGCTGAATATCTTTTGAGTAAGAAACTACTTCCGGAATTGGGATAACAGCCTCTGGTGGCATTTCGTCATAATAACAGGATGTTGCCATCAAACTCACTATTATCATTATTACATATTGAATTATATTTTTCATCTTTTATTTTTTTATTGAATAATTGCTATAAAGTCTTAGGCAACAATTTTCATTGTCAAAAGATTTAAAGTTCTGTGAGCAATTGCTAAAGAATAGCAACAAAATTGCATTTCTTTTGTACTATAAAATCAATACCTCTGGGAATAAACCCAGAGGTATTTCATTTTTTATTTTAAAGCTTCAATAGAGTTTTGAATTAATGCCATTGTGTAAGGAGGGTTGTGAACACCTTTTCCTTCATCACCTGTTACTAATTTAAAATTCCAGTAGGCTTGTACATATTTAAGAGGGAAATCTGTTCTTGATTGGTACCAAACTGTAGGAGTTGTAGTTCCTGAAGCTGGAGTTGTAGGGAATGGTGTATTAGCATTAGCACTATCATAAGCTATTATACTTACACTGCTTCCGCTAACTTTAAAATAAGTTGGTTTTGCTGCGAATGCTGCTACTAATTTAGCCACTTCTGCATCAAATTTGGTATGGAAAGTTGCTAATAAAGTTTCTGGAGCTGGGTGACAAGACACACAAGATTGAAAAGAAAGTTTCATCGTATGTGAACCATTATCAACAGTACCTGATTTAGGTTTATCCATATGACATTGAACACAAGAAGAAGAAGTATAATGTTTTGCTGTTTTGGCAGCAGGTAAACGGGTTGTAGTACCTTCTATATCAATACCATTGATTCCCATCCATAAATCTCCTTGTTCAGAAGCGTGAACACCAGTTCCTGTGTTAGAGTAATTTTTGTAATATGTTGTCCCTGCTGGATACCCATTAACAGCATCGGCCAATTTTCTTTGAGACCAAAATCTATACAATGGCCCTTTAACAGGATCGTTTGTAATAACTACAGCTCCCGAAGCATCTTTTTCCCCCATTTCGATAACAGGTCTTTTGTAATACCCATTAGAATCAGGTCTTGCTTGGTGACATCCAATACATGTATTTGCTGAACTTACACCACCTGTTGGCGAAGCATTAAGCGTAAATGCAGGGTTTGTTTTTTGTATAACAGCGGCAATATTTCTCAAACCATAGTCATTTCCATCTTTTGTAAAATTGAATGATCTGTGCGTTACACCGTGACAACCTTCACATGAAATAGATTTAAAATTAGCATATCCTGTTGGATTAGGTTTGCCATATTTTTTCACGTCGATATATCCTTCTTGAGAGTGACATTCAGCACAAAAAGCTCTGTTACTATTCAAAGAGCCATCAGCATAAACGGTGTTAGTACCATAAATATGTTTTGAATAAGAACCATCGGCATTTTTAACACCCTTAGCGTGAACTGATAAACCATAAGCATCAATTATCGGTTGTTGATGTTCTACTGAGTGACAAGATTCACACGAAGCTGTTCCAGAAACTCCGTCTGTCCCATCTGTACCTGCTGGCCCAGGAACAGGAATATAGTCCTCGTGGGAACATCCTTGTAAGGCGAAAAAAAGAAGCCCTAAAACAACTAACATAGTTTGTTTAACTGTTTTCATAATTTGGATAGTTTATTAGTTATATATTTTTTTATTCTCTTAACATAAATTTAATATATGTTTATGATGTAAATTTACTAGTAAAATAAATCTAATAAAATGATAATTATCATATTTTGAATTTTTAAAATTAAACATAACTAATTTAAAATCAAATATTTGAATTAAAAATTTTAAAAAACACCTAAAACTCTCCTTTATCAATGCAAAAAAAGAGGATAATCTTATCCTTTTATGGAATCAGAATCCTCTTTTCTAATTGAATTATACCTAATTGTAGTGAATTTCTACAAATAGCTTGTTAGAACATTACCAAGTCCTTCCTATATTAAATCCAATGGCAAAATCACCTTGGAAGAAGTCATTTTGATTGAACATATTACTTGTTTGATTTATAATTCCTCTGTAATTGCTTACGAAAATTTGAAAGGTGTGACCTACAGTCGAGAATTCTGTTCCAATTGAAAATCCAGATTTAGGTAAATTATCTTGAGAACTAATAGGCTGATTCACATCTAATAGAATGGACATTCCAGAAGTAACTTTGGCACGGCCACCAAACTGAAGGGCAAATAAATCATTATACATCCCAGCTTCAACTACATTGTAATGTGAATAACTTGGCCCAAGTTGTAACGAAAACATTTTACTCAAACGTTTTGCAATTATGATTTGGTTATAAAAAGACCAACGATCAGAAGTGTGATAGAAATTCTCTTTTGGTAAAGCACTTAGAGAAGCATTTCCATAATAAGTAACGCTTATTGGCATTTCACCATTAACTGTTTGGCGTAAAATAGCTCCTTTCAAACTAAAATCTTGCAATCTAAA
>Ga0075152_10003187_pt1 | contig 11547 bp, 20 predicted proteins | sample JI61114C2DNA_FD_70964 | JGI IMG/M metagenome (GOLD analysis project Ga0075152, IMG submission 70964) | Wastewater effluent complex algal communities from Wisconsin, to seasonally profile nutrient transformation and Carbon sequestration -... | ecosystem: Engineered > WWTP > Effluent > Algae...
AAAAATCCCAAACGGTTTTGAGTGGGAAGAAAGAGTTGTTTCGAGGTACCGATAACATCGGAGTTTAAATTCTTGACTTCTGTCGAAGTACACTTCCCTAAACATAGCTGGGCAGGCCCTTTGGTAAAAGGTTCATGTCGGAACGAGGTGCTACTTGGATGTTGTGGTAGGTGGGTGGTGGCTGTTACGGCAGCATTCTACACCGACGTTTATCGCACGACCTGGGAAGTTTCAGTGAAGGCCTAACTAAGACTTCACAACAACCTTAACGTAAGCAGTTGAATATCTCGCGAAGTACATCTAAGCAATTGAAGGCAGTGCTGCAGTCCCAAAATCAATTTGGAGGAGGCTACAGTTCTAAGTGCTTCCATAGAAATTTGTCATGAAAAGCTTCATAACTCGCCTCTAATCCCTCAGAACCTTCTGACGTGGGCTGGTAAGATGACTTCAAACTCTCCTTCTTTGATCAACAGCATCGCTAACCCATACAATGATGCCTTGATGAAACGAAACAATCAACTAACACTTGCCTTGATATGCTTGTCGGTTAGGGCCTCCAATCGGCGTTATGGAGATGGATGATGGCTCGTGTGCTCGGATTTCGTTTAACTCCATGACTTACTTTGCCTTGAAGGAATGCTGAGATTATCGAACAATCGCGATACCTGAAATAAATATGATAATAGATCACGATACGAGATCTCTGCAGCGACCGACAATTCGCGTCGAACACCTGGAATGTACTGCTAGTGAGATGCAGATAAACGGCGAGACATTATTAGTCTCAGCTGGCACTAACAACCAACCGTAAAGCAGCTATTGAAGACTCGCTTCAAGGATGTAGAAGCTAAACTACAGTACCAACAGCCCTCCGAACACTCTAGGCCTATCGTTAGGATGCCATATCTCTCCAGTGAGTTCGCTCAGAGCTCTGAGAAACTAGAGGCAAGCCGAACTCCTGCACTTAGCGAGCGAAAGCTATCCATTTATCATAGGTAGCAGGATGTTGAACTGAACAAGGCAACTCGTTACTTCGATGACCTGAAGACACTGAAGAGAAGCAGTAGTCTCGATAAACAGTCGCCTCGTAAGCACGCCAAATTTCAGGAAAGTAATTTTGAGGTAGGCGATGGCTTTAACGCATTCAAAGAACTACCTGCAATGAAGCGCTTAGAGGGCAGGGTTATGTTACATCGCGACAACATCATGGTTTGATACTTCATACAGCGTCATTCTTTCTTATCAGCCTTGGTAAACGTGAATTTGAAGATTGGTGGATCCCCAATATGCTCTGCTGGCTCGATGCGGCGTTCAATCGACTCGAGATGCTCGACTTTAGACTATTGGATGTCAATGATAGGAGTGGAGGTTGGTGGTTGAGAGGAAGGACCTCCTTCGGCAACTGCTGTCGCATCTTTGGTGAGGATACTGCCTCGTTCATACAGTTCCAGCCTCTTCTTGAGATCATCGATGATGTTTTCTTTGTGGAGAAGTATAGCCGATAGCCTATCGTTATTCTCCCTCAGGTATCTGATTTCTCCCGGCAGAAGTGTTCCATCGTCAGGCTGGATCAACTGGAGCTGTTCCTACAATAGCGTAATCTTCCTGAGCAGGCCATCCATAAACTCAGCTATGTTGGACCCACTCGACACTAACTGCTGCAATTTAGTGTAGCGAACATACAGCTCCTCATAGTTATTCTTGGTCGATACCAACTGGTACTTTGTATAGGTCACGTTCCCTGGTGAGTTGCAGACACTTCTCAATTGCACTGTTGGGGCTTCTGCACTGACTCAGATAGACTTGGTAGAGGCATCCCGTTGAACTCTTCGCTGGTTTACTAACCAAGTACTAATTATCGGTTCCAGTGGAATCCTTTCAGGTGCGTGTCTTTGTAGGTTCATTGCTTTATTGTGCAAATAATTCGCCAGCCAAGTTATTAACAGGCTGTAGCATGGAGGATTGCAACTGGCCGCCATGACTTAGCTGGACATCTGTGATTGGAATCCATAGGTTAAATGCATAGCTGCCATCCATCAACAATGATAACCATGGCGGAACCAACCAACTTCCAACGGGACCTCAGTTCCATCTCTCTTCAAAGACCGTTTGTCAATGGCCTATGGCTCCTATTTTAATCGTGAGTGGCTATTCATGCTTGGATGTACCTATCCATCCGCTTTAATATTCTAAATTACTTGCTGTCCATCGCCATCAATCGTGGACGCGGTTATCAAAATATCACTTAATGGTTGGGATTATTGCCATGACCTCAGGTCAAGCTGTTTGCGCTGCCGCCCATCTTCCATAGCCCTCAACGGTCATACAGAAACTACGGCAAAATGTTAGTCAGCTGTCGCATAATATATTCAATGAGCCAGCCCTACAATATAGGAAATCTCAAGCCGTACGAGCCTCTGCCGCGACCATCGATGCGTGCACCTGAATCAGCGGTACAAAAGGGACGTCCTCGTGAATCTTAACCACCAATGTTCTCACAAGAGCACGATTTGGTGGTATAGACCACAAAGTCCTCCAAAGATTTTGGGCTGCTCAACTCACCCTATCAAAACAAACACTATAAGCCCTTCGACACGGCAAGCCAGCATGGCTCTCGCGCTCACAACATCCACCACGGGCTGCAACAGTCCAATGATGCTCATCGTCAAGCCGTGCAAGCGTTGTTTTCTGAGAAGGATGAACCCGTCATGGGTAAGCTCCACCATCAAAACTCACCGAAGCTGGACAACAACGACTTGGGTAGCCGGTATGCCAGTGGAAGCAATCGTACCATGCCACTCGCTAGCAGTGGAAATAAGATTGACAAGCAGGCCTATTTGAACAAAGCTGAACCTATCCGCACCAGTGGAGGTAACAATGAAGCGTTGCTGAAGAAGCCTATGATGCAAGGGGGCGTCTACGACAACAACCCAATGCCGTTCTCGACGAAGGTTCTATCAGATGCACAGGATAATCCGTTCAATAAGTCTTCGAGTCAGGCGAGCCCGTTGAGGAAGGCACCACGTCTATCCTAACCAGTGTTTCAGCAGGGTTATGACGATGATGTGCTAACGACAGTCAGTACTGCGACGGGAAGCCCAAGCCAGATTCATCCACCGCAGCACACAAGGATCGATTCCCGATACCAACAGAGAGGCGTAGACGACTATAAACATATGAGAACGCAACCAGTCGAACCAATGGGCCATGATAGTGACCTCTTCAAGAAGCAAAAGGACTATCGCGAAGTCTCTAATGTGAACAACTTCAGCACCCTCCAATCCTTTCGCTCGAATATGCGTAAATCCGAATTCCGAGTGGCCGACTTCATCAAAGGTAAGGAACTCGGCGCTGGCAAGTTCGGAAAGGTTGAGATCGTGAAGTACAGATTTGTCCTAGCTTAGACATAAAAAGACAGGATTTGTATGTGCCATGAAGACCGTTCCAAAATCGCTCATCATCGAATAAAAGATCGTTGGGCAGTTCACTCGCGAGCTGAAAATCCAATCATGCCTGGACCATCCCAACGTTACCAAGCTTTACGGTTTCTTCGACGATAAGGAAAATATCTACCTTTTGCTCGAGCTTGGGTCTGACGGTCAGCTCTATCAGGTCATCAAGCGCAAGAAAAGACTGAGTTAGAACACTACTTCCTACGTCATGAAACAAATCTGCGAGGCATTGCGGTATCTGCACGGACTGAACATCCTGCATCGGGATATCAAACCCGAGAACATAGTTATAACCTACGTAAGCACCAGTCTTATCGCAGAATGTCATCAAGCTGTGCGACTTCGGTTGGGCTGTAAACAAGGGCGCTTAACTACGCAGCACTTTCTGCGGCACCCCACTATACGTTTCCCCAGAAATCCTCAAGGGTCAGTCCTACGACGAGAAGATTGATGTGTGGTCGGTGGGCATCCTAACCTACGAATTACTTGTGGGTGACATACCATTTGAGATCAGCAGCGAGCAGGAACTAATAAAGATTGTACCGCTCTAGTTTATTGCAGATCAAAGAAGACATCACTTTCCCCAAGGACATTGCCATCAGTGATGAAGCCAAAGACTTCGTGCTGAAGATCCTTAAGAAAAATCCAGACGACCGATTGAAAATCGACAGGTTGTTGGACCATCCGTTCCTGCAGCGCAATGTCGATGTCTCGGAGCTGGACCTATGATATATATTATGTCGTCCGGTACTCACTTCCCGATACTGTTTATTTTAAGGGAACTGCCATGATGCTGGTGAACAAACCGATCACTCGCAGTAAGTTTCAGCAGCTGCTCAAGTGTAAGGAAGATATCAGGCGTAAACCTAACCGGTTTGCGAAGAAAAGCAAAAGCATTGAACGAACAGAGGAAATCCGGCTACTCGAAAAGAGCAATACCATAGAGATGGCGACGATGAGTTCACTACCTCCCCAGTGGGTTGATCAGTATGAGGAATGTTCAGCCGTGCTCGTTGAGATATCGGCATTAAGTAAGAGTTTTGAGGGAATTCAGAGAAGGAGATTTCTGTGCTTAATCATAGAAGGCTTAACGCATTGAGGGAGCGAGAGGAAGAGGAAATTGATAGGGAGATATACTAAAAGGTGGGATAAGCAACATCAGTACCTCTATACGGCAACGTAGAAACTAAAATCCTGCGAAAAGCTGCTGAAGTCCATTGAATAGGCGAAAAAGGAAACCCCACAAGACGAGCGGTTATGCCACAATATGTGCAGAGCGTTGTTAGTCGAGTTGCAGGAACGCGCTAGGGACCTACGGAGCCAACAGCGAAAGTATTTAGACCACCGTCGGAAACTATAAGGTGCAACCAAGGTGACATTCCTCGAGCTGGCTGCTGATCAACGGCTGGCTGAAGACTATGAGTAGCAAATGCTTGAATAGCAGTAGCTGGACCTCAACCTCGATGCTCGCAACAAGTAGATTCTGAAGCTGGTAGAGTCCATCCATGGGCTGCACGAGATCTACAAGTAGCTGAGCAACCTGGTGGTAGCCCAGGGTACGATCCTCGATCGCATCGACTACAACATTGACTAAACCAGCAAGAATGTCTAACGCGCCAACTAACATCTCGGAAAAGTACCTCCGTTCCTGACTGTAGGCATTGTAACACGAGAAGAGTCCAATAGCTCGCCGCTGCATTTGCATACTGCTGACCATTATCGTGGCACTAGGCGTATTCCTTATGGTAAAGTACAGTCGGTGATGTTCCATGTCATAATATAAGGTTGTTGAACATGCATCGGCCGAGCTCGACAATGCTGCAAGAAGTTGGGCTGAAAGAAGCACTGTTAGTGGGCTGGAATGCGGTGGTGGAGAACCGCAACGCCTAGTTGCTGTACGCCTGGGACCGAGAGTATATCTGGCCGCTCGTGGACAGTCTCATTGAGCGCTACCAGCGACTCCGCGAAGAATAATTGAGGGATCGTCTCGCAGTGGAGACCTTCTTAGCCAAGCTGGTGTACTTCCATCCGTACTTCCTTGAGAAAGTTGCGGGGATTTTCCAAGGCTACTCCCTACAAGGCTGCTCCGGATAGCTATTAGTAGCGAGGCTGCAGGTTCTGAATGTGTTAGTACTGGTGGACCTCTTTCCAGTGGATTGGATCGATCATAAGCAACCGCAGTTGGTGACATCGTGGTAGAGGGTACTATGGTTAAACCTTTTGCCGTCTTTAAATAGGGAGGGTAATCGGCAGGAGTACGCCAAGATGATTGAAAGCGAGCTTCAGAGAGAGGAGCTCTTTGCGGAGGTAAAACAACTGCGTGATTGGCTGTACGAATTGAGGCAGCAAAAGAGCAGCGTGAATGATGCCGGTCAAGAATACATCAGGATTAAGGATTACACCCCACCCAAGGAGTCACAGACGAAGCAGGCTTTGCGTACCCACCAATTTCTTGTGCTGGTTTCACCAGATCAGGAGCTACCTGAAGACATTGGAGACCATTTGTAGGTTTGGGTGGATAAGACTATCGACTACAATGGATTAGTTGGTAACTACATTTGTACTGAAACATTCGGTGAGTTCAAGTGGATGCAAGGACCGCTCGTCTACGCCTTGGAGGAAGGCATAGTTTTGGTCCTTAACAATTTCCAGCAAGCCAGCAACTAACTTATTGTTGCTCTCAAGAATATCGTTAACAATGGCTACCTGTTTGTGCAGAATCTTGGTCAAAAGATCCATGCTCGACTAGGCTTCAAGTTGCTGGCCCTATCGAATCAACCATCAGCAGGAATAGACTACATTACTGAAGGCAGGAAAAATGTTTTACAGCTAATTCCAGATGAAATGCCAACCAATAGCCGCCAGTTCTTTGTCGAACTATTCCACAAGCATCATCTGCTGGGTTATGTGAGGCTGAAAAAGCTCTGGAAACGCATTGAATACCGTCGAAAGATGCTACTCGAACAATAGTAGGGATGTACTGTGAATACGCCGGAACTTTGGAAAGGGCACATCACCGAACATTTCCGAGAGATGGTGCATGAGGAATTAGAAGAAGTCCTCAACATCTACCGAGTCGATAGCCGGCAGTTAGAATGCATACAGACCAATCGCAAACTAAGCCTCGGAAGGGTAGTGTTGCAACTCGAGCAGCAACCACTTCCAAATCGGGGTATCGTCCACACTCAGTACTCGTTGCGTGTGCTTGAAAAACTGCTGATGGGTATTACCCTCGACGAACCTCTTCTGTTGATTAGTGAGACTGGTTGTGGAAAGACGACCTTGGTGCAGCACTTAGCCTCCCTACTCAATAAAAAGCTGTACGTGTTTAACATGAGCTTGGGAAGTGATGTTGTCGATCTAGTTGGTGGATTCAAACCTGTCGACTGCAAGATACTCATGAAGAAGCTGCTACTTAAGTACATCAAGCACTTCAATAGGCTGTCTAACCAGAAGAGCAATGAGAAGTACATCAGCAGCCTCCACACTCTCTTTGAAAGGGGATAACACAAGAGACTATTGGATGCCTTAGTGAAGTCCCTCGAAGTCATCGAGCAGAAACTTACAGAGCAAACCAGTCCGAAGTGGAAGAAGATTAGAACAAGCTTGGAACGGCTCCAAAGAAACGTCGATAGATTGGATAGCAACTTGGTATTCATGTTCCTTGAAGGCAATCTTCTTCGTGCAATCAAAGAGGGCAACTGGATTCTCATTGATGAAATTAACTTGGCTAGCAATGAAATGCTCCAAAAAATTGTCCCGCTGATCGCTGGCAAGAGCATAGTGCTTTACGAAAAGGGTGAAATCAAAAAAGTGGAACGGCATCCAAATTTCAGATTATTCGGCTGTATGAACCCTGGAAATGACTTTGGCAAGAAATCCCTTCCAGTGAACCTTATGGAAAAGTTTACGGTTTTGACACTCCCCGAACCAGATAGAGTAGATGTCGAACTGTTTATCAACTCCAAATGTCCATCGTTGAATGCTGAGGACCTCACCACATTGTACTTCGAAATGCGCAAGACAAAGACACTCTCTCTCAGAAACCTCTCAAGAGCGCTGAACTACATCAATATCAACAGAGAGTTCTATGGACCAAGGGCTGTCTATGATGGACTATTGCTAGGTTTCAATGACAAGCCTGCCCTTGCAAAGTACGAATGCAAACAACCCAACAACACCTTCAGGGAAGGTTACACTTTCATTGAAGGATTTTGGGTGAAGCGTGGTATTCATCCTAATGAACCTATGGAGGGGCAGTTCAAGCTCACTGCAAAGTTCAGAGAGCATTTGATGGACCTTCTCAGAGCTATTGCCGGCACAGACCTGCCAGTGCTGCTGGAAGGACCTACTTCTGCAGGTAAGACCACCATGATTCGTTACATCGCTTCCCAGTCAAATCACAAGTGCATTCGCATCAACAACCATGAGCACACCGACGTTGAATAGTATCTTGGTAGTTACTATCCAAGCAAGGAGGGAAACCTCGTCTTCCGAGAGGGGGTACTTGTTGAAGCAGTTCGAAATGGCTACTGGTTAATCCTCGATGAACTGAACCTCGCTCGCAGCGAAATCTTGGAATGCCTAAATCGACTGCTGGATGATAATCGCGAGCTGTTTCTTCCTGAGTCCCAAAAGCATCTCAAACCTCATCCAGACTTTCGCATTTTTGCAACTCAGAACCCCTCATCGTACTCTGGCAGAAAGAATCTCTCCAAAGCTTTCAGAAATAGGTTTGTACAGATCCTAATGAACGAGATTTCCCCGGAGGATACTGTTGATATTCTGGCGAAGCGTGTACCGCTTATCGAAGACTCGAAAGAACTGAAGGAGTACATGCTGAGGGTTATCAACGAACTTGCACGATATCGACTACGTGAGAAAGTTTTCATTAAGGACGCTATAGTTACGATTCGAGATTTATTGAAGTGGACGACCCGTCAAATAGAGGCCATGGGCCTCAAGGAGGCACTGGCTTTGGAGGGTTACTGTATTCTTGCTGAAAGACTTCGTACAGAGGATGAAAAGCAATATATCAAGACCATCTTGCTGGGAAAGAGCAAAAGTGACTTTAACGAGCTCGCACATTATTCTGAATTTGCCTAGCGTCAACTTGGGGATCACGCCCGTTCATTGGGTATTCAAATGAACTCTGGATTCAAACGTATGGCAGCACTAACCCTCAAAGCTCATCTCAATGGCGAGCCTACACTACTTGTTGGCGAAACAGGCTGCGGAAAGACGACTCTGGCTGAGATGATTGCTGAGCGATACGGTAAGAAGTTCTATAGCATCAATTGTCACAAACATACTGAAGCATCCGATTTTATCGGGTGTTTGAGGCCAACAGCTCGCAACGAAGAAGGCTCACCACCATTTGAGTTTGTGGATGGTGTGCTGCTCAAGGCGATGCAGGAAGGTGCTGTACTGCTGATTGATGAAATCAACACTGCTGAGGACAGTGTACTCGAGCGAATGAACGAAGTGTTTGAGGGTGGAGGAATCGGTGTGGAGCGAGGCAGCGGTTGGGAACAGGTAGAAGCACAAAAGGGATTTTACATCATTGCAACGATGAACCCTTCAGGAGACTTCGGGAAGAAGGAGCTGTCACCCGCACTGAGGAACCGCTTCACCGAAATTTGGGTGGAGCCTGTTACCCATCCTAAATACCTATCGCTCTACCAGCAACCGAACGTCCACAACGATCTCAAGGAGCTGGTGGCCAGTTGGTTATCACGCAAGTGCATCCAACCTGAAAACATACCCGACCTGCTCTTCGAATTTGTCTGCTAATTCAACCTCAACCTGAGCGTTAAGCATACCTTGCAAAAGAAGATGCTGACGATGCGAGACATTATTTGGCTGTTGAGCTTTATTGACCAATCTCGCCACCTACCTGCGGTGACCCTTGAACGCTATGGATGGGGTCTGTGGATACTCACTGTAGAGGGCGCAGAATTTCATTCTCTTCCACAAAATTGTAAAGATTTACTCAAAACTGACCTCAAAGTACTCATCGAAGGCCAAACTGGAGTCAAGAATTTCGACTGCTTGTCAACTCTTCGGCAACTGGACTTTCCACTTCTACTCACAACCGACTTACCTCTCAAGCTATTGGGCATCGATTTCTAGAGAAGGATATTCTTCAACCCGCAGACATAACTTTCAGATTTGCTAGGGCAGTTTAGACCGGAGGGTGCCAGCTTCAGATGGGTTGATGGGGAATTACTCACTGCAGTCAAAGAAGGAGGAACACTTGCACTTGTTGACCTAAATCTGGCTCAGCAGCAGGTGGTTGAAGGCATTAACTCACTGTTCGACTATCGAGGGAGCATCTACGTTGTCGATATTGGTCAGACCTACCGCAAAGCACCATCATTCAGGCCAGTGGTTGTTCTAAAGACCAAGGTTGAAGGAGATAGGAAGATGCTACCCAACAGCTTCTTAAATCGCTTTGTGAAGCTGCACATTAGACAGTTCAGTCATCTTCAAAAGATTGCTTATCTAAGAAAGCATTACCACGGAATCGATGATGAAGTTGTCGGCAAACTTACCACCTACTTGGAAATGCTTAATGGGACTCCCTTCGAGCCACAGTTAATCCAGCTTGAACTGTTCTGCTCAGTGCTTCTCAAAAGTGGCTGTCTCAAACAGGCCCTTCGAGTGGCCTTCATCCGACCTTTTGGTTATTAACCAAATTCAAAGCACATTACTGAAGCTCTCTCAAAAGCATTCGCATACGACCAAGTGCAATCTCGAACATCGCTGTACGAGGAGACATTCCTCCGCAATCTACCGCTGCTCCGAAACAGCTTTGGAGTTGCCTCTCTCCCAGATCTCCGACTTCTGCTTGACTTATACACCACTTGCCGAACCCACCCCGTGAGTGTATGCCTTAAAGGTCAAAATTTGTCGAACGAGAAGTGGAACATTGTGCAGTGTCTTGCCAGCCTGCTGTCTCTTGAGATCCAGCACATCCTACTCAGCAACAGCACCGACACTGCCGAGCTTCTCGGTAGTTTTGAGCAAGTAAACTAACAGCAACAAGACAATACCACTTTGCCTGTATTCAAATATGTTGATTCTCGGCTGGTAAAATTACTGAACCAACCAAACACACTGGTGTATGTCGAAGTGTTTGCTGATCACATGGTCGAAAGGTTAGAAAAGGGTCTCAGCAATGTGTACGATCGCAGATGCAGGGTCATCGTTGGTTGCGATGGACTCAAACTACAAACTGAAATGGCCGAATTCCAATATTGCCGTGAAACGACAAACCCACCCATTGTGCAAAGTACTATGAATGAGGCAATGCTGGCCTGCAAAGCCACTCCATACTTCAGTCGTCCCAATCTGACCAATTTTGAGTCTCTCAGCTAACGCCTGAATGTGGATAATCCGCAGGAGTGGCTAACACGTCTTGCCGACCGCCTTGAACTGGAGATAAAGAATAGCAAAATGCGCAAAGGTGAGATCCTGTTGAAGAAGAAAATCCAGAAGGATAACCAAAGTGAGCGACTCGAACTTTTGTATCACTCAGTAAAGCTGGTACTGCAGGAAGTGGAGAGTTAAAGCGAGGAGGACCTGCAAGATTAAAGGTTCCCAGAACGCCTCGTGAGGCAAATTCACTAAAACCAGCTGCTGTCATATCAACAAAGCAGGAAGGAACTACTTACGAAGCTTGCCATCGATCAGAAGATGTTTGAGGAGAGCCATCCACCCACAACGATCGCCTCTCTTACTGAGTCCATGCCAAAAAGTGAGAGTGAATACCGTGTAGCAGAGCTCACCCGATGTTTGGTGAGTGTTAGTCGGGACGATTTGCAAAGGCATATTAGACTGTTCGACCAGGCTGAGCACTAGAGGATACTAAAGTTGAGACTGTCGTTCCTCAGGATGTTTGCTCTGAACACCAACAACTTCCGCAACTGGACAATAAGTATACTGCGGAGCCTTACATAATCCTTGGTTGGCGATTTCTAAGCAGAAATTTTGAGAATCGAAAGTGGATTACTGCCAAGAGGTCTGACAACAATCCGAGAGGACATCGATTAGGTGGTTGTTCGCTCCATTCCTCATCTGCAAGATCAAAGAT
>Ga0075152_10003190_pt1 | contig 11542 bp, 9 predicted proteins | sample JI61114C2DNA_FD_70964 | JGI IMG/M metagenome (GOLD analysis project Ga0075152, IMG submission 70964) | Wastewater effluent complex algal communities from Wisconsin, to seasonally profile nutrient transformation and Carbon sequestration -... | ecosystem: Engineered > WWTP > Effluent > Algae...
TATTGTGTTGGCTCAGCCATTACAGCTCCTGTCATTACCACGCCAAACGGTGGAAGTACGTATACCTGGTATAGCGATGTAGCACTAACAACTCTACTTACTGTGGGGCCTACTCCAACCAACGCACAATTAAATTTCAATAGCACAGCAGCAAATGTTACAACTGTTTTTGTGACGGAAACAACTATAGGTTGTACAAGTGCAGCTACAGCAGTAACCCTTACCGTAAATGATTTACCAACGGGTTCAATAAGCGGAAGCACAGCTATTTGCAATGGACAGAGCACTAATTTAGTTTTCGATTTTACAGGAACTGGTCCCTGGACGTTTCAATATTCGGATGGTGTTACCACATTCCCCGGAAACTCAGCAACAAATAAACTCAACATCGCGGTAACGCCAGTTTCAAATACTACTTATACGTTGATTAGTGTAAGTGATGCAAATTGTGGAGGCACCGTGATTGGTTCACCTTCAATTGTAACAGTCGATAATCCACCTTCAATTGGTTTAACTTTAACAACCTCGATAAGTCCGGTTTGTTCAGGTGGTTCAAGTTCCGTGGATGTAGCCAATTCAGAACTTGGCGTAAACTATATTTTAAGAGATAATTCTGATAATAGTGTTATAGGTATTTCTGTAAGTGGAACAGGGGCTTCCATTTCTTTGTCTACCGGTGCGCTTTTGGTCAATACAACTTTTAATGTGATAGCACAACGCGGTGCATGTTCGGCAGTTCAATTAACAGCAACTCCAACAGTCGCGGTTGTGGGTTCAATAGATGATACGATTGGTGTTGCCGCTCAGGCAAGCTCGGTATGCGATGGCTCAGCAACGAACATTCAAATTTCAAATTCTGAAGTAGGAGTTAATTATCAATTGCGCAATGATGCTGATGACAGTGCAATAGGAGCTCCGATAGCAGGAACAGGGGCAACGATAAATTTGCCAACAGGAAATCTTTCTTTAGCCATAACATTTAACGTTTTAGCTTCAAATGTTAGTTGCTCCATTGAGTTGGTCAATCAAGCAAGTGTTAATGTTGATGTGAATCCAAACCCAGCATTGGTAGTGACCGGACCAGCAGCCACCTTATGTGTTGGAGGAGGCGCTTCCATTGATATTGCAAACTCGGAAGTGGGTGTAAGCTATCAATTGCGAAATGATGCTGACGATAGTTTAATTGGCTCGGCTGTAGCCGGAACTGGAGCAACTATTATTTTATCAACGGGTGCCCTCGCCATACCAACAACATTTAATGTGTTAGCTACGGGTGGAGTTTGTACCCCCGTTGAATTAACAACAACGGTAGCGATTAACGTTGCCGGATCAATTGATTTAACATTAGCCGTTGCAGCTCAGTCAACAAATTTTTGTGCGGGTAATGCAACAATTATTCAAATAGCCAATTCAGAAGTAGGAGTAGATTATCAATTGCGTGATGATCTGGATGATAGTAATATTTCAGGTATTGTTGCCGGAACAGGTGGAACACTTGATATCCCAACAGGAAATCTTAACCTCACAACAACATTCAATGTATTGGCATCAAGTGTTACGTGTTCGGCTGAACTGAATACACTTGTTAGTGTTACGGTTGACCCTGCTCCATCTCCTGGCCTTACAGTTTCTGCCCTAAGCAGCCCCATTTGTTTTGGTACCTCCGCAACAATTCAGGTTAGTAGTTCGGAAGTAGGGATCAGTTATCAGCTTCGTGATAATATTACTAATAATGCAATTGGAAGTCCATTAGTGGGTACAGGATCAACGCTAAGTTTATCTACCGGCTCGCTCGTTGTGAACTCAGCCTTCAATGTATTTGCCTCAATAGGATCTTGCTCGGCTCAATTGACTGATGTAGTTTCGGTTACTGTTTTAGCCAATGGTGATCCTACCTGCACGCCACCAAATAATTGTGCAACAGTAATTATTACACCAATCACTACGCTTGCTACGTGTGGTGCGGCTGTGCCAGATGGAACGGTAAATTTTGATATAAACCCAGCAACGCCAGCGGTAAATATTATAGGAGTAGAAATTGAAATTAGCGGACCTAAAAATGTTACCCAGTTTAATAATTTCCTATTCGCTGCTTTGCCTGTTGGCGATTATACCTATGTAATAACCTATGGAGACGATACAAATCCAGCATGTATAAAGAATGGATTTTTCACTATTTCCCCAACGGGTGTTCCTGATTTGGTTGACTTTACAGTAAGCTCAGTTGCTTATAATTGTTTAGATGGTAAAGGAACTGTACTACTAACTAATTTTGTAGGCTCTGTAGATACTGACTTTACTTACACCGTGTTCAGCAATGGTAATATTTCTCAAACAGGAGCAATAGCGAAAGATGTTGCGGCATCACCAACCGGATTTACTATTACTAATGTGGATTTGGGCGATTTTGAAATTCAAGTTGCGCAAAATCAGTCCGTTGTTAATGGATGTGTTGGATTTGTAAATTCGGTATTCAAAAACATCGTAATGACAGAGCCAACATTTGGCTGTGGAATTTATATACCAAACATCTTCACACCCAACGGTGACGGAGCTAATGATTTATTCGAAATCAAGAACTTGCCTTCAAATGCTAAGTTGATCATAACAAATAGGTGGGGTAAAGAAGTATTCTCTGCCTCCGATTATCAGAGCGATTGGACCGGAGATAATGTGGTAGATGGTGTTTACTATTACCGACTCACTGTAAATGGCGAATCATTAACAGGATGGCTTGAAATCATGAGAGGTAAGCAGTAATCAGATTGAAGTTAAAAACATTAAGGTGTCAACCTGATCGGCATAATCCCAAACATCGGGCGTTTGAGTTTTTCCAAAAGCAACACTATTAGCAAACCAGCCATCAGCCGAAACGATGCATTGAGTTTTTTCCCTGTTGGCTTCTAATTTCTTATTCAGATCAGCTAAGTCTGCATACGTTTCGTAAAAGATAACCGAAATAGGAGAGACTAACCCTTCATTGGCTGTAAGCATCACAAATCCATTATCAAAGAATGGAACGCCATTGACAAGCATAATCGATTTTTGATAATCGTAGTTGTTCGCGTACTTATGGTGATTGATGATCGGCTGATATCCTTCCCACGAATCTAAAAGTTGAATGAATTTATAATCTTCAGGAACGTACAACTTTGAAACATTCCTACAGCCCAATCCAAAATAAGCAAATACATCTTTACCAAGTTTAGTCAGTAACTCGCTACTTTCCTCGCCCATTAGTACTGCATATGAAGTTCTATTTTTACGAATCACATGTGGGATTTTCCTAAAGTAGTATTCGAAGTATCGCGAAGAATTATCGCTTCCAGTAGCGATGACTGCATCAACGCCATTCAATCGTTCTTCAAATTTTATTTTTGTTCTAAAGTCAGGATTTATTTCAATTAACCAATCGCACAACAAAGTAATCAAATACGAATCCTGCGAACTTCGTTTTGCTAAAACTTGATGGCCAGTAATAAGAATACAAAGTATATCATGAAACCCAACCAAAGGAATATTTCCAGCCATGGCTACTCCAACCGCCTTCTGTTTTATTTCACCGAATTCATATTTCGATGTCCATTCAGTCAGTAAATCTTTGTCTAAAAAATGGCGAATGCCTGTTAATGACGAGATCACGGATTCATAAGTAAACCATGAGTTTGATTGAGCAGCGCCTTCGGCAATTGATTGTTTTTCTAATTCGGTCAGCAACGCTATTCTGTTCCCTAATGCTACGAAGGCTTCAATCCGATCTATTAATTTCATTTTGTTAAACTTTTAAGGCGATTCTACTGTTTTGACAGTTGACTTTGGTGACGTATTTTTGTGCACAAAAGTACAGGCAGAAACTTGAAATTTGGCGTAGGATGGCAATAAAGATAACGGACGAGTGTATTAACTGTGGGGCATGCGAACCCGAATGTCCGAATACTGCAATTTATGAAGGCGGGCGCGAATGGAATTGGGCAGGCGGAACAGCACTTACTGAAATAGAAATGGAGGATGGTTCCAAGGTTGACGCTAAGTCATCTCAGGCTCCCGTTTCTGATGAATTTTATTATATCGTATCAGGCAAGTGTACTGAATGTACTGGCTTTCATGAAGAGCCACAATGTGCGGCAGTTTGTCCTGTTGATTGCTGTGTTCCCGATCCAGACATGGTAGAGGCCAAAGAAGAATTGATGGCCAAGAAATCGTGGTTGCATAACGAAGAGTTGCAACCATAGTATCTAAATATGAATAATATTTAAATTTTATCGGATCCTTCCATCAGATAGAATACTTGATTTATAAGTGAGTTTTTTTGGATTTTTCCATGAAACTGGTGTGATGCACCATCAGAGCAACCTGTTTGTAGAATTGAGTATTGTTATGGAATTTGCTCCATAGGAGCAACCTATTAATGTTCTTATGGCTAATACCTACACACAATTATATATCCAATTAGTTTTTTCCCCGAAAGGGAAGATGAGTTTTATTCAACCAACATGGGAAGATCAATTGTTTAAATATGTAACAGCAGTAGTTCAAAATGATAAGCATAAAATGCTTGCCATTAATGGCATGCCTGATCATATTCACATCTTTTTGGGTTTAAACCCTGCCATATCAATTTCGGATTTGGTGAAGGATATTAAGCGGGCGAGCAATAATTGGATTAAGGATAGAAAGTTCATTCAGGGAAAATTTGAGTGGCAGGAAGGTTACGGTGCTTTCTCTTATAGCAAATCACAGATTGATCAGGTTTGTAAATACATTGAAAATCAAAAGACACATCATGCTAAGACCTCTTTTAAATCAGAGTATATAGCGTTATTAAAACTTTTCGATATTTCTTTTAAAGATGAATACTTGTTCGAATTTTATGATTAGCATATTATAGGTTGCCCCTCCGGGGCAAGTCAAATGCATCATTATATTTCTACAAATAGGTTGCGCCTCTGGCGCAAAGTCCAGGTAAGTTTTATTCATTGAAGATTGGATACAATCTTTATTCCCTGAGATAAATCTCAAGGCGGGATTATAGTATCTTTTATTTTTTAAGGCAATGTGGTCAAAAATAGTTGGTGATTTTGATTTAGCGATTACTGAAATTTGACTTGTAAACCTGAAGAGGAATCAAGTTTGCTGGAGAGCAAACTTGCCAGCAATAAGGTTTACCGACTGGAATGGTTAGAAGGCTCTCATGAAAATGGAGAGCCTTCTCTTTTAGTTTAGGTAATACATTCCAAGAGTTTTATGGCTTAAGAAAAACTCACTTTTGGTTTTGAAAATAGAGATACCACTTGACGAAGTTCTTTCTGTTTAGAATGGTCAACCCCCGGTGGGGTTGTAACTTATCCTTTAAGTGAGCAAAGAATGACTCAAGCCGATTCGTTGTTCTGGGTATTGCAGGATCATCCAAGTAATGAAATAAGTTCGGGATAGCCTTCAGTAAGAGATACCTGCTCTTGCGTAGCATTTTGTGCTTGTACCAGTATCTTCCGTTTTCTTTAATCACCCTCTCGCCAATAAAAGAGCTATACTTTTTTTCCCAGTACCAAAGTTAGAGTAGCCATGCGCTACTTTGCTGAAGCGTTTTGACACCGTGCAGTTCATTGACAATAGAAAGAAACTCCACGGCTGCAAATGATTGTGGATGCTGAGTTAGCCATGTTCTGCATTGCCGCACTACATGAACGACACAACGTTGAACAATCACCTGCGGCAACACCTTACGGATAGCTTTTAGTATAGCCCGATGACCATCACAGGTGATGCTTACAATTTCAATGGAAAGACTCCTCATGTTTTCAAGGTCTTCCTTGTTCTCCTGATATCGCTCTTCATCCGTTAATCTATAGAGTTGTGTAAAGCGTACATCATGATCCCAATAAAGAATCAAACAGATATTTCCAGGGAAGTAGGTACCATCTATAAGCAGGTGAGCTTGCTCTTTGTGCCTGATGGTAAGAGGAGGAGCGTGTGAGAGATAGTATTTAAACAATCGCTGAAGAGAACTTTGCGACATACCACTATCACGAACAAGGTTCTTATAAACGTGACACTCCATGACCCACTTGCGGAACCAAATAAACTTACGCTCATAGCGTTTGGACTCATTCCTCCAAATGAAAAGCTGACCACACGCTTTACACTTGAAACGCTGTTTATTGTTTTGATAACCCCACCGTATAATAGAAAAGCTGCCACATGTCGGGCAGCTTTTTTAAACTCATTTTTCTGACAATAATAAACCGTTTTATAATTGTTTTGGCAAGTCTCATGATAATCTGTTAGTTACACACCTTTCACCAACTATTTTTGACCATTATGTCTTTTTTAAATGTTTCGAAGTCACTCGCCTATGGGAAGATTTTATGCAGGTGATACTTAGGAATTGATTCTTTAGACTTCTCAAATAATCTCAGTGCCCAGCGAGCATCGATTATATTGTTTATGCATCGGGTCAAGTCTTTGGATAGATTTTAGTATAGATGATTGGTAGTATGTTTATTTCTTGAGATAAATCTCAATGCTCCAGCGGAGCATCCTATTTGTAGATAAAACAAAATGAAATTATGATTTGCCCCAGAGGGGCAACCCTGTTAAAGTTCAAAAACGCTACCGCATCTTCGATCGTTTGATCATATACGCCTGCAACACTTCAAAATATCCATCCTGAATATTAGCTGAAATAAAATCAATCTTCAACTGATTGCATTTCATTTTCAACGTGGCGTGATAGTCCTTCAGTTGCTTCTCATATTGATCTTTAATCTCGTGAGGATTAAGGGTTAGCTTTTCACCACTCTCCAAATCAACAAATTCATAAGGTCGTTCATCGAATTTAAATTCGAGTTCGGTGTTGTGATCGGTTACATGAAAGAGAATTACCTCATGCTTGTTATGCTTTAAATGCTGAAGCGCTTTAAAAATTTCTTCTTCGTTCTCGCCCCCTTCAAACATATCGCTGAAAAGAATAATCAATGAGCGCTTATGAGTTTTCTCAGCAATCTCATGCAGCACATCAGCAACCCGCGTAGATTTATTAGGTTCTCCCGGAGATTTTAGTTTCTTATCCAGTAAGGTAAATAGTTTATCTAAATGCGTTGGCGTTGATCGAATGGGTGTCAGCTCATCAATTTTATCCGAAAACAAACATAACCCTACAGCATCGCGCTGCTTATTAAGCAGATAGGCGAGGGCGGAAGCTGCATAAATGCTAAACTTCAATTTCTGATGACTGTCCTTTGGGTAATACATAGAGGAAGAACAGTCCAAGGCAATCACACATCGAAGGTTTGTTTCTTCTTCATATTGCTTGGTGTAAAGCCTGTCCGTGCGTGCAAATACTTTCCAGTCGATGTGGCGAGTGCTCTGCCCTTCATTATAAAGACGATGTTCCGCAAACTCTACAGAAAAGCCATGGTAGGGTGATTTATGTAAGCCCGTGATAAATCCCTCAACGAGTTGTTTGGCCAATAATTCGAGGCTTCCTGATAACTTGATGTCTCCAATCTGCATAGGTGCTCCTAATATTTATACTTTCCTCTAATTTACGAGCATAATTCCATTCAAAACGGATTATAGTTTTTGCATTAGAAATTTTAAATACTACCTTCGATTTAGGCATTTTTACCCAAAAACCTAAACCAAAACCTGATAATCCGTGGAAGAGAACAAGACAAACGGCCGAGAAGAGATTTTCTCTGAGAAAGTGAAGGCAGGAAAGCGAACCTACTTCTTTGACGTAAAGTCAACCCGATCAAATGATTATTATCTTACCATTACCGAGAGTAAGAAAAGATACAACAAAGATGATGAGGGGTTTACCTACGAAAAACACAAAATTTTTCTCTACAAGGAAGATTTTAACAAATTTTTAGAAGCCTTGAATAACACCGTAAACCATGTAAAAACTGAATTGATGCCCGAGGTTGATTTCGATTCTTTCGATCACGCCCGTGAAAAGGAAGAAGAAGCTAAATCTCCAGCTGTGGATTCTGAATTGAAGTGGGATTAAGATTTTACCTAAACCTAAATGGGACTAGCCCTGGTGAAAACCGGGGCTTTTCTTTTTATAATTTTTTTTTGGCGGCCTTACGGGCTATACGTTCCAAGTCCGCCCACGCGCTTTGCCAACGCACTTCGGGCTTTCCACTTCTATCCCGGGCCGGGTTTTGATCCTTTTACAAAGTGTCGGCTTCTTTTTTAAGCCCCCTTTTCCTGTGATCTCTTATATTTGCGCCCTGATTTAATAAAAAAGCGTCATGGGTTTAAAGTGTGGTATTGTTGGGTTACCAAATGTTGGAAAATCAACATTGTTTAATGCAATTTCAAATAACAAGGCTGAAGCAGCCAACTTTCCTTTTTGTACTATCGAGCCAAACGTAGGTGTAATTTCTGTTCCTGACGAAAGGCTTACCATCCTTGAGGGCTTAGTAAACCCACAAAAAGTATTACCCACTTCGTTTGAGTTTGTAGACATTGCTGGGTTGGTAAAAGGTGCCAGCAAAGGTGAAGGACTCGGCAACCAGTTTCTGGCAAACATCCGCGAGGTGGACGCCATCGCGCATGTGATTCGGTGCTTCGAAAATGAGAACATCATACACGTAGCAGGTAAAGTAGATCCTGTGGGCGATAAAGAAGTAATTGATATCGAATTGCAGTTGCGCGACCTTGATTCGGTAGAGAAAAAGATTTCTAAAGTTGAACGCACAGCCAAGAGTGGCGATGCCAAAGCAAAGAAAGAATTGGCCACACTAGTTGCTTACAAGGAAACCCTTCAGTCAGGGAAAAATGCGCGCAGCCTGGTTATGGATGCGGAAGATAAAAAGGCAATTGAAGACCTACAATTGCTTACCGATAAGCCCGTAATTTACGTGGCCAATGTTGATGAAGCGGCTATCCATACCGGAAACAAATTTGTTGATCAACTTAAAGAATTAGTGAAGCATGAGGGAGCCGAAGTAGTGGTGGTTTGTGCAGCCATAGAAGCTCAGATTGCAGAGCTTGAAAGTGTGGAGGATAGAGCTGTGTTTCTGGAAGAGTATGGGCTAAAGGAATCCGGACTAAGTCGTTTGATTCGTGCTGCTTATGACCTCTTGAATCTGATCACTTATTTCACTGCTGGTGTAAAAGAAGTTCGCGCCTGGACTATCCATAAAGGCTGGCGGGCTCCACAAGCAGCCGGGGTTATCCATACTGACTTCGAAAAAGGATTTATACGGGCGGAGGTTATCAAGATATCTGATTATCAGAAATATAAGACGGAAGGCGGGTGCCGCGAAGCTGGCAAACTTGCTGTAGAAGGCAAGGAATACGTGGTTGAGGATGGGGACGTAATGCATTTTAGATTTAACGTGTAAGGTTTTTTTACCTATTCACTTAAACTTTTTCTCAACACATTCGGTTTATAACTCTGATTTGTAGTACCTTAGCTGTCCGCATATTTTTTTAACGCGGGGTTTGAGCAACATTTTTTACCCCTAAACCGGAGAGTACCGTGAGAATACGGATAGTATTTGCCCTGAAAAACAGAGGTGCCTATGTGCCCTTCCATCATCAGTTCCTGCTGGCGCAAACCATTAAGGGGTTAGTCATGCTAGGTAAAAACGAAAACTTTTTTTCGTACACGCAATACAACTTTTCAGGACTGAAAGGTCAGATAAAAATCAGTCGCAAAGGGCTACATTTTTTCTCTTCCAAAGTGACGTTGGTTTTCTCCTCTTCCGATAAAGATTTTCTTGACTACTTTATTAAAGTACTCTTTGAGCAGAAAGAACTTTTGATCGGCAGCTTACAACTGGTTCCCGAATCGGTGGAGAATGAAGAACCGGTTTCAATTAATGACTCCGTTAAATTTCTTTGTTTGTCGCCAATAGTTTTAGTACCCGCATCTTTCAATGACGAAAGCGGCAAGCGCTTCATTAGCCCGGAGATGGATGAGTTTTCGGATTTGCTTTATGATAGCACTATCGCCCGCATGGAGGCAAGCGGTAAATATTCAGCCACTCAATTGGCCGACTTCTATAAATTTCAATTGGTTGCCGATAAGGATTACATCAATCGAATTCAGGCTTCTCATAAAAAATTCGCGCGTATCTATCCATTGTATGATCATGATGTGAAGTATGAGGTTCGTGGCTATACATTTCCGTTTACCCTTTACGCTCCACAACCCGTGCAGCAATATGTATATGAAAATGGGTTAGGGCATTTTTCCCATAAGGGATTTGGTATGTTAGATGTTGCTAACGCCAGCACAATCAAAAATGAAGTAGATCATGAAGTGAGCTACGCCTGAGAAAGGCAAATTACTTATGCTCCTTCTGGTAATGCTCTTTTAAAATATCTTCCGCAAAATCATTTGTTAAGTCCCGCACCACTGTGTGTACATGGTTTGCATTGTTCTGGGTATTGTCGTACTCGATAAGCAACATCGGCCCTTGAATTCTGTAATAGTGACCTTTGCCAGGCGCAAGGCTACCTGCCCACGCAAACGAAAGGTTATTGATGCCGGCCTTATCAATTTTGGCGCGCAATGTTTTGGAGAACCCTAATTGATAGTTGCTCAAGTAAACATCGAGCAGGTTTATAAATATTTTCTTTTGCTCGGTTGTTAACTCCTTAAAGGAGATTCCTTTGGGTTCCAGGCCCTCTACTTTTGCCCTGTTGCCAGTAATAATTTCTGAAGGTGCCGTATCCGAAAATCTTGCAATCGGTAGTTGAGCGGAGGTTAGGGAATTGACTAATGAAAAACCCATCTCTGTTTCCGCTTTCAATACCTGCTTTCTGTCAAAGCCTTCTACACTTACAATAGCCGGATTGGTGCCAAAGAAGGAGGGTGTGGATGAAACAACTTTGTTATTTATCGAACTGAAGTTTAGTGAGATGTGATGACCTTCAAAGCGCCAGCCCCAAAAGCCGTCCGATGGTTCACCAAATATGCAGAAGTGATAATTTAATGGATCGCGCATAGGACTGCCATCGGGCATTTTCATCTTGTTGTTTTCTATTTTAATAAGCACTTTATCAAGCTCCATAATTTCAGAAGCCTTTCTATAACCTTCTTTACCCAAAGAAGCTTTTAATAATTCAAGGGCATACCCGCTTTGCTTCTCAGTAAAGTCATTGAAGGTTGGACCTTTTCTGCTTATCGGAACGTAGTTCATGTTGTAACGTTCCGAATCGCTCAACTCAAAATGAGTCTTTGCTTTCAACTCAGTTGATAGCGAGTTTAAAAAGTTATTGGCGTGTTGCGCTAAAGTTTGTGCTTCAACATGACAAACAGCCAATAAGCTGATTGCAATTGAGATAATTGATTTGGTAGTCATGATAGGGAGTAAGTTAGTGGCTGGTTTTACTTTTGAATGAACTGACTTGATTTGTTAGCGTGTCTCTGTCCGTGAAAACGAATTATCTTTGCTCATGAACGTTTGGCTATAAAACGTATGCGTTTAAATACCTAAGTCCTTGTCCCAAGTTGCTTACGAAATTTAACAGCACGCACTTTAAGAACCTACAATACAGCATATGTTTTATAGCTTTTGTT
>Ga0075152_10003193_pt1 | contig 11533 bp, 7 predicted proteins | sample JI61114C2DNA_FD_70964 | JGI IMG/M metagenome (GOLD analysis project Ga0075152, IMG submission 70964) | Wastewater effluent complex algal communities from Wisconsin, to seasonally profile nutrient transformation and Carbon sequestration -... | ecosystem: Engineered > WWTP > Effluent > Algae...
CTCAATATTATAGCCAAGAGCTAATTGCCATAAATCTTCCTGTTTTGGTATCCAGGGGGCAGAAAACCTCGCGGCGCCCATATTAACGGTAATATTTTTAGCATCAGCATACTGGGCTTCGATTTCTTTGTCCCCGATTTTCAGGACTATATCTTTAAGACCATATTCATCAAACATTAACCTAGACAAGCACCGCGAAGCATTCCCACAAGCCTTAGCATATGATCCGTCCTGATTGAAAATATTCATGAGAACTGACTTCCCGTCCTTGGCGTAAGTTATAAATTGATCGCAGCCAATACCGGTTTTGCGATCAGAAATATTGATCACAAAGTCTTTTACATCTTTAATATTTGCCGGAAGTGGGGCTTTAATAATGACAAAATCATTACCAAGCCCATGCATTTTGATAAAAGGAATTTTGTTTGCCATAACCTGCGTAAGATATATTTTAAATCGCCAGTATAACAAATTTTAAGAAAATTTACAAGGATGGTTGTGTTGGTCATTGCGAGGCCATGTAATGGCCGTGGCAATCTCAGGCGGCAAAGGGTAAAACGTCCCGAGATCCCCACAGTCGCTTCGCTCCTTCGGGATGACCGTATAGCATTACGCATACCTCAAGGGATTGCCACGGCCACTAATGTGGCCTCGCAATGACGTTTACATCCCCCCTAACCTATAAGCTCCTTCATTGTCTTGCCAATATCTGCAGGAGAATGAGAGATTTTCACCCCTGCCGATTGTAGTGCTTCGTATTTATCCTCAGCCGTTCCTTTGCCACCTGAAATAATTGCTCCAGCGTGACCCATTCTTTTGCCAGGAGGGGCGCTGATTCCCGCAATAAAGGAAACGATTGGCTTTTTGATTTTCGATTGTTTGATGAAATCCGCCGCTTCTTCCTCAGCTGATCCACCAATCTCACCAATCATAATTATGGCCTTAGTTGCATCATCTTTTAAGAATAAATCCAAACAATCAATAAAATTAGTTCCATTTATTGGATCACCGCCGATACCAACACATGTAGACTGGCCAAGCCCTACCGCAGTCGTTTGAGCCACGGCTTCATAAGTTAGTGTTCCAGACCTTGAAACTATACCAATACTACCTTTTTTATGAATGTGACCTGGCATAATCCCAATTTTGCATTCCTCGGGAGTAATCACTCCCGGGCAATTAGGGCCAACTAATCTAGTTTTTGAACCAACCAAAGCTCGTTTTACTCTCATCATATCAAGGGCTGGTATCCCTTCTGTGATACAGATAACCAGTTCAACATTGGCTGCAATCGCCTCTAATATAGAGTCAGCTGCAAAGGGAGGCGGAACATAAATAACGCTAGCATTAGCACCTGTTCTATCCACCGCTTCCTGTACCGTATTATAAACAGGTAAAAACAGATGTGTCTGCCCCCCTTTGCCAGGAGTCACACCGCCAACCATTTTTGTGCCATATTCAATGGCTTGCTCTGAGTGAAATGTTCCTTGTGAACCAGTAAAACCCTGGCAAATAACTTTTGTTTCTTTGTTAATTAATATAGACATTCTTATATTCCTTTTATGTATTTATGTTATAAGTGACCGTAAGAATCGTCATGGCGAGGAGGCGGGCCTTGCGCCGACGTGGCCATCTAGTCTTTCTTTACAATTTAGCCAAGTAAGCATGGAGGATCCCCACGGTCACTTCTCCCTTGCGGATGACGTTTAGGCACTTACACTCCCTGACGGATGACATTATCTTACAGCCTCAACAATTTTCTTAGCAGCATCACCTAAATCATCAGCTGGAATTATTTCTAACCCTGAATTTGCTAATATCTTTTTACCAAGCTCAAAATTGGTTCCAGCAAGCCTAACAACAAGCGGCACCTTTAAACTAACCTCTTTAGCAGCAGCTACAATGCCTTCTGCAATAATATCGCAGCGCATGATACCACCAAATATATTCACTAATATTCCTTTTACTGCAGTATCTGAAATAATAATTTTAAAAGCTTCCGTTACTCGCTCCCTATCGGCGCCACCGCCAACATCTAGGAAGTTTGCCGGTGACTGGCCATTCAATTTTATAATGTCCATAGTTGCCATAGCAAGCCCCGCGCCGTTTACCATGCAGCCAATACTGCCGTCCATGCGAACATAACTAAGATCTGCCTTACTAGCTCTAGACTCCAGAGGATCTTCTTCATCCTCATCTCGAAGCGCCACAATTTCCGGATGCCTAAATAAACCATTATCATCGAAATTAATTTTTGCATCTAATGCAAGCAGATTACCTTCCTTAGTTACAACTAATGGATTAATCTCAATTTGCGATGCATCAGTAGCTACAAAGGCTTTATATGTTGAACTGGCGATATGCATCATTTGTTTGGCTTGTTCGCCAGAAAACCCAAGTCGGTAGGCGATAGAGCGACCATGAAAGGCTTGATAGCCGGTAGCCGGATCAATTGAAACTTTGATTATTTTATCTGGGGTTTCGGATGCTACATGTTCAATATCCACCCCTCCTTCGGTAGATGCCATAAAAACAATTCTGCCACTTGCCCGGTCAAGTACTATGCTGAAATAATATTCTTTAGCAATGTCACAGCCAGACTCTATGTACACCCGGCGTACTATTTGTCCCAATGGCCCTGTTTGATGAGTGACAAGCTTCATGCCGTACATCTCATGCGCCATTTTTCTGGCTTCTTCTTTATCCTTTGTAACTTTAACTCCGCCAGCCTTACCCCGACCACCTGCATGAATTTGAGCCTTAACAACATAAAGATCAGCCTTAAAATCACGCATAAGGCCGTCGATTTCTTCGGCCTTTAAGGCAACAATGCCATGGCTTGTAGGTACGCCATAATTTTTAAGCACTTGTTTTGCTTGATATTCGTGAATATTCATATTCAATAATTGATTTAATTGCTAAAAGCTAGTTTATAACAATAAATGCTGATATGTAAAGCAAAAGTAGGGAAAGTAGGTGATTTATGTAATTTTTGAGTAGGCGTCATTGCGAGGAGCGTTAGCGACGTGGCAATCTCATGAGATACGAAACACCTCACGAGATCCTCACGTCAGGTCTTACGACCTTCCTCAGGATGACGACCCTTCTAACTCTTAATCACTACTGTATTTGCCATCTTATCATGAGAAGCCTGACCATTTTTACTAAAAGCCATTCGAAAAATACCTATCAGGAGCGTGATATAACCCAAAAACCTTTTACAACACCGGTAGATTGATGGTTTAGAAGAATAATCATCTGCATCCACAATTTTCATACGCATTATCATTTTACCGGGAGTGGCGCCAAATTTATGCCAAAAGAACACAAAGTATACTCCCATAAATAGACTGTTTATAAGGAATAAAACTATCATATAACCAAAAAACCTGGTAGCAGTAATGTATGGCGCAAATTCTGGCATCTGCACCGCTACAGCAAGCGCCTGCTCATCATGAACATTAATTGAAAAATCTATAAAAAACTGGTTAAATGCATAGATAAATACATATCTAGAAATAACATTCATTACAGGCGTTAAAACTATAGACAAAATTACTAAATCTATTGTCATAGAAAAAAGTCTAGGGATGAATTTAGGATAGGTTATTTGTTTTTTCATGGTTATAATGGGGTTGGTAAGAAGTTAGTTGCCGTCATTGCGAGGAGCCCTAGGGCGACGTGGCAATCTCTCGCGGGGGGAGGGAAAAGCGCCCCAAAGTCATGGGATTGCCACGGCCATTACATGGCCTCGCAATGACACGTACTAACTTCTTGTAGCAAAACTAATCATCTTAAGCAACTTAAATGTAATAACTGCTACGAGTATACTACTAATTAATAATACAATTACTACATTAAGTAATGTACCATTATAAATATAGCTAGCAAAAGCTATGAATACTGCAATGAGTAGAGACCTCATAGCCATAAGAGCCGAAGACGCTGTGCCTTTAATATCAGGAAAAATATCTAGCGATTTTGCAAAAATAATTGGGTAAGCAATAGCCGCACCTGTTGAAAATATTACCATTGAAATAGTACTTAAAATGGGTGAATTCGGCACAAAAATAGCAACTAGTACAGACACAAATCCAGCAATTAAACCTCCAGCAACGCCATATATTACACAATTTTTTTCGCCTATTAAATTGCTAATTTTGGTAAAATTCATACTAAAAACCGAGAACATAAAAATTATCACTCCCTGATGGATAGCATAATACATAATGGATAAATTATAAGTTTCCATATATAAAAATGGCATACAGGTAATAAAACTCAAATAGCCGGAATACATTATGCTGGGGGATAAGCTTGCATATATAAAACTTCTATCAGTTATTAAAATGCCAAAATTTTTGACAATAGTTTTAGTTTTGAATTTCTCCATATGTTTATTCGTTTCGGGCAGATAAAAATATAACGTCAACCATGAAATCAGTGAGATAATGGCTAATATCAGATAATTGCCTCGGAAACCGACTGCGCTATTAATAAATGCACCTACCATTGGCGCAACAGTCATAAACAGACTAAGTAGCGAATTCATAATGCCAATTAATTTGGAAGCTTTATTAGCAGGATAAATATCTGCAATCATAGCAAACACTACAACGCAGGAGACGCTTGCCCCAAGCCCCTGGATAAATCTGGCAAATAAAAGGAACTCAATGGTTGTAGCAATAACGCAAAGCCATGCGCCAAGAAGCATAATTGCATTTCCAACAACCATCACTTTCCTACGACCGTATGAGTCTGACAAGGGGCCGCAAATGATGCTTGAGATGCAAAACCCAAAGAAATTCACGGCCACAGTCATTTGCGTTAAGCCGTCTGAAATATTAAAATAATCTGAAATCTCGGGAAAACTTGGTACTGAAATATCCACCTCAATACAACAAGTCAGCAACGATAAAACAAATAAAAACGGTAAGCCTTTAGTCATGATACTAATCCTTAAATAAAAATTGCGTATTGTCATCCTCGCGCGAGGCTAAGGATCTAGAAAAAACAAAAAGTTAGATTCCTGCTTTCGCGGGAATGACAAAAAGTATAAAAATATGTAATAAAATAGAGAGCCCTGAAGATGATAATTTCATAAACAAGGAGGTTGGATCTGATGAGCTGCTGGACTTAAAAGCGGGTCTTTATGCTACTTGAGCATGATTTTATCGGAATTTCTTCAAAAACCACCAAACACTTTATAGTCTGGTTATTTTTACTTATTGGGGAGGATAAGTCAAGCAAAATATCACATCAATAATACTTGCATTTAGCAAATCCTTTTTTGCGTAACTTATACCTTGCGTTTTAGACAAAAATGAGTTATCATGCGCATCATGCTGAAGTTATAAGCATTATATTGACGCGGGGTGGAGCAGCTCGGTAGCTCGTCAGGCTCATAACCTGAAGGTCGTTGGTTCAAATCCAGCCCCCGCAACCAAATTCATATATCGACGCGTTATCCCCGAACCACATTTTCATGAAAATCATCTCTGGTAAGCATAAAAATCGCATAGTTCCGAGCATAAAAGCAGCGGACTACCGCCCTACCACTACTAAATTCCGAGAAGCTTTATTTAGCATCCTTAGCTCAGGTGAATTCTTGCACTCACAGCCAATAATTGATGCAAAAATCTTGGATTTATTTGCCGGCACCGGTGTTCTATCATTTGAAGCATTATCACGCGGAGCAAAATCTGCCACTTTAGTTGATACTAACCCTGATTACTTAAAATTAATTGAGAAATTTGCTGAAAAAATAGACGAAGACTATAATATCCATTGTCTGGAGTCCAACGCTTGTTTGCTCCCAAAGGCTAAAGAACAGTTTGATATTGTTTTCATGGATCCCCCTTACTACAATAACCTATGTGCTAAAGCATTAATTGGTTTGATCAAAAATAATTGGCTGGCTAAAGATGCTATTGTTGCTATGGAAATGGAAAAATCTGCTAAGATAATATTCGAGAAATTTTCTAATTTCCGCCTAGTCAAAGAAAAAATCTACGGTAATAATAAGTTGGTGGTGTTGATTTACGCCCCGTAAATACAAACAAACATATGACCAAAATTAAAAAACAATTTTCCTGTAATAATTGCGGCAGTGTCTCAAATAAATGGCTGGGACAATGCCCTGATTGCGGAGAATGGGGATCGATATCAGAAGAACTAGCTTCTAGCAGCAAAATTACTGTACCACGAGGTGGAACCGCCCAAGGCTTAGACTTACTCAGCGATGCGGTTTTAGATACTATCAGGACAAAAACCCCTATAGAGGAATTAAACCGTGTCCTTGGCGGCGGACTCGTTAGTGGTTCAGCTATTTTAATCGGCGGTGATCCTGGCATTGGTAAATCTACTCTTTTACTCCAACTCTCATCCAAATTAGCCCAGAATAATATAGGTTGTCTCTATATTACCGGCGAGGAGTCAACCAATCAGATTAAGCTTCGGGCCAAACGTCTTGACATCAACGACAGTAAAACTGGCTTATTGGCAGCGACTAATGTTGAGGATATAATTTCCACTATAGACAAGCACAAGAATGAGCTCGACCTGGTAGTTATTGACTCTATCCAAACTGTAGCTACGAGCCAGCTCTCATCTGCACCAGGAACAGTTTCCCAGATCAGAGCTTCTGCCCACATACTCATCAATTACGCTAAACAAAATAATATTACGCTGCTTCTTGCTTGTCATGTTAACAAAGATGGACAGCTTGCGGGCCCTAAAGTCCTAGAGCATATGGTCGATACTGTGCTTTATTTCGAGGGTGATCATAATAACCATTTCCGAATACTCCGCTCAATCAAAAATCGTTTTGGCGGCGTTAATGAGATTGGCGTTTTTGAAATGACGTCAGCGGGTTTAATGGAAATCACTAACCCGTCTGAACTATTTTTGATGGAACGTGAAAATAACGTCAGTGGTACAGCCGTTTTTGCCGGCACGCAAGGGTCAAGGCCACTACTCATCGAGATTCAAGCCCTGACCTGTCCGACGAATATGGTTACCCCTAGAAGATCGGTTGTAGGGTGGGATACCAATAGATTATCTATGATAATTGCCGTTTTGGGCGTAAGATATGGCTTAAACCTATCCTCGCATGAGGTCTATTTAAGCGTTGCAGGCGGCCTAAAAATAACCGATCCTGCAGCGGACTTGGCTGTTGCTGCAGCTCTTATTTCGGCTGCTAAAAATGTTCCCCTACCGTCAAAAAGCATATTTTTCGGCGAAGTTGGCTTATCTGGAGAAGTACGCAAAGTTGCTCAAACGGAGGCCAGAATCAAAGAAGCATCTAAGCTAGGATTTGAGAGAATGTTCTGCGCTACTAAAGAAAATTTTGGCGCAACAATTGAACCGATTATTCATTTGAAACAACTCAAAGGGCTGATTGTTTGACAAAGTATGCGCTGTAAGAACCAGGCTGAAAATAGGAATACCGTCAATCCCGAGCGGAGCGAGGGACCCAGTGCTAATTGTTGTAGTTTATACAAGCTGGCAAGGAATCATTGTACCAAGAACCTGGGGTTTTAGCCCTGGATCCTTCGCTTCGCTCAGGAAGCCCGTTTCATACTTTCAAACCAACCCCATAACAGCATACGATTCTTTAAACCATTAATATGGTATTTAATCATTAGCTATCAAATATTTACTAGTCTTCGTTTGTATATACTTGTTAAAAAATTATACTCTAACTTATAATTAATTTAATTATATATAACATTTGAGAGATCTAAAAGATGAAGACTAATTCAAAAGCTCTGGAACAAGAAAGATTGAAAGGAGTTGTAAACGAAGTAAAAAACGACACTGTTAAGGAATACGAATTTGGTCCTTTAAATAAATCTAAGGAAACAAGGCTGTTTGAAAAAATAATGGAATCAGTAATAGATGATAGAGTGAATGAGTCTGCTGAAAAATATGATAAAATTAGAAATGATCCTAAGTTAGCTAGTAAGATACCCAAAAATGCGCCTAAATCAGACCCAAAATATACACCTAAAATAAAATTTTCTGAAAAAAACAACCAGCTTTGGGTCGAAGGACTTATTGATGACAAGAACCAAAAGATAAATGTAACGGAATTGCTAAAAAATGTTAATATGAACCATGTTTCATTGCCAGATACCGCCTTAAAAAAATATGAAGATTTACATGAAAATACTATTGGGGCCAACTTAAGTAGGGAAGAATTTAAAGAAAATATTGAGCTCTATGGCGCAACCCAAAAAGAAGATTTAAAAAAATTAACCCACGCCGAAATGCTTGCTATTAATAGCTACACTGATGATGATAATTACAAAGGGATGAATGGTTTGCTTAGAGGAACACATATTCCCAAAGATCCTGCGAAAACTTTGATGGATATTACCATTTCTTCTCAAGGTCTAAATAAAACTCCAGATACCGAACTACCCGTAGTTTCGCGTTATCAAGACAAATATGAGCTTGAAAAAATTCAAGAAATGGCAAAGAATAATGAGGTTGTAGAAGTTCCAGGATTTATTAGTACTTCGTTAAAGCATACTACCGGGTCAAAAGGCAATTTTAATCATGGTGTACAAATATTATATGAAAATGTGAAAGGCAAGAATATCAGTGCTTTTTCTAATAGTCCTGGTGAAAGCGAATATCTAATACCGCCTTCTACTCAAATTAGATATACAGGATACAAAGAAGTTGATGGCAACCATGTCTTTACCGCGCAAGGAGCAAATGTGCTTTTAGAAAAGCACATTAACGTCTCGGAACCGAAGATCGATAGTAAAGTTAATGAGCCGACTAAAACAGAGCCTGAGGTTCCTAAGCAGCAAGTTAATGAGCCAACTAAGCCAATAACTCAAATCCCTATACAGCAAGGTACCCAGAATCAAGTTAACCAGCCAAATAAAGTGGTTGGCACTAAAAAGGACGATTTGGATAAATCACTTGATAGAGCTCTTTTAGACCCAAATAATCCTAATAAACCGGTCAATGATAAAATCCAACAACCTCAAACTACTCCACCGCTACAGCAGCAACAAACTCAAACCCAGATCAATACACCTCCGCTACAACAGCAGTCTCAAACCAAAGTTAATACTCCATCAATACAGCAACAGACTCAAACCCAGCCAAAACCTATCCCTATTAATATATCGACGCCACCAAGTTTAAATCAAGAGGAAGACTCCAAGGATAGCTTTAGCCAACCACAACAAACTACCTCAGACACACCAGGGCTAGATGAAATAACGGCTGTTATTCGGACTGAGATTTTGGAAAAGCAACATGCGTTACTAGTTAGCTCGGTTGCTGGTGCTACTGAGGATGAAGAGGCAAAAGCTAAAATTGGCGACATGAACCCTCATCAGCTCAGGGAATATTTAGCTTCTGAAGAAGGAAAAGAGGTAGCCGCGAAAGTCTTAAACGATAAAGAATTACATAAGAAACTTAATGAGATTGAAGTTGCTGGTTATAAAGAAGTACATACCAGATTCCAAGCAAGCTTCAAAAATATTGAGTGGGCGCCAGGTGAAGAAGGTGTCAGATCAACTCAAATAAAAAATGAACAAGGCGAATTAGTTGCGGATATTAAGGAAACTACTCATAACACAGAACCTAAAACCGTAACCCTTGCAGATGGAACCACTAAAACTGTTAGCAGTTACAGAACCATTGATTTTCCAAAAGGGCTTGAGACCGGCAAAGGCCCATTGCATATGTCAATGGCGCTAAAAGATGAAAATGGCAAGAATATTCCCGCAAAAGATGAGGTTTGTTTCACTGCCCATTATGATGATAATGGTAAATTAACCGAGGTAAGCTCTCCCCAGCCGGTTAAGTTCATTGGTGACGGCCCGGATGCTGTTGGTTACATTGAGCGAGACGGTAAAGTTTATACATTGCCGGTGACGCGAGAAAAATACCAAGAAATGATGCAAGAAGTTGGTAAGAATCAAGGCATGGGAGTTGATTTATCGAAAAAAGTTGAAGTAAGTCAGGATAAAATTAATACAAAAGGGGTTGAAGGCGTAGAAAAAGAAAAGGAGAAAGAGAAAGAACCTCCTAAGAAATTTGAAACAATTAAGGTAGAAAGGCAAAACATCGAAGCTAAAGAGCAAAAAACGAAACCTTTAGCAAAGCCTCTACAGGCCGTCAAAATTAATCCAACAGAATCAACCAAAGGAGTATTGGTTCAAAACCCCGTAGAATTGGTAAAAGAAAAGCAGCAAGAGAAAGAACTGAAGAAATCAGAGCTTACCAAAGCCAAAGTAGAGCCGCAAAAAACTCCAGTAATTGATCTAAATAAATTTGTACCTTCAAAAGATCCGAAAAAAGATTTAGAACAAATAGATAAAGCCTTAGCCGGAAAAAAGCCTGAAGAGGTTTCGAAGATGTTAAAAGAACAAGTTGGGAGAGGTAATTCAGAAGTTGTTGGATTAATAGTTGAAGCAACAAAACCATCAAGAGAAGGAGGGCCCAAAGAAACTCCCAAACTAGAGCAAAAGCATTTTCTAGACGCTTATAAGGGCGGAATGCAAAGCGCTCCAATCGGAAATAAAATGCAAAAAGCTCATGAGACTTGCAGCAAGCTAGTAAAAGAAGCTGGCGTGTCTACTGAATTCCATGTTAACAAAGTTAAAGAGAATGTTGGAAAACATAATGTACTTGAGCAAAGAAAAGGAAGATAAATGCAAGAACCAGCATTGGTATTGTTGGTTAAAAGAGCGCGCTCCCGCCAGTGAAACGAAGGAATCATCGTCATGGCGAGCGACCCGTAAGGGAAGCATGGCGATCCAGCCCTTACTTACTTTTTAAAATTTTTCTGGATGGCCACGTCGCCGGAGCGGCTACTCGCCATGACGGACTTAGTTACTTTTCCTTCGATCTTACCCTCATCCCAATCAAACATACTATTACTGCGCCTAAAATTGCGCAAACAGGAATGATGCTTAGAGCATATTTATAAACTTCAAGATCGTAAATCTTAAGGTCTTCCGCGTTCATGCTACCTGTCCAAAAAAGATCCATTATTTTGCCGATACTCGTATGAAAAAAAGAACCACCAAGCATATTAATACAATTTATAAAAGCTATTGTTACCCCTAGCTGCCGCGGTTCCACAAGATTAGCTCCTGCAGCAAAAACTATTACTTGATAACAACACATGATACCAATTGCAAATAATAAACAAGAAACCATTAAATGGTTATATGTATCATTCATGAGTAAAGTTGAAAATGCTAGAGCCATACCGAGGCCACATATAGCAATTACTGTATAGTTCCCAATTTTTTTACTAAAAAAAGCAAGTATCGGCCCGCCAAATATCATACCGACAAAAACAAATGAAGCATGTGCGGCAGCATCCGCTTTGTTTAAGTTATAAGCTTTCATAAGATATCCTACACCCCAAACATCGGCAAACCCTTCTAGCGATCCAACCAATAATAAGTTGGCTAATGCTAACGCCCATATCATTGGTGATGATAGGATGGCTGTAAAGTTTGTTAGTTTAAATTGCTCTTCTACATGAGACACT
>Ga0075152_10003197_pt1 | contig 11527 bp, 10 predicted proteins | sample JI61114C2DNA_FD_70964 | JGI IMG/M metagenome (GOLD analysis project Ga0075152, IMG submission 70964) | Wastewater effluent complex algal communities from Wisconsin, to seasonally profile nutrient transformation and Carbon sequestration -... | ecosystem: Engineered > WWTP > Effluent > Algae...
CAGTTGTGGCTCACTAACGCCATCCAATGATTTTACAATACCCTCCACCTGTTCACCATACTTAGCTAATGAGTCGAGGTCTTCACCAAATATTTTGACGGCTACATCTTGACGTACACCCGTCATCAACTCATTAAATCGCATTTGAATAGGTTGAGTGGCTTCATAAAAAACTCCAGGGATAACTTTGAGTGCAGTGAGCATCGTATCCATCAGCTCCTCCTTGGTCTTTGCTGTTGTCCATTCGTCCTTATCCTTCAGAATGATCATCATGTCTGTTGCCTCCGGAGGCATAGGATCTGTAGGGATATCAGGCGCTCCACTTTTCGCAACGACGCGTTTTACTTCCGGAAATTGCATCAGTATTTTCTCTACTCGCGAGTTATTTTCTATACTCTCGCTGATAGAAGAACCTTGCGGAAGTATGCTGTGAAAAGCAAAATCTCCTTCTTCCAATGTTGGAATAAACTCACCGCCCAGTGTCCCAAAAAGCAACAATGCCCCAACGAACAAAGCCACGGACACACCTATCACAGCAGCCTTTCGTCTCAGCGCCCAGTCGATCATTGGAGAATACAGTCGCTGAAAAAACTCCATCATCCGATCGCTGATTGTGCGATGATGAGTGATGTTTCTCGACAAACAAAGCGCACTCATCATAGGCACATAAGTCAGTGAAAGAATCAATGCACCGAGGATGGCAAATCCAACTGTTTGCGCCATCGGGCCGAACATTTTTCCCTCGATTCCTACCAAAGTTAATATTGGCAGATAAACAATCAGGATGATGATCTCTCCAAAGGCAGCTGCACTTCTGATTTTGGATGCACTTTCATAGACAGCACCATCCATTTCTTTTCGAGATAATTTTTTACCGATAAATTTCGCGGTAATAAAATGCATGGTCGCTTCTACGATGATCACAGCGCCATCCACAATTAATCCAAAATCAATGGCTCCCAGCGACATCAGATTGCCACTGACATGAAAGAGGTTCATCATGATGATTGCAAAGAGCAATGAGATAGGAATGACACTGGCTACAATCAGACCCGCACGAAGATTACCAAGAAACAAAATCAAAACGAACAACACGATCAATGCTCCTTCAATCAAGTTCTTCTTGACTGTTCCCATTGCTCGTTTTACCAAATCCGTTCGATCTAAAAAAGCCCTCACGCGCACACCTTCAGGCAATGACTTTGCAATCGTAGGAAGTTTTGCTTTTATATCTGCTACAACCTGCGCACTGTTATATCCTTTCAACATCATTATAATGCCTCCAACCACCTCTCCGTTTCCATCAGAAGTCATAGCACCATATCGCACCGCACTTCCGAATTGTACTTTAGCCACATCACGTATGAAAATCGGAATTCCTCTGTCGTTCTTCACCATGATGTTGCCAACGTCTTCCAACGATTTGACAAGACCTAATCCCCGAATGAAATATGCGTTTGGTTTTTTGTCAATATATCCGCCACCGGTATTTTCATTGTTATTTTCAAGAGCATTAAATACGTCACCAATGGTAATTCCTTTGCTCTGTAATCGTAGTGGATCAATGGATACTTCGTATTGTTTGGATAATCCGCCAAAACTGTTTACTTCAGCAACTCCCGGTGTACCCAGAATTTGCCTTGATACAATCCAATCTTGAATTTCACGCAACTTCATAGCATCATATTGCTCGCGATGCGCGCTGTCCGCTTCCACCAAATATTGGTATACTTCACCAAGACCTGTGCTTACAGGTGACAATTCCGGCTGACCTACACCATCGGGAATATTCTGGACAGCTTCGTCCAGGCGTTCACGAATGAGTTGCCGTGCGAAATAGATGTCCACTTTTTCTTTGAATACAATCGTGACCACACTCAGTCCGAACCTTGAAATCGAACGGATCTCTTCAACGTCGGGCAAAGAAGCAAGTGAGCGTTCGATCGGAGCGCTTACCAGTTGCTCCACCTCCTGCGTAGCCAGGGTTGGAGTAAGAGTAAATATCTGCACCTGATTATTGGTAATATCAGGTACAGCATCAATGGGTAATTGTGTAAACGAATACACACCATACAGAACGATACCCAGTGTCATCAACGCGATGAAAAACTTGTTGTGTATGGAAAATGAAATAATCTTATTGAACATGATCTTTCATGAGACTTTGGTGCACGCTTTTGAAGGCAATGCAGAATAATAAAAATTGATTATTGACTGCTTATCACAAGCAGTATTGTGCTATGAGAGCACATGCCGATTGGCAAAATCAAATTTTGGGAGGCTGCCAGAAAGTTGGCAAAAAATCATCATGAAGATGGTCAACAGCGACGCTCAACAGTGCCGCGATTTCTGGAGAACGTGTGGGAAAATTAAATTCAGAAAAACTGGTTTCAATAGCATTTACGCATGAACAGACACAGAAAGGCGAACAAGGGCTATGACCATGTTCGTCATCTTGGTCATGCTGATGCTGGCCTGAAGGAGTCTTCGAAAGATCATGATGTTCCATACTGTGATGAGTGCAAGGCATTGCACTCGAAACAAATACAAACAGACTCAATATGATGGTGACAAATTTCACGGCTGCAAGGATAACGATAATTGAGCTATGTAAAAAAAAAATTAAGAAATAGGAAAGGTTTTCTGTCATTGACTGGGGCCAATTCTTAGAAAACTCACAAATATTGTTTTAAATATGAGGAGTGATCAATCTTCGAAAATGAAAGTCATCCCGGTGCCATTAGTAAACTAGCTTGTAGTATCAGTATTAATAAAAGCAACTTTCAATTAAAATAGAACTGGCACACCCTGAGAAAGGAAGGATATATTTACGACGTTTGCCACCAAATACTACCCTCATGGACTTAAAAGATCATTGGAACAACGTGTACTCAACCAAAGCCAAAACTGAAGTAAGCTGGTTTCAAAATTACCCTAAAACTTCGATTGAATTTCTTGATTTGTTCACTCTGCCCCTTTCAGCCAATATCATTGATATTGGCGGTGGAGATAGCCATTTTGTCGATGTCCTTATCGACAGAGGTTATGAAAATATTTGGGTTTTGGATATTTCGGCAAAAGCGATTGAACGTGCAAAGGAACGTCTGGGTGAAAGAGCCAACAAGGTGAATTGGATTGCATGCGATATAACGGAGTTCAAACCGGAATTAAAATTCGATTTTTGGCATGACCGCGCTGCTTTCCACTTTCTGACAACTGAAGAACAGATTTACAAATATGTGAACATAGCTGAGGATGCGATCAAGTCAAGAACGTGAATGAAAGTCCACTCGATACATTCTTCTCCATGGTGGCCGAGCCATTTACAGAATATCAGAAAGCAGATTTCAAAAAGAAATTCAGTCGCGCAGACCAACTCAATGGAGCGGAACAAAAGATCTATGCAATTGCCTGGAATATTAGTCGGCATTTCCGAGACAACTGGCAAGGAACACCTTTTAAAGCTCAACTCGTTTGTGATAAAAAAAAAAGTAAATGCCGTTCGCTATAAAGAGTTTCTGGATGAAATCGGTCTTGATTGGCCAGAACATCGCACGTTTTCGAAAGCTAAAGGATATCAAAGCTGCCGATATGGCTTCAAGAATTGGCCTCGGAGAAGCGGCATATACCAAGTATGAGCGTGGCGAAACCTCAATTACTCTGGACTTTGTTCAAAAAGTTTCGAAGGAACTGGGGATTGATCCAATCACTCTTATATCAACAACACCGGCAAATATTTTCGAGAATTTCACCAACTCCCCTGTTTCGATTAACGGCAACAACACGGTCTACCTGATGGATGAGAAACAACTGGATCAAATTACCAAACTCACAGAAAGCGTAATTGCTTTAAACCATAAGGTTTTAGAGGCGTTGTCGAAATGAAGCTTCTGTTACTCCAACTTTCATCAACATTGGAGTTTTTTCTGATTCCACAATGAAATGAATCGAAAATTGAATACTCCTGCAAAGCAGAAGTGATTCCAGGATTCGAGATGAAACTATTTCTTAATTCATTATCTTACTTAGTAGTTAAGTATCGAAAATTTTTCGGTAAAGTTAAAATTAGCCCTTACCGTAAGATTCGCGGAATGGACATTTTCGATAATTCCGGTTGTTCGAGCTTTTCTGAATAATAAATACACGGGATTCCTGAAATTCTGGTAGATGAGGCCTTCAGTCTTAAATAGCCATAGAAGTATTGAATCACTTTAAACGAAAGAATTCGCTATTGATGTCAATGAGAACTGAAAACGTAAGCGCCTTGACCCTAACAACGAATTTGCGAAAGTCAAGCAAGATGATTTTACTATTTAGATTGACATCGCATCATTAATAAATAAATGTGACCCCACCACCAAATCCCATATCACTATCGTAATGCGCTGACAAAGCGAAATTCTTATCTAAGATATATTTGAGTCCCGCCATGTATTCGAAATCGGAGTTATACATGAGGTTAAGGCGCAGACGGTTGGTCAAAGGAAGATCTTCGCGCATCAGTTGCAACCTCAACTTGCCATCTGTATCGATACGGGCATCCACGATAATCAACATGGGAAGCGTGTATTGAAATCCAAAACAAATCGCTGATCGTTTGTCCTTTGTATTGCCTTGGCTAAATATGTTTTCTTCCGGTGTCTGATGATGTATCTGCTGCCGGTAACGCCAATCAATGCCCACATAAGGGAAAAACCATTGCATTTTACCAAAATATCTCCCGAAATGCGTTTCAACTTCATAGCCGTGATAATCACGATATCCTAAACGCCATTCTGCCTGTAGTCGCCATCTTGTGTTCATATAGGCCATCTCACCATCATTGCCGTTGGTCGCAAAATCATTCTCAAACATGAAGTGAAACTCGCGGTCATCCTGAAACACCTTTTGGTATGCCTTACGACGGTCAGGGAAATGAGGATTAGGCGTTGAGTTTTCGTAAGAAAAGATCCGTCCCATGCCACTCATCATATGATAGAGGATGTGGCAATGGAAAAACCAATCACCGCTTTCTGTTCCGGCAAATTCAAGTGTGTCCGTCTCCATCGGCATGATATCAATAACATTCTTTAATGGCACATAATCACCTTGTCCGTTCACAACCCTGAAGAAATGACCATGCAAGTGCATTGGGTGACGCATCATGGAATTATTCGTCATGATGATCCTGACGTTTTCTCCTTTTTTTATTGTGAGGACATCCGTTTCAGAAACCGTTTTGTTATTGATGCTCCACACATAGCGGTTCATGTTTCCTGTAAGTTCGAAATGATAGACTGTTGTGGGAGCTTCCGGTAACGTTGTTTTTATGGGAGAGCGTAACATTGAATAATTGAGCGTCACGATATCGGATAATGCATTGCTGTTGTATTGATTCCCATGATCCTCTTTGTTATGATTCATATGGTCTTCATTCATGACCTCCATACTTTCTTTTTCGCCTGTTATTTCAGGATACATGACTACGTTCATATCCATTTGTTGCAGGCTCATATTCATCCCCATATCATCCAGGTCCCCATTCATCTTCATCATGTCGTTCATCATCTCCATCCCTTCAAAATACTTCAAGGGTTTTAAAGGTGACGCAAGTTGCCTGATACCTTTTCCAAGCCAAAGAGATGTTGAGTTGATACGATCTTCGGAGGTCGCGAGAAATTCAAACGCGGTGCTATCTGCAGGTATCGTTACGATAACATCATATGTTTCCGCCACGCCGATAATCATTCGGTCAACCCGAACCGCCACCACATCAGATCCATCACTAGCTACTACTTCCAATGGGCCTCCTGAATATTTAAGCCAGAAATAAGTTGAAGACCCTCCGTTGATAACACGTATGCGCACCCGATCACCGGTTTTGAATTGAGGCGCATCTATTTCCGCCTGGCCGTTAGAAAGGAACTGATCATAATAGACATCGCTGACATCCATGGCGAGCATCCTCTTCCATTCGTTTTCCACTTTTGTGCCTAGCGCACCATCGGAAATTGCATCCACATAACTTTGCGCTGCACCTTTTTGCACCACAGATTTCTTGATGGCTGACCAATCATTAGCCATGTGAAGTCGCCTGTGAACCTCAGACGGTTTCATATTTGTCCAGTCGCTGAGCACTAATGTATACTCAGGTATGATGGGCTCATTGCGCTTGTGAATAATAAAAGCGCCATACAGGCCAGACTGTTCCTGTACATTCCAATGTGAATGATACCAATACGTACCATGCTGCACAAGTGGGAATTCATACTTGAATGTTGTATGAGGTTTAATAGGAGCAGTTGTCAGATATGGAACACCATCCTCTTCATTTGGCAGGATCAATCCATGCCAGTGAATAGAGGTCCGTTCATCCAGTTCGTTATGTACATAAATAACTGCTGTATCGCCTTCGGCGAAATGCAACTCGGGCATCGGGATCTGTCCATTGGCAGCTATTGCTTTCTTTTCTTTTCCGCCATACTCCACTAAGGTGTCATGGATGTAAAGATCATATCTTACACGTTGCGGCTTTTGAGTTGGAGTATAGATATTCAATTGCGACCATCCCACAAATTGAACAATTAGTAAATACAATAAAATGAATGTTGTCCTCATCCAGTCTTTAGTTTGATTTTAGTTCATCCAGTTTGCGTTTCATAAAATCAATTTCCTGTTGTTGCGCTGAAATAATACTATTCCCAAGCGCTTTGATTTCAGGGTCCTGCAGAGGTGTTTTTTCCACCATCAAAATCGCTGCGGCATGATGTGGTATCATTGATTTCAGAAACTGTTCATCACTGACAAAAGTTTGCTGACGAATACCACAATAGAATCCGAAAGTTGCCAGAACGGCTAAAGCGATCAGCGCAACGTTGAGTTTTCGATTGGGATACATACTGAACATGACCAGCAATTCAATGACGACCATCGCACCGGCCATCAGCCCTGCCATATAGAACTGATTGACGTTTGGGATAACATTCTTCCAGGCATCCACCATCGCATACATGAGGAGATACATAGCGGCAAAAGACACTACGATCATCACCAAAAGTTTTCTGTAAGGGTGCCTTTCGGGATATCCCGTTATTTGATGCGTATTGGAATGTGTTTCTGTTTTCATGATAATCACTTTAATGTTGTTACTTGATGGTCTTGACCGTTTTGCCGCAGCTTAGCATTTGCGACCCATAATAAGGATTTTTCACAGCATTTTCTGTGCTGAGCCAATCGGCACCGGCACCATCATCATACATCGGGCAATGTTGTTGGTAAAGTGGAGTATCAAGGCCCGCATCATTTGCCAGTGTAATCATGTCCTCTGAAAGGGCCACGAATGTTGCTCGTTGCTTTTCCAAATCCGAAGATTTTGAAATAGCCGTTGCGTTTGTTTCTATTTTCTTGTAGAGCTTCATCCATGTGAGGTGCGCCTTTTCCTCCATTTTACCCATATCGGCAGCACCCACTTTTTCTACTAACTCTCCCGCTTTTTCAGCGGCTATTTTACTGTCTGATTTGACAAGCGCGTTTTTCAACTCGAAATAAGTATCGAACACGGTTTGAAGCGGATTCACGGATTGCGCTGTATTGGTATCAATAATAGTGGTGTCTTGTTTCTGTTGCGTCTCTTGATGATGCGCATGCTCTTCTTTTGCCTCTTCCGTTAATGCCGTTTTTTTCGCCGAGCGATCATACCTGCAACATTCAGCAAGCGTTGCATAAGCTTCGTCAGGTGCCAGGTATTTCTCATTATCGTAACCCGCATAGGCGATACGCTTGAGCACTGCATCACTTGTGGTTTTTTCACTGTCGTAAGTGATAATGGCCATTTTCGTAGTTGCATCCCAGTCCGCGGTTGCCACTCCTTTTTCAAAGGCCGCGCTTTCAATGGTCTTTTCGCACATATCACAATTGCCATAGACTTTAATAGTCTCGGTTTTTTGATTTTTAATTTGTGCGTTGCAAGCGGTCAACAAGGAAATTCCGAGAATCGCAAGTGTAAAATGAATAGCTTTTTTCATCTCTTGTATTTTTTAATTTTATTTTCAAATGTTCGGCCAAATCATTGAGTATTGGCTTTAGTTTCTTAAATTTATAACAACCAGGCGAGCATAATGGCACTCATTGCGATCATCAGCGCATCTTCAAGAATTGTTATTGTGCTCATGGGCAGATTAAATACAGCGCCTAAACAGGCACAACGAATTTTACGTTTATTCATTACGCTTTGCAGAACACCGATAATGCTGATCGACATAACAACAAGCGTCACAGTATTTGTGATCACAGGATTGAAGTGCGCTATATAGGCAATGCCAAGACCAAACTCGATGAAAGGATAGATGTAGCCCCACGCCTTTACTTTTTTTGCAACAATATCATACATGGCATAGCTGTCTGCAAAATCAGGAAGGTTTATGAGCTTGAAATATGAAAACGAGAGGAAAAATCCCCCCATAAAACTGTTCATCCAAACCATTACATCCCATGTTCCGGTGGAAAAAGTAACAATCAGGGAGACGAACGTAATAAATCCGAAGAGGATAAGAAGTGGCTTATAGGTTTCCAGCCACCCTTTAGTCAGTTCGACTGCTTCGTTGTGAGAGGCTGCCACAATATGATACTGGCTTTTATCGCCCCCAAGTGCTTCCTGCAGTTCAGAAAGGGACACATGTTTATCCATGGTAAGGGTTACACTGTTTGTGTCTTTGGACACCTCAACAGTAGTAATATCCGGGAGTGTGAGTAAAGCACTTTTTACCTTTGCCTCACAGCTCGAGCATGTCATGCCGGTGATTTGATAAGTGTGTTGCATGTCTTTCGTTTCTGTTGCAAATCACCCAAGAAATCAAGGGTAGCGTATTACGATTTTCCTTGTTTACTTTATAACTTTCCCAGATGTATCAGGTTATGCGTTTGGCGGATTTGATTTAATCAGACTATGCATCAGACGGAAATGCAAGGAAAGCACAATGAAGAGTTTTGACTTTCTAACTTAGGAATTATAGAAACATTAACCAGGTTGGTGTAAAATCTGGTATGTAGTATTCACTCTCTTTACACGCTAAAATATTGAGAATTTACAGTTTGGAAATCGAGGGTCTTTTTTTAATAAAGGATGCACCCGGAAGGATCAACTTAAGGACTCAACTTTTTTTAGCCCCGTATTTCATTTTATAAAATAAAAATTAATAAATCAAACAAATGACAAATTCAAAAAATTGTATCGAGATCTGCCTGGCCTGCCTCGTGAGTTGTGAACGCTGCATTACTGACTGTATCAAAGCCGGTAACCAGGAGTGTATTGCATTGTGTCGCGATTGTGCAGACATCTGCGCATTATGTGCAAGGTTAGAAGCAAGAGGTTCTCAGTATACTCAGGATCTCCACGCTTTATGCGCAAAGGTGTGCGAAGATTGTGCAGCAGAATGCAGTAAACACGCTTCACATCATGCTAGCTGTAAAGAATGTGCCGAAGCCTGCAAAAAATGTGCTGAAGCATGTGCGGAGCTTGCTCATGCCGCTGTATAGATTTATTGGAATAGGGGGCGACAAGCCCCTTTGTTTCTAAACGCCCACTCCTTTCCCAAAAGCCATTGCAATGAAACCCTCGAGATGTTACCGATTTTATTTTTGTTGTGTTGTTGCCTGCTTTGATGCGATTCCAAGAGCCTGTGATTGCAATTTATTCGACGTACGTGGATTGGGATAAGACAGAATATAAATCAATTTAAAAACTTAAAAAAGTGGAAAAGCAATTTCAAGGGAAAGTAGCAATCGTTACTGGAGGTAGTTTCGGTATTGGCAGAACGACAGCCATTGCATTTGCAAAACGGGGTGCGAAAGTTGTGATTTCTGATTGGGTCGAAGACAGTGAAACACTCAATCTGATTAATTCCTTTAACGGTGAAGCCACTTTTGTAAAGTGTGATGTCTCAAAACCAGAAGATGTAAAAGCGATGATAGACAAAACCATCAGCTTATACGGTAGGTTGGATTATGCATTTAACAATGCAGGAATTGAAGGAGCCACTGCATCAACCCAAGATTGCAGTGAATCGAATTGGGAAAAAACCATTGGAATTAATCTAAAGGGAGTCTGGCTCTGTATGAAATATGAAATTCCGCACATGATGAAACAAGGCAAAGGAGCGATTGTGAATAATGCTTCTGTAGCAGGGCTTGTAGGCTTTCCTGGATTACCCGCCTATGTTGCAGCAAAACATGGAGTGCTCGGTCTTACCAAAAATGCTGCATTGGAAAATGCAAAATCAGGGGTAAGAGTGAATGCAGTTTGTCCGGGAGTAATTAAGACTCCTATGGTAGACCGGCTCACCGGTCAAAATAAAGAAGTGGAAAAGCAATTTGAAAGTATGGAACCCATTGGTCGAATGGGGCAACCTGAGGAAGTTGCAGAAGCGGTTATTTGGTTATGTTCAGATTCGGCATCATTTGTAACAGGAATTGCAATGGCCGTGGATGGTGGCTGGGTTGCACAGTAAGAACTCAGATTAAGAATGCAAAAGAATGAATAGAATTCTTGTAACTACCGATTTTTCTTCCAACTCAAAAGCGGGATTGCGCTTTGCGATACAATTAGCATCGCAGCACAAGTATAGGCTTACTTTTTTTCATTCATATTACATAATGAAACCTACATCATGGAATAATGCAACATTTGATGCATATGAAAAACGAGAAATGGATGAAATTCAAAAGAAGTTGAACCAGTTTGTCGATTCAGTTTATAAAGCCTTAGGAGTTGTTGCAAAAAATATGGCGTGCATACTAAAAAGTTCTGTTTTTACTGAAAACAGTATCAGAGAATATGCACAAGAAAATAATTTTACCTATATCTGCATCAGCACCAGGGGCGCAGGGACTTTGCAAAAAATTTTAGGCACAAAAGCCTCTCATCTAATTAACCATTCAATTGTTCCTGTCATTGCAGTACCACCCTTGTATCGACCTAGAAAAATAACAAGTATTCTGTACACAACGGATCTTGTAAATCTTGAAAAGGAATTGAAAAAAGTGGTGGCATTTACAAAGCCATTAAAGGCAAATGTGGAGCTACTCCATTTCCATTATCCGCTTGAAATTACAAACAGGAAAAAAATGATGGATAAGGTTAAAAATAAAATATCAAAGCATAACATTACGCTGCATTTGGAAGAAAAGGATCTCACCAGAACATTAATAGCAAGTATTGAAGCAACAATAAGGAAAACAAAACCATCAATTATGATAATGTTTACTCAGCAGAACAGAAATTTTTTTGATAAAATATTTTTGCCGAGCAAATCAGCCAAGTATTCTTTTAATGCTAAAGTGCCTCTTCTGGTTTTTAATAAAAGCTAAGGGCACTATATATATTAAAGGACAAGAACTTCGCTCTGCTTAGGCAGTTGTTGCTTAAGAAATAACTTGCCTGTCCGCAATTAAAGGATATTCTCGACGAAGCACCGCAATTTTATGGTGGTCGCCGCTGTCTTAGACCCCGTATTCTTGGAGAACATTCGCAAAATAGTTTAGGTCGTTTTCC
>Ga0075152_10003198_pt1 | contig 11527 bp, 8 predicted proteins | sample JI61114C2DNA_FD_70964 | JGI IMG/M metagenome (GOLD analysis project Ga0075152, IMG submission 70964) | Wastewater effluent complex algal communities from Wisconsin, to seasonally profile nutrient transformation and Carbon sequestration -... | ecosystem: Engineered > WWTP > Effluent > Algae...
CCCGCGGTAGACCGCAGCGACATCCGTACCGGTGAAGCGAACAGCCAACGGATTGCGCACCAAGTCGTCCCGAACGTCCTTCTTCACACGCAGGTCGCCACCGTACAACGGGCTGCCGTCCACCACATCGGTGAACTGACCGCTGAGGAAGAAACCCAGCAAGGGCTTCACCTTGTTGCCCGCGCTGTCCTTCTTGAAGAAGATGGGGCCGCTCAGACTGGCTTCCACCTGATTGAACGCGTATTTGTCCAATCCCGTAATGTCCGTGATGTCCTCGCCGGTCTTGAAGCCTGAGGTCAGGTACTCCAAGCCTCCGAAGAAACTCCGGCTGGGGCCCCTTGTCGTGATGTTGACCAGCCCCCCTGTTACGTCACCATAATTCGCGGGCACACCACCGGTCACTACCTGCACTTCTTCGATAGCGGACTTCGGCAGACCGATGCCCGCACCGGCCGGCACCTTCACCCCATCGATATAGTAGTAGGTGTTCTCCGAACGCGCACCACGGATGCTCACCCCGCCTCCTGTACCCGCACTGCTGGCACCAGCCACTGTTGTCGCGACACCATCCACCGAACGAGCCGGCATTCGCGCGATCTGTTCACGCGTTACCGTGCTTCCGCTCGCTCCGCCATCCTTGTCGATCAAGGGCACTTTGTAGCGCACCACTTCCACCTCCTTCAGGTCCACACCGCTGCTCAGCTCAGGGTCCAAGAAGGTGATCTTGTTGCTGCTCACGATCACACCCGTCTGCTTCATGGGTTGATAACCCACGTAACTCACCGTCACATCGTATGTGCCGGGCTCGATCGGGCTGATCTTGTACACGCCATCGAAATCCGTGGACCCGCCCGCCACTCGCGTACCGCGGTTCTCCACCACGACGCTCACGAACGGTAGCGGTTCTCCGGTCTTCTTGTCCTTGACGGTTCCCTGAAGCGTTCCCGAACCCACTTGGGCGAGCGCCGAAGCAGTTCCGATTACAACAAAGGCCAGGGCCGAGAGTATGCGACTCAGCATCAACATTGGGGTTTGCGTTCTATGGCAGTGAGCGACGAGGGGGCGCTAATATAGGAACATCCTCCGTCTGTGAAATTTTCCCAAAGCCTTGATGGACGCGGGTTTCCGAAGGTCGTGGCGGAACATTCATGCACAAGGGCGAAGATCACGGGGAACATGGTCTGGACTTCTTGGCGAAATATATCGGTGACCCACCCCTATTCCCTGCGGAACGCTCGGCCGTTCTATCGGTGCGGTATACAGGTCCGACTAATGTTTGCTGCCGAAGAGGCGCCGCAAGAACGGATCGCGATGCCGCCCCTGACCATGCTTGGAGGCCCTGCGCTCATTGCGTTTCATGCGCTTCCGCGTGGCCTTGTCCTGGTGCTCGCGGTGCAGTTTGTAGATCCGCTTCTCTTCTTTGGCCAAGGACTTCTTGTCCTTCCGTTCCTTTTTGGCAAGATGCTTTTCCTGCTTCTTCTTGCTCATGCCCGCGCTTTTACCGCCATCGCCCTCGGCCTCTTGGGCGGAGAGCATCACGGGTGCGGAGACCAGTGCGAAGAGGAGCAGGAACCTGCGTAGTGCGCGCATCGGATGGGCGAAGTTCGCTCAACACCGGACAAAGTCGCCGACCGATGAACGGATCGCGACCAACGATCGTTGTTCAGCATGGGCCACCTACCGGCCTACCTTCGCATCGTGAAGCCGCTCCCCTTCCTTGTCCTGCTATTGGTTGTCTTGCTGGGCACCTCCTGCAAAAAGGAGAACCAGAGCGGTGTACCCCCTGTACAGTTGGACGTCAGCATCAACATCAATCTGCCTGAATACGCCGACCTGCAAGTGCCAGGCGGTTGGGCCTACCTCACCGGCGGGTCGCAGGGGCTCGTGGTCTACCGCATCAGTACGGACGAGTTCACGGCGCTTGACCGGCATTGCCCGGTGAACCCCGAGAACCTGTGCCGCGTGACCGTTGATGAGAGCCAAGTAGTGGCAAAGGATACGGCGTGCTGCGAAGCGACCTTCCTGCTCCAGGATGGCCAGCCGTTGAGCGTTTCCGGCATCTCGCTGCGCAAATACAACACCCTCTTCAACGGTACTACGCTGCGTATCTATAACTGAGCGAGGCCCTTCCCGAACGAAGAAGGCCCGATCTCGCGATCGGGCCTTCTTCGTTGCAAAGACTTGGTTCAATAACGGTAAGCGTCGCTCTTGAACGGACCGTTCTTCGGCACGCCGATGTACTTGGCCTGCGCGTCGGTGAGTTCTTCGAGCTCCACACCGATCTTGGCGAGGTGCAAACTGGCCACCATCTCGTCGAGGTGCTTGGGCAGCACGTACACCTTGTTCTCGTAGTTGCCGTGGTTCTGCCATAGCTCCAACTGGGCCAGCGTCTGGTTGGTGAAGCTGTTGCTCATCACGAAGCTGGGGTGGCCTGTTGCGCAACCGAGGTTCACCAAGCGACCTTCAGCCAGGATCAGGATGTCCTTGCCATCGATGGTGTACTTGTCCACCTGCGGCTTGATCTCCACTTTGGTGTTGCCGTAGGTCTTGTTCAGCCAAGCCATATCGATCTCATTGTCGAAGTGGCCGATGTTGCACACGATGGCCTTGTCCTTCATTTTGCGGAAGGCGGCTTCCGTAACGATGTTGAAGTTGCCCGTGGTGGTGATGATGATGTCCGCACGATGCACGTTCGGCACCAGCTTCTTCACCTCGAAACCGTCCATCGCCGCTTGCAATGCACAGATCGGGTCGATCTCGGTAACGATCACGCGCGCACCGGCGCCACGCAATGATGCCGCAGTGCCCTTGCCCACATCTCCGTAGCCGCAAACGATGGCCACTTTGCCCGCCATCATGATGTCGGTGGCACGACGGATGGCGTCCACCGCGCTTTCCTTGCAACCGTACTTGTTGTCGAACTTGCTCTTGGTAACGCTGTCGTTCACGTTGATCGCGGGCATCACGAGCGTTCCGTTCTTCTCGCGGTCCATCAGGCGCAGCACGCCCGTGGTCGTCTCCTCGCTCAGTCCCTTGATGCCCTTCACCAGCTCCGGGAACTTGTCGAAGACCATGTTGGTGAGGTCACCGCCATCGTCCAGGATCATGTTCAGCGGTTGGCCACCTTCGAAGGCGAAGATCGTCTGCTCGATGCACCAGTCGAACTCCTCGTTGTTCATGCCCTTCCACGCGTACACGGGAATACCCGCCTTGGCGATCGCGGCAGCGGCATGGTCCTGTGTGCTGAAGATGTTGCAGCTGCTCCAGCTCACTTCGGCTCCGAGCTCCTTCAAGGTCTCGATCAGCACCGCGGTCTGGATGGTCATGTGCAGGCAACCGGCGATGCGGGCACCTTTCAAGGGCTTCTCCTTCCCGTGCTTCTCGCGAAGCGCCATCAAACCGGGCATCTCGGCCTCGGCCAGTTCGATCTCCTTACGGCCCCACTCGGCAAGGTTCATATCCTTCACCTTGTACTTCAGGGCGGTCTGTGTGCTTGGCATGGTCATCATTTTCGTTCGGGGCGCAAAAGTAGCTGGTTATGTGGAGCAGGGCCAGCGGTGCGGGGTGTACTAAGTTCGCAGCGATGGGTGTGGTCCTCAAACAACTCGAAGACGCCAAGGTTCACGGAAGGAAGCTTTTGGCCGTGCTCATCGACCCCGACTTCGGGCAGGACGAAGCGCGCTTGGAGCGCACCGTGCAGAACGCCTGCATGGCCAAGGCCGATCTGCTCTTCGTAGGCGGAAGCCTCTTGACCTCCACTTCGTTCGACCACTGCGTGGGCTTGGTGAAGCGCTGGAGCGATCGGCCCGTGGTGCTTTTCCCCGGAAGCCCTGCCCAATTGAGCGGCCATGCGGATGCGGTGCTCTTCCTGTCCCTGATCAGTGGCCGGAACCCGGAACTGCTCATCGGACATCACGTTACCGCCGCTCCCACATTGAGGGCGCTCGGCATCGAGGCCATTCCGACCGGCTACATGCTCGTGGACGGCGGCAAGCCCACCACCGTGAGCTACGTGAGCCAGACCCTGCCCATTCCGCACGACAAGCCCGGCATCGCTGCGGCCACCGCCATCGCCGGCGAACTGCTCGGGCTACGTACGATCTACATGGACACCGGCAGCGGCGCGAAACGCCCCGTGAGTCCGGAGATGGTCGCCGCTGTTCGTAAGAGCGTCGCGTTGCCGATCATCATCGGTGGTGGGATCCGCGATGCCGCCACGGCCCGTGTACTCTGTGAAGCCGGTGCGGATGTGCTCGTTGTCGGCACGGCCTTCGAGCAGGACCCGGAACTGATCTTCGCCATGAGCGAGGCGGTACACGGGTGATGCGGTTCGCCGATCTTCGTCACGTGCATCGCGCTCTCCGCTCCTTTCTCTTCTGCGCATTATCCGCGATGCAGGCATTTGCTTCCGCACAGGGCGATTCCCTCTGGACCGTCTGGAAGAACTCCTCGCTGCCGGACAGCGCGCGCCTGAAAGCCATCAGCGCGCTCTCTTGGAAGGCGGTGTTCGAGAAGCCCGATAGCGGCATCGCCCTCGCCAACAAGCAGCTCGAACTGGCGCGAAAGGGCGGAGACCCCAAGGCGATCTTCACCGCGTACAACACGCTGGCGGTGGGCAACAAGCTGCGCAGCGATATGAGCGCGGCGCTCGACTACTTCAACCGTTGCTTGGAAGTGGCGCGCTCCATGAACGACCGCGGGCGTTTAGCCAACACCCTCAGCAACATGAGCACGGTGTACAAGGACCTGGGCGATCAGCCCAAGGCGATCGATCTGTTGCACCAGAGCTTGCGCATCGATCAGGAACTCGGCAACAAGGAGGGCATGGCCGGCACCTACAACAACATCGGCAACACGTACAAACGGCTGAACGAATTCGGCAAAGCGCTGGAGAACTACGAGCGCAGCGCTGCGCTCTATGACGAGCTCGGCAACATGAAGGGACGCGCAGGCGCCTTGGTCAGCATCGGCAGCATGCACAACGAACTGGGCGAACGGGAAAAGGCCGCCAGCGAACTGCAGCTCGCCGTGCAGCTCTACCGCCAGATCGGGAGCCGCATCGACCGGGGCAAAGCCCACAACAACCTCGGCCAAGTGCTGGCCCGGTTGAAGCGAATGCCCGAAGCCTTCGCACAGCTGGACACGGCGCGGAGGATCTTCAGCGAACTCCAAGCGAAAGACCCGCTTTGCCGCAACCTCTTCTACACCGGGGAAGCCCTGCTTTCCGAAGGGCGTGCCCGTGAAGCCGGAGTGATGTGCAAACGCGGCTTGGCCATCGCGGACAGCTTGGGCCTGCTCGCTCCTCGCAAGGAGTGCACCGATTGCCTCATGCGCGCTTACGCCGCCAGTGGCGACTTCCGGAATGCATACGATCTGCAACGCTCCTTCCTCTCGCTCGACGACACGCTGGACAAGGTGAACGACGGCAAAGAGGTCACACGCCTCGAAATGACCCTCGCTTTCCAGGAACAACAGATCGCCGATAGTCTCGAACAGGTGAAGGCCGATTTCGACAAGCAGCTCGCCTACGACCGGCAACTGGCGCAGGAACGCACGCGGCGCGGCTTCCTGATCTTCTCCGTTGTCGTGGTCGTTATCGTGGCGGGTGCGTTGCTCGGACGACTGCGGTATACCAGCCGCGCCAAGGACGCCATCGAACTGGAGAAACAGCGCAGTGATGACCTGCTGCTGAACATCCTCCCGGAGGAGGTCGCTGCCGAACTGAAGGAAAAAGGCCGGGCCGATGCGCGCGCGTTCGACATCGCCACCGTGCTCTTCACCGACTTCAAGGGATTCACCGCGATGAGCGAGTTGCTCAGCGCCGCCGATCTGGTGGCGGAGATCGATCACTGCTTCAAGGGCCTTGATGCCATCGTGGAGAAACACGGCGTGGAGAAGATCAAGACCATCGGCGACGCGTACATGGCCGCAGCCGGGTTGCCGGACCCGAACGGCTCAACGGCGGCGGACATCGTGCTGGCCGCACTGGAGATGCGCGACCTGATCGCACAGCGCCGCGCAGAACGCCTGCGCGAGGGCAAGCCCGCCTTCGAGATGCGCGTGGGACTGCACAGCGGACCGGTGATCGCCGGTATCGTCGGCGTGAAGAAGTTCGCTTACGACATCTGGGGCGATACCGTGAACACGGCAGCACGTATGGAGAGCAGCGGCGAACCGGGACGCGTGAACATCAGCGCCACGACCTACGCGCTGGTGAAGGATGTCACTTGGCTGCGCTTCGAACCACGTGGCCTCATCCACGCCAAAGGCAAGGGCGATCTGGAGATGTACTTCGTGGAACGCGCTTGAAGCGCGCCCTTTTCAGCGCACCACGAGCCGCTGCGTCGTCGCGCTTTCACCGACCGTGATGCGCAGCAGGTAGACGCCGCTTTCCAACGAACGGTCCAATTGCACCGGTGCGGTGCCACCTTCGGTCATGGGTACGGGACGCGCAGAAGCAACACGCTCACCGAGCAGGTTGAATGCTTCCACCATCATCGGCTCCTCCTCGTCGTAGGCATCCGTCCTGATACTGAAGTGCCCATCGAGCGAAGGGTTCGGGAAAACGGTGAACACGGGCTCCGCGGTGCTCATGCCCTCAGCCAACATACGTGGCTGGGCTCCTGGTGTATTGGCGATGCGGATCGTGCAAGATGTTCCGTAGTCGCAATATGTCGCGCCGTTGTCGAAGCTCGCGCGCACCTGCACAGTGTAGGTGCGCCCCTTCTTCAGTGGCAGTGTTGACCAATTGCCGATAGCGAGCGAACGGCTGGGTGATGTGATGTTGCGCGCGTATGCGGGCTGTCCTGGGATGTTGGTGAAGCGGAACATGTACTTGTTCGCCCCCGGTACCGCGGTCGCGTGTATCTGGCTCGACCCGAGGATCAGCCCTGTTGCACCGCAGGAAGTCAACGGATCCGCCGTGGTGGTCAACTGGCTCGGCACACAACCGTTCTCCGTTCCGGTCTGGGCCACCTTGCGGAAGAGTGAACCGAAGGCTCCACTGGCAACAGCGACATCCTCTCCCATGCTCACCAATTTGGCGTAGCCCGACTCCCTCGACTCGCCGAATCCGTCCGCTCCGCTGTCGTACACTTCGAAGTTGTAGCATTGGTCGGCCGCCAGCGTCACGGATGTTTCACGCAACTCGCCGGGGTTGGTATAGACAGGGCTTTGTGCGACCGTCGCACCCAGTGCATCCTTGACTTTCCAACTCGTCTCCGCCGGGTTGTCGTCCGTCAGCACTTTCACCTGCACCTGATAGCTGTCCGCATCGCCCTTCTCATCGGTCATGGCGAACTGCTTGATGTTCTCCGTTGCGCCTTGGTCAGGTTGCCCGTTCACGGTGAGGATGCGGAACTCCAGGAGATCTCCGGGCAGCACGTTCGTGACCACAGGCAGGGTCGGTTGGCGGAATTCGTTCGTTGCGGCCGGGACACCGAGCACCCAATTGAAGGTGTTGTCCGTGACGCCGTTCTTCAGCACGTCGATGTCGCAGCTCGTCATCGTTTCGCCGCCGACGTTCTGGATGCGCAACACGGGCTGAACCGTCCCATCGCAGGGATAGCGCAGTCCAACGTACGAATCGATCCGTGAGTCATACTGGTTGGACTGGGCGATCGTGGCGACGGTGGCCAAGGCGGCGGTGAAGAGCAGGGTGGCGCGTGCGGTCATGGTTCCGGAGATTCTATGCCCCCAAAAGTACCGGGTGACCACCAGCGGACCAATAGAACTTTCGTTATGATCGGCCGCTTTTCAGAACCGGAGCGCCAAACCCGCCATGACATTCAACGGAGCCTGCGGATACATCCCGACCAAGGACTGCCTGCGGCCCTCGCTCATGTATGCGTACGACCACCCATTGCTCTCGTATAGCGCACTGAAGAGGTTGCGCGCGGTGAAGTTGATGTCCAACGAGCGAACGCCCTTCAGCATGAGGAGGCTGGCATTCAGTCGCAGGTCATGCACCAGGTACGCGTCCAACATCCTGTCCGGGTCGGACGTGTTGTCCAGGTATTGATCGCTTACGTACTTGGTCACCCAGGTTATCGTGGCATTCCCTTTTGCCGCTCCTTTCCAGAAACGGTAGCCGAGCTCACCCCCACCAACGACGTCAGGGGAGAAGGAAAGATCACGCTCCCCCAGATCGAAGGACTGCTGACCGCCAGTGTCCCAGTCGTCCACGTACTCCGTGAAGGCGAGCACCTTGTTCCGACTGAACGCCAGATTGCCCTTCCAGAGCAGCCGGTCCGTGAGCTGGAAGGCACCGCTCAGCTCAACACCGGCGCGGTGACTGCGTGGCACGTTCGTGCGCAGCGCTGCGCCCACGTCGTTCAGTTCACCGGTGAGCACGAGCTGATCGGTATAGTCCATGAAGTAACCGTTCACGCCAAAGACCGCGCGTCCCGAACGACGCTCGTAGCCCAGTTCATAGTCCACGAGGCGTTCACTGCGCGCGCGATCGGTCGGAGTACTCTCCACCAGGTCTTCCCTGTTGGGTTCACGGTTCGCCACAGCGACGGAAGCATAGGCTTTCCCGCCATCATGCACGCGCCACAACAGGCCGGCCTTCGGATTGAAGAACGTGTGGTCCACGCGCTGTTCGATGTTCTCCAGATCATTGTCATAACCGAGGAAGGTGTGCTCCACACGACGGAGTTGCACGTCACCGAAGGCATCGATCTTCGCGGTAACCGCATAGGTCAGCTTGACGAAGGCGTTCATGTCCGTCTTGCGCGCATCGTTGGAATAGTACCGATCCCGGATGTCGAGATCACCGGCATACCGTGCCCAGATCACTTCCCCGAAGTGATCCCCGCGATAGTCGCTGTAGCTGCTCCCGAGAACGAGCCGGTGGGCACCCGCCCCCACCTGCACGCTCGCGTTCGCACCGGTAAGCGTGTTGTCCAGCCAACGGCGACGGATCACGTCGGTTGACGTGATCGTGTCCCCATCGATCACCGCCGGAGCGATCCCGTAGGTAGACAGGTCATCGCCTTCGCGATGCTGCTCGAAATAACCCGAGCCGTTCACCCGGAAGAGCGTGAGGTTGATCGTCGTGTTCGCCCCGAGCTTCTGGTCGAAGAGCAGTTGGTAATGCGACTGGTCGTAGTTGTCCACCTCGTTCTCGTAGGTGTACGGATTGAACGTGCGGTTCGTATCGATCACCTCGCGGGGTACCCCGCCCCAGGCCTGGTAGGTGTTCTCCTTTCCCCGGAAGGTGATGAACCGCAACGAGCGCTTCGCCCCCACCCAGGCGCCTTGCAGGAAATAGCTCTTCAGGTCCGCGCTCGCACGGTCCACATATCCGTCGCTGGTGATCGACGAGAGCCGCATATCCACGCTGAAGCGATCGCTCAACAGACCCGTGCCGGCACTGATCGAAAAGCGCTGCGTGTTGAAGGATCCACCCGAAACGGCGGCCTGACCCCAGGCTTCGCGCTTCACGGAAGTGGTGCGCAAATTCACGCTCGCACCGAAGGCCGCCGGGCCGTTCGTGCTGGTACCCACGCCGCGCTGCACTTCGATGTCCTCGGCGCTCGTGGCGATGTCCGGCAGGTTCACCAGGAACGCTCCTTGGCTTTCGGCATCATTGAACGGTACGCCGTTCAGCGTGATGTTCGTGCGCGTGCCGTCGGTTCCACGGATCCGCATGTACGTGTACCCGATCCCGGTGCCGCCGTCGCTCGTGCTTACCACGTTGGGTTGGAGTTCCAGTATATACGGCAGGTCCACACCGGTGTTCACGCGGGCGATGTCCTCTTTGGTCATCACGCTCTTCGCGAAGGGCGCGCGATCACCGGCGCGCAAGGCGCTCACTTCCACATCGCGCAGCATGTGTTCATCATCGTGCAACACGAACGAGAACACATTGTCCCCCTCGGCCAATGCGACGGTCGTATCCAGAGGCACATAACCGACCAGCACGATGCGCAAACGCGCTGGACCAGCGCGCAACCCGGACAATGCAAAGCCGCCTTGTAAGTCAGCCTGCGCATGGAACGGGACATCGCCAACAGACGCTTGTGCGAAGGCCAGGCCCTCCCCCACCGCATTCACCACACGACCGGACAGCCGCACCTGTGCGCTCACGCCGATGGCGATGGAAAAAGAAACGACCGAAAATGCCAGCTTGATGTTCATGGGCTCCGTGTTCACTGTCCGCACGGAGCCGATCACGCGTGTGATCCGTTTCCCTTGGCGGCATTACCCGCCCAGGTTCTTCGGGTATGATCTCAGCTCCGACAAGTCGGAGCACCCCGTTGCAAGACGGTGCGAAAGTAGCGCGGATCGCCCTTGACGCACCGCGCCCCATTGTTGTTGCCCAGACACCCATCCATGCGTGAGCACCGTCAGTACAATGGAAACGACAACACCATGAAGCACACGCTACTCATCATCGCGCTCTGCGGTACAACCTTCACGAGCGCACAACTCAACATCGGGCTCAAGGCACATTGGACCTTCAGCGGCGGCACAGGTGACGCCAGCGGCAATGGATATGACGGAACCATCAGCGGCATCGTTCAGCCCACCACGGACCGCAACGGCAACCCGGACTGTGCGTTCGCTTTCCCCGGTGACAGCAGCCACATCGCCATTCCGTTCGGCAGCGATTTCAACATCGCGCCCAATGGCGCCTACACGATAAGCCTTTGGTACCAAGGCGGCTCGATCGAGAACGGTGACCTGGAGTGGCTCTTCCGCAAGCGCAACACCCCGCCGCTCTATGTTTTCTGGAACTACGGATTGGCCCTCTACGACCTGAACAAACCCATCTACTTCTGCGGCGATGAACAGCAGCTGTGGGCCACGAACGCGCCATCCAACCCGGACCTTCAATGGCACAACCTGGTGGGCATTTATACCAATGGGGAACACCAGCTCTGGTTGGACAATGTTCTCATCGCATCGGACACGAGCCAGTCGTACTTCGTCACGCAATCGCAGCAAGGCTCCCTCATCGGCGAGGGCTTCGCAGGAGCGATCGACGACATCCGCTTCTACGACCGTGCGCTCACTGATAACGAGGTGGGCCTGCTCTTCGCAGAAACCAGCTCTTGCGCTACCTCCGTGGATGAAGTTGAAGCGTTCGCCCTTTCCGTCGCCCCGAATCCCGCGAGCGATGTGATCACCATCCGCGCGAACGAGCCACTGTCTGTGTCCATGCGTGCCATCGAACTCACCGATGCGACCGGTCGTCTGGTGCGCCGCGCAACACTGCGCGCGGGCGGTGGTGACGTGGACATCCGCGAACTGCCTGAAGGCCTTTACTTCCTCCGTATTGGCGCGGGTGAGGGGGCCATCGTGAAGAAGGTGGTCAAGGACTGATCCACTTCCCTTTGCATTGGCCCGGAAGCGGGATCGGAGGGATCCGGTCCCGCTTCGCTTCTTCGGCTCAGCCTTCGCTGCACATCTTCGCCGGATCGACCCACTTGTCGAAGTCCTCCGCCGACACGTAGCCGAGCGCGAGCGCTGACTGTTTCAATGTGGTACCTTCCTTGTGCGCCTTCTTGGCGATCTCCGC
>Ga0075152_10003199_pt1 | contig 11526 bp, 3 predicted proteins | sample JI61114C2DNA_FD_70964 | JGI IMG/M metagenome (GOLD analysis project Ga0075152, IMG submission 70964) | Wastewater effluent complex algal communities from Wisconsin, to seasonally profile nutrient transformation and Carbon sequestration -... | ecosystem: Engineered > WWTP > Effluent > Algae...
TCCGCATAAAACAGGGACAGGTTATTTCCCGCCAGGGTTTTTTACATGCACTGGTTAATTCGTTGTATCACCGCAGCCAGGGAGATTTTACAAGAGGCACTTTCCGGGTAAAAGGCGATACGGTTGACATCAACCTGCCCTATGTTGATTTTGGTTACCGCATCAGTTTTTTTGGCGATGAAATTGAAAGTATTGAAACACTGGAACTCAGCAGCGGAAAAAGGATAACCAGTGTGGAAAATGCAGCGATCTTCCCGGCAAATCTTTACCTGGCCCCGAAAGATATGCTGGTACAGGTTATCAGCGAAATTCAGGATGAATGTGCCGCACAGGTTGAATATTTTAAGAACAGCGGAAAATATATTGAAGCGCAGCGTATAGGCGAAAGGGTTGCTTACGACCTGGAAATGATCCGGGAGCTCGGCTATTGCAATGGCATTGAAAATTACTCCCGCTTTTTCGACCGCAGAAAACCGGGTGCCAGGCCATTCTGTTTACTGGACTACTTTCCAAAAGATTTTTTAACGATCATTGATGAAAGCCATCAGACCATTCCACAGGTTAGTGGTATGTATGGCGGCGACAGGAGCCGGAAACTGGTGTTGGTTGATTATGGATTCCGCCTTCCATCTGCCATGGATAACAGGCCACAGAATTTTCATGAATTTGAGAATCTTACCAACCAGACCGTTTATGTTTCAGCAACGCCCGGTGATTATGAACTGGAGAAATGCGGCGGTGTTGTTGTAGAACAAGTTGTACGCCCGACAGGCCTGCTCGATCCACCGATTGAAATAAGGCCATCACTAAACCAGATAGATGACCTCCTGGATGAAATTGATATACGTATTACCAAAGGTGACCGTGTTCTGATTACCACCTTAACCAAACGCATGGCCGAAGAAATGCAAAAATACCTGGAGCGCATCAACATTAAATCAAAATACATTCACAGTGATGTAGATACACTGGAAAGAGTGGAAATATTACGGGAGTTGAGGCTTGGTGTAATTGATGTACTGGTTGGCGTTAACCTGTTAAGAGAAGGACTGGATCTGCCTGAAGTTTCCCTTGTTGCCATCATGGATGCTGATAAGGAAGGTTTTTTGCGCAACGAACGCAGTCTAACCCAAACAGCCGGACGTGCCGCCCGGAATGTGGACGGTCTGGTAATATTTTATGCAGATAAGATGACTGACAGTATGCAACGGACCATTGATGAAACGCAAAGGAGAAGGGAAAAGCAGATCGCATACAATATCAAACATGGTATTACTCCCACAACCATCATTAAAACAAAAGAGCAGGTTTTTGCCCAGGGTAGTGTACTGGATGTAAAAGGGTATGACCCGTCGAATCCTTATGCTTTGCAAGCTGATGAGGAACTGGTAACAGTTGCAGCTGAAGAGCAGGTTGTGTATAATACGATACCGCAACTGGAAAAAGCGATTGCAAAAACAAAAAAACAAATGCAGCAATCTGCTAAAGACCTTGATTTTATGGAAGCGGCCAGATTAAGGGATGAAATGTTCCGGATGCAGCAGGAACTGGAAAATATGAAGAAATAATTAATTAGATTTTTGCTTATCTTACTTAACCTATTCATATTTAAAAACTGAGTATTTATGATAGTAATAGCACTCTACAACCTGAAAGGCGGTGTTGGGAAAACGGCTTCCTGTGTAAATCTTTCCTATTTATCTGCTGCAGATGGTTATAAAACACTGTTGTGGGATATTGACCCACAGGGTTCTTCATCATTTTATTACCGGGTGAAAACTAAAACACATCCCGGCATAAAAAAACTGATCAGCAAAGACGGGCATCTGGAAGATGCAATTAATGCTACTGATTTTGAATTACTTGATATCATTCCTGCTGATAATGCTGCGAGGAGTTTTGACATCATGCTGGAAGAAATGAAAGGTTCAAAGAATAAACTGAAACACCTGTTAAAGACCTTTGAACATGAATACGATTTTGTATTTATTGATTGCCCGCCGGGATTCAGCGCATTGAGCGAAAATATTTTTAGTGCGGCAGATATTGTGCTGATGCCCGTTATACCTACTACTTTGTCTATCAGGACTTATAATATGGTGAAAGATTATTTTAAAGAAAAAGACCTTGATTTAAAAAAGATGATGTGCTTTTTTACCATGACTGATCTTCGTAAGAATATGCACAATGAAATAATGGATGAACTTTATAAGGATAAACGCTTTTTTCAGAATTATATTCCTTACCTGAGCGATGTTGAAAAAATGGGATTACACAAAGCACCTGTGATGGAATTTGCCAACAGCAGTTATGCGGCAACCTGTTACAGGGAATTGTGGACAGAAATAAAAGAAGGGGTTTTATAATTTCTTGATCATCAAAAAATGTAGCTTTATTTATAGTAAGATAGCATAGAATTTTATTGATTTTCATGATACAATCCAAATTGTTTTGCATGATGCAATAAAAGAAAAATAAAACCTGAATATGAAAAAGCTCGTCATTGCTGAGGAACGAAACAATCTTTAATGAAAATAATATCAGGTATAGATTGCTTCGATCCTCGCAATGACGGCCTTATGTAAATTTTAAAAAATCCTAACCCGGATTTTATCTTATAATTGTATCCGGATTTTGTCGCAACTTTACAACTAACACTAATTATAATATATGAAAAGAGAATTAGCAAGCTGGTACAGCCCATCATTACAAAAAGAAATGCCTATTGCAGCTTATGGCGATTATGGATTTGCATTGTTACTGGTTCCAACAGCAGCAGCAGATTATCTTGAGTATGAACGCTTTCAGCTAATGGATACATTGGCACCTTATATCAATAGTGGCAAGGTAAAAGTTTTCTCCATCAACAGCATTAATAAAGAAAGCTGGCTGAATAAAGAAATGCAGGGTGAACATAAAGGAATCAGGCATAACCAATTCAACAACTATGTATTTGATGAAGTAGTGCCATTTATAAGAACCAATACATCTGCCGAAACACCGATCATCACCTGCGGAGCTTCTTTTGGTGCTTTGCATAGCATGAACCTTTTCCTGAAAAGGCCCGACCTGATAAACGGTGTTATTGCCATGAGTGGTGTTTACGACCTTTCAGAATACACAGACGGATTTTTTGATGACCAGGTATATTTTAATTCTCCTCAACATTATAAACCAAACCTTACTGACAACTGGTACCTGGATAATATTCGCAAAAGCAATCACATACATATATTAACTGGTAGCGGAGATTATGAAGATCCGAATGCATCCAGGAGGTTTTCTGAAGTTTTGCACAACAAAGGCATTCCACATGATCTTGATATTTGGGGACCGGAGTGGAAACATGACTGGCCTACCTGGAAAGCCATGTTACCTGCTTATCTTGAAATGAAATTTTAATAACTTTTACATTCAGAAAAAGAGGCTGTCTCAAAAAACTATTTCAATGTCATTCCGAACGTAGTGAGGAATCTGCTGAACAGAAGATCTCTGTTGGAAGAGATCCCTCGTTCCTCGGGAAGACAAATGAAATTTTTGAGACAGCCTCTTTTATATTTCAGAGATCAACTATTGTTTTACGATCTTATATGTTTTTCTTTCATTACCGGGCAAAATAACTTCCAGAATATATATTCCCGCTGCCATAGATCCCATTTCAATTATTTCTGTAAAAGGCCCTGCAGTTTTATTTGCAGTCTTTTTCCAGATGCGGGTACCATTCAGATCAAGTAATGATAACTGCAAGGTTCCTGCCAAGATGTTATTAATTTGTATCCTGGCTGCTGAAGCTACCGGATTAGGATAAACGCTTACCGGGCTGGCGGTTACTATTGTAACAGGATCTTGTGCACCTGTTGATTCTGTTATAACTGTATTACTTCTTGAAGTTCCTGTCTGATTAAATATCATACGGGTTATATTAAAACCTCCTACCTCTACATAAAACCTTAGTGTTTTAATACCTGCTGTTAACGGGATATTGGGAATTGAAACATTTTGCCAGTTTTGATAACCACCTGTGGTAGGTACTGCTATGGTTGCTATGGTTACTCCATCCATTTCAACCCTGCAGGAAGCAACTGAACTGAATGTTGAAACCCGGGCAATTAATGTATAGGTACCGGCACTGGTTACATTAACCGTGTACTTTGTCCATTCACCATCATTTGTCCAGCCCAAAAATGCGGTACCTTCTGTAGCTGTTTGCAAATCAACTGCTTCGGAAGGCCTGTAGAAACCGCCTGAATTACCTGCCGTGGCATCATAATAAGCAAGGTTCTGCCCGCCATTATCATAATCTTCAATTTCAATAGTTCCGGGAATTGGCAGCGGTGTTCCGCTATACGGGGTATTGGTAGTACCGCTAACGGTTACCTGTACAACATCCGTTGCATTTGCTCCGGTGTTATCAGTTACTTTCAGCTCAAAAGTGTAAACACCCTGCACCAGTGAATTTACAGTTGTGATCGCTGAATTTACACTGGCAATAGAAAATGTAGCCGGGCCTGTAAGTTTAGTCCATGTATATGATGCAATGGTTCCGTCAGCATCAGTTCCACTACCGCTAAGGGTTACACTATTTACAGGTAAAGTAATTGATTTATCTGTACCAGCATTTGCAACTGGAGGCTGGTTTGAAACAGCATTTACGGTAACCTGGACTGTATCCCTTCCAATTGCACCAATACCGCCATTATCGTCTGTTACCCTCAGTTCGAATTTATAAATTCCCTGTACAAGAGCGGTAACATTTGTGGTTGATGCAGTTGATGTGGAGATCGTTCCTCCTGAAGGGCCGGAAACTTTTGTCCACAAATAAGAAGTGATAGATCCATCGGGGTCTGTACCGCTTCCAACAAGGGTAGTGGTATTTGCCGGCAACGTTATAACCTTGTCTGCCCCGGCATTTGCAACCGGCGCCTGGTTGGCAGTATTAACTGTTACCTGCACGGTATCTTTGTCTGTGGCCCCGGCATTATCGCTTACTGTTAGTTGAAAATTATAAACTCCCTGAACAAGGCCTGTAAGATTTGTTGTTGCTGATGATGCTGATGCAATTGTTCCGGAAGCAGGGCCGGATATTTTTACCCAGGTATAGGATGTTATTGTTCCATCGGCATCAGATCCGCTGCCAATTAATGTTAAACTGTTTGCGGGAAGGGTGATAGCCTTATCAGCTCCTGCATTTGCCACCGGAGCCTGGTTAGAAGCATTTACGGTTACCTGTAAGGTATCTCTTCCAATTCCGCCGCTGTTATCAGTTACCCGGAGTTCAAATTTATAAACACCCTGTGTAAGTCCTGTTACTGAAGTATTAGCGGCAGCAGGGTTTGTAATATTACCGGCAGCAGGTCCCGACACTTTAGTCCAGGAATATGCGGAAACTGTTCCATCCGGATCAATGCCTGCTCCTGTAAACGAAACTGCATTGGTTGGCAATGTAATCGTTTGGTCAGAACCTGCATTGGCAACAGGTAAAATATTGGACGTTGTACTGAATGTAACAAAATTAATATTGAATCCGCCTGTAAGGCAATAGATGCGCATCTGCCTGTAGCCTGCACTTAAACTGATATTATTTACAGTTACAGATTGCCATACCTGGTACCCACCTGTATTGGGAGAAGTGATGGTTGCAATTGTAATTCCATCTATCTCAACCCTGAAAGAGGAAACTGCATTCAATGATGCAACCCTTGCTTGTAATGTATATACACCGGTACTTAACACATTCACTGAGTATTTCAACCATTCACCGGGATCAGTCCAGCCAATATATGCAACACCTTCAGTGGTATTCTGCATATCTACATATTCCGATGGCCTGAATGCGCCTCCAAGATTTTCCGGGCTGCTGTCATAATAGGCTATATCCTGGCCACCATTGTCAAAATTCTCAACCTGTATGGTTCCGGGTATCGGCCAGGGAGTTCCGCCAAAAGCATTGTTGGCAGCTGGTGCTGCGTTTACTGTTACCTGTAAGGTATCTTTATCAGTAGCGCCGCTGTTATCTGTAACTTTTAATTCAAATAAATAAGTTCCCTGTACAAGGGCAGTTACTGTTGTATTAGAAGCAGCTGCAGTGGTTATGTTTCCTGCTGCCGGACCTGATACCTTTGTCCATGCATAAGCTGAAATTGTTCCATCGGAATCGGTTCCGGATCCTGTTAAGGCAACGGCACTTGTTGGCAATGTGATAGTTTGATCAGCTCCAGCATTGGCAACAGGAACCTGGTTTGAAGCATTCACATTTACCTGCACGGTATCTCTTCCGATAGCAGCACCATTATCCGTTACTTTTAATTCAAATTTATAAATTCCCTGTGTTAGTGATGTTACTGTTGTAGATGCTGATGAAGCAGAAGTAATTGTTCCGCCTGATGGCCCTGAAACCTTTGTCCATACATAAGAAACTATCGTTCCATTAACATCAGATCCACTGCCAGTTAAAGTGGCTGTACTGGTGGGCAATGTGATATTCTGATCCAAACCTGCATTGGCAATTGGTGCCTGGTTGGCCGGGGCAGCATTAACGGTAACCTGCACCTGGTCTGTTGCCAATGCACCGTTATTGTCTGTTACCCTGAGTTCATAAATATAAACACCCTGAATCAATGATGTTACTGAAGTTGAAGCTGATGAAGCAGAAGTAATTGTTCCGCCTGATGGCCCTGATACTTTCGTCCAGGCATACGACGCAATGGTTCCATCAACATCAGAACCGCTGCCAGATAAAGTAGCGGTATTTGTTGGTAATGTTATATTCTGATTTAAACCTGCATTTGCAGTTGGTGCCTGGTTAACCGGGGCAGCATTTACTGTAACCTGCACGAGGTCTGTAGCTGATGCATTGTTATTGTCTGTTACCCTGAGTTCAAATATATAAATACCTTGTATTAGTCCGGTAATAGCAGTGGTTGCAGCAGTAGCACTGCTTATGCTGCCACCTGCAGGGCCAGAAACTTTTGTCCAGGCATAAGAAGCGATAGAACCATCTGAATCCGTACCACTACCGGTTAGCGTTACTGAATTTGTTGGTAATACAATGATTTGATCTGCACCTGCATTGGCAAGCGGCGACTGGTTACCGGCAGCATTTACAGTAACTTTCAAAGTATCTCTTCCAATGCCGCCGCTGTTATCTGTAACTTTTAGTTCCAGCGTATATACACCCTGTACGAGGCCGGTAAAAGTGGTTGTTGCTGTTGCCGGACTTGTAATAGATCCGGTAGCCGGGCCAGTGATTTTTGTCCATGCATAAGATGCAATTGTACCATCTGGATCATTGCCACTGCCAGTAAGGCTTACAGAAGATGCAGGTAATGTTATGGTTTGATCAGCTCCGGCATTTGCAGCTGGTAATACATTACCTGTTCCGTTTTTTATGAGTACAGCAGATGTATAAGGTGCAAGTGTGATTGTTCCCGGGTAAGATACATTTGCCACATCAATGTAATTGGCACCAAGAGAAATTGTTTTGCTTACTGATGTTTCATTGTATTCAAACCGCAGGTCATTAACTGTTGTTATTGTTTTAGGTGACTTTTTTGAACCGGCATCCTGGCCTGAAAAAGATTTCCAGCTTGCCAGGTTATAATAGCCACCACCGTTGCCATCAGCAAAAGCAATAATTGTTACATTATCATCAATTGGCCTGGCATAATAATTATTGTTTCCGGTGAAATAATTTTCTGCAGCATCATAATCGTTTGAAAGATATAAAACCCTTTGTGTTGCTGTTCTTGCAATCAACCGGTTGTTATTGAATGTATTATTTATCACTGCAACATTCTGAAATTTGGTCATCCGTAATAATGCAGCACAATTGTAAATAGTATTACCGCTTGAATTTACATTTTTGGAATTATTCAGGAATAAGCCGATGTTGATACAATTGCCAATTGTATTATTGGTTATATCGGCAAACGAAGCACTTGCATCAAGATAGATCCCTTCTGCAGGCAGGTAATTTGGGTCATTTGTACCACCAACTGCTCCAATAGCATTGAGTACTATATTATCCTTGATGGTACGTTGGGTATAAGAAGTTTGTCCCTGGCTTGGATAACCATAAATACCACCACCATCATCCTTGATAAAACAGAAGTAATCGATGTAATTATTTTTAATAACAGTTGCATTACCGTCAAACTTAATACCACAATAGCCTGTATTCTTAATGACATTATAAGAAATATCTCCATTGTTACCATTAGATATGATGCCCTCATAATTACCGGCAACGCCTTTTCCCATACCTGCAAATATCCCGGTATTGTTTACTGTATTGTTTCTGATCACTGCATTATCTGTAGATGCAGCATTAATACCTGCATTGTTTGAATGATTGATGAAACAATTTTGCACAGTAAGGTTGGGTGAATTTGGATAGCAATAAACTGCATCATCTCCAGAGTAGGTAATATCACAATTTTGAATAACGATGTTGTTGCTGAATGAAATATTAAAGGCATCGCTATTAGCACCTTCGAATGAAATATTATCGAAAGTTAAATAAGATTTACTGGTAGCAGTTACAAGGTCTGTTATAGAAGCAACCTGTACTGTTCCCGGATTTGCAGAACTGTATATTTTAATTTTTTTGGTAGCCGGATCGAAATACCATTCATTTTGAGTATCCAGTGTCCTGGCATCATTCTGAATAAAATAGCCAAATCCGTTAATAGGATCATAATTTACATCAGAAGAAGTGTAATTTATTTTGGTACCTGCATGGCTTGTAATGGGACTCCTGTTAATTACCCAATGTGTCATTTTGATAACCACTTCAGCCCCGGTCCAGTTTGGCGTAGCCGTTAACTGGTTATCTGTAATTGATGTATTGGCTGTATGGCCTTCATAAGTAAGATAACCAGTATTGGGATACCGTCCCATGGCTGTATTAGCACCATTTATCACAACCATATTGGTGGAACTTAGTGTGGATGCAGCTACTGTACTTTCCCAGATGTTGCTTCCCAGGCTGGTCCATGTATTGACTGTTGTAAAACCAGAGATTATGGGTTTGGCCCCTGATCCAAAAGCTCCGAATCTAATCGGATTGGCAGCAGTTCCACTTTTTGATACAACGATACTGCCGTAAAAGGTTTCTCCTCTTTTAAAAAGAACTGAATCACCGGCACTAAGGCTACTGAAAAAGGAATTCAGCTTCGATAAGGTTTTCCATGGAGTTGCCGGGTTTTGCGCCTGCGCACCCGTTCTGCTGTCATCGCCACTTACGGAAGAAAAATAATAATTTGTTGCATGTACTAAATGACTTGCGCACAAAAATGCCAACACAAAAAGAAATCTCATTGTTCGTTTGTTTAATAATTGGGGAGTTAAATTATCCTGTAGGTTAAACACCCTGTTGGGTTGAAGTAAAAACTTTTTTTCAAGGGTATAGTCGGGACAAAAGGTATTTTCGGAATTCAGATTACTAAACCCTTTAACAGGATTTTCGTTAGAAAAATCATCAGATGGGATACGGGACTTAATTACAGGAATTGAATTCCTGATCTGTGCAAATATATGTATTAGTAGGAGTAAAAAATTCAGCAATATGTGATTTAACCATAATAAAATATGGAATACTGAATTCAATAAGTGCTTAACAAGGTTTTTCAAAAAAGATACTTTACTACATTAACCAATCAAAAAAGCTATACCGTGTTGAAATCCAGTGGCAATAAGCACTGTATCAACAAATTTGATCTCAAGTAGTTAAAGGTTTGCAGGAGGTTTTTCTGTAGTATTGGATAATTTTCCGACTAATATGATGTGATTATATTCTTCGTGGCAATTTGTTTGCAATAATCAAGCCAAAAAATTGATTTTATATTTCTCCCAGGTCATTTTTACAACAATAAAAGGCGCTTCAAATAATATTTTTCTTTTTTATTTCCAGGCTTTGTATGGTGAATACTATTGAATTTCAATTAGAACGATAGTATTTATCCCAACTTCCTGGCTAAAAATATTACTTGAGGCGCCCTGTTATTTTAATTTCAAATATTTTTAATTCAATTTCATTATTTTAAATGATGATTGAACCTTATCCGGTGAAATAACCTGCAGTATATAAACTCCGCCCGGCAGGTTGCTGGTATTAACCGGTTCTGTAATTGCCCCTCCGGATTTATTTAAAGCCTTTTTCCAGATCGGTCTTCCCGAAATATCAATGAGCGACAACTGGTATACACCTGCAGGCCCGCTGTTTAGTTGAATCTTTACCAAAGAGGTAAACGGGTTTGGAAAAATACTTACAGAAACTTTTGGTTCTTCAATTACAGGTTTTATTTCTGTTATAACTGCTTTTTCTTCAACAACCGGTTGAACCGATCTTCCTGCAACCGGCCCGGATTGTTCAATGATCGTAAAACCAGCTATATAATTATATGTATAGATCGAAAGCAATTTTACCACAACTGTTCCATTTGCATCAGGTTTCACATTTTGTATCCGGGCAACCGCATTCACATTGTTATCAGTCATGATATCGTCTGATACTGATCCGATCAAAAAAGAAGTACCGTTTGTAACAACCGAAGAACTTGCATAAAACCTGAAAGTATACTGGCCGGTTGCATTTAAACCTTTTATTGTTAATGTTCGCTGGGCAGTATTTACAGAATAATAACGTAAAACGGCCGGCGGACAGGAAGTTGCAGCAGTAGCATACCCGGTACCGTTATTACCAATTTTTTCCTGGGCAGATAACACTGCATTTACTTTGCTCTGTGTTCCATCTTCGTACTTAAAATTACTGCTTACTGTTTTAGCTACAGTTTTCCAGTTATTCCATTTTGTATCCGCTACCGGATTCGTTCCCCCGTAAATATTTACGTTGATGATCTTTTCTCCAGTAGTAAATGCAGCACTGACAATAACCTGAACGTTATCTTTAGCAGTTGCACCTTTATTATCCGTAACAGTTAATTCAAATATATATATCCCTTCCGTTAACCCGGTAACGGTTGTTGCAGCGGATGTTGAAGTAGTTATTATAGCCGAAGCTGCGCCAGAAATTTTTAGCCAATTATAAGATGCAATGGTTCCATCACTATCTGTACCTGTACCAGCCAGGTTAACGGCAGATAAGGGTAAAATGATTGTTTGGTCGGAACCCGCATTGGCAGCGGGTACAACATTTCCTGCAGCATTCACTGTTACCTGCACTGTATCCCTGGCAATAGCAGCGGCATTATCGGTTACTCTTAATTCAAACTTATAAACCCCCTGCACCAGTGAATTAACTGATGTTGCTGCGGATGTTGCACTTGTAATTGTTCCGGAAACCGGGCCGGATATTTTTGTCCACAAATAAGAAGCAATTGTTCCATCAGGATCTGTTCCGGTACCGGTTAGGCTAACCGTAGCCGTTGGAAAGGTGATGGTTTTGTCGGAACCGGCATTGGCAGTGGGTGCAACATTTCCTGCTGCATTCACTGTTACCTGCACTGTATCCCTGGCAATAGCAGCGGCATTATCGGTTACTCTTAATTCAAACTTATAAACCCCCTG
>Ga0075152_10003200_pt1 | contig 11515 bp, 10 predicted proteins | sample JI61114C2DNA_FD_70964 | JGI IMG/M metagenome (GOLD analysis project Ga0075152, IMG submission 70964) | Wastewater effluent complex algal communities from Wisconsin, to seasonally profile nutrient transformation and Carbon sequestration -... | ecosystem: Engineered > WWTP > Effluent > Algae...
CTGCCTGGACGAATATCTGATGGCGATCCCGTCCGATCACCCGCTGGCCGGCGCCGGGGTGGCCGACCTCGCCGACTTCGCCGCCGACGAGTGGGTGAAGTACGACTTCCGGGACGACATCGCGACCCGCCTGGTCTCCAACGCCTGCGCCGAGGCCGGGTTCACGCCGCGCTTCGTCGCCCGCGCCCAGGACCACGTCACCGGACTGGCGTTCGTCGCCGCGGGGGTCGGGGTCGCGGCGGTGCCGGCCCTGGCGCTGCACTGGTCGGCGTTCGACCTCGCCTACGTCCGGCTCGTCAACCCGACCCCGCGGCGCCGCATCGTCGCGCTGATCCGCGACAGCGCGCGTACGAACCCGGCGGCCGTCCGCACGGTCGAGTTGCTCGCCGAGCAGGCCCAGCAGCTCGGACGCCGCCTGCCCGGTTGAGCCCCGGGGCTCAGTCGATGAGGTCGTGGAGCATGATGACCTGCTCGCGGCCCTGGCCGACGCCGATGCCGGAGATCCGGACGCGGCACAGCTCCTCGAGCCGGCGCACGTAGGCCTGGCACGTCGCGGGCAGCTCGTCGAAGCTGCGGCAGGCGGAGATGTCCTCGGCCCAGCCGTCGAGGTACTCGTACACCGGCGTGGCCCGGGCGAACTCGTCCACGAGCACGGGCTGGTGCTCGACGCGGCGTCCGTCGACCTCGTAAGCGACGCAGACCGGGATCTTGTCCCAGCCCGTCAGGATGTCGAGCTTGGTCAGGAACAGGTCGGTGACGCCGTTGTAGGTCACGGACTGCTCGACGATGAGGGCGTCGAACCAGCCGCAGCGCCGGGGGCGCCCGGTGGTCGTCCCGAACTCGCCGCCGGACGCGCGCAGCCGCTCGCCGTCGGCGTCCAGCAGCTCGGTCGGGAACGGACCCTCGCCGACGCGCGTCGTGTAGGCCTTCGCGATGGCGATGATGCGGTCGATGCGGGTCGGGCCGACGCCGGAACCGGTGCAGGCGCCGCCCGCGGTCGGGTTGGACGACGTCACGTACGGGTAGGTGCCGTGGTCGATGTCGAGGTGGTGCGCCTGGGCGCCCTCGAACAGCACGACCTTGTCGGCGTCCAGGGCGTCGTTGAGCTCGCGGGCGACGTCGCGGACCATCGGCCGGATCCGGTCGGCGAAGCTCAGCAGGTGGTCGGCGACCTCGGTCGGGTCGATCGCGCGCTGGTTGTAGAGCTTCACCAGGAGCTGGTTCTTGCTCAGCAGCGCGGCCTCGACCTTCTCGCGGAGCAGGGTCTCGTTGAGCAGGTCCTGGACGCGGATGCCCATCCGGTTGATCTTGTCGGCGTACGCCGGCCCGACGCCGCGTCCGGTGGTGCCGATCTTCTTCTTGCCGAGGAAACGCTCGGTGACCCGGTCGATCGTGCGGTGGTAGGGGGTGATGATGTGGGCGTTGGCGCTGACGATCAGCCGTGACAGGTCGACGCCGCGCGCGGTGAGGTTGTCGATCTCGTCGAAGAGCACCTCAAGGTCGATGACGACGCCGTTGCCGATCACCGGGACGCCCGGGTTCAGGACCCCCGACGGGAGCAGGTGCATCGCGAACTTCTCGCCGTTGACGACGACCGTGTGCCCGGCGTTGTTGCCGCCCGAGTAGCGCACCGTGTAGTCGGTGCGGTCGCCCAACTGGTCGGTGCACTTGCCCTTGCCCTCGTCGCCCCATTGCGAACCGATGACCACGATGCCCGGCATAGCGATGTCCTCTCAGCACGAGAGCCCGGCGCTTCCGGCGCGGGCTCTTACCGCCTCATCGTAGCGACGCCGGACGCCGCGCGCACCGGTCGGCGGTCACCAGGCGGACGCCGCCGGCCCCGGGTGCGAGGATGGCCGGGTGACGAGGGCGGCGGCGATGGGCTACTCCCCCGCCGACCCCGGGTACCGCCGGGTCACCGCGTCCCTGTTCCTGGCCGGGGTGGCGACGTTCGCGTCCATCTACTGCACCCAGACATTGCTGCCGCTGCTGACCCGCGACTTCGCGATCACCCCGACGACAGCCGCGCTGAGCGTCTCGGTGACCACGGTCTGCCTGGGCATCGCCCTGCTGTTCGTCGGCCCCCTCTCGGACGCCGTCGGCCGGACCCGCCTGATGCAGACGTCCCTGGTCGCGTCCGGGGCGACCTGCCTGGCGTGCGCGTTCGTCACCGACTGGACGCACATGCTCATCCTGCGCGCCCTGCTCGGCTTCACGGTCGCCGGGCTGCCCGCGGTCGCGACGGCGTACCTGCGCGAGGAGATCCACCACCACTGGGCCACCGCCGCGACCGGCCTCTACATCGGCGGCACCGCGATCGGCGGCATGGCCGGACGCCTCCTCACCGGCGCCCTCGCCACCCTGCTCGACTGGCGCGGCGCGGTCGCGGGCGTCGGCGTCCTCGCCCTGGCGTGCGGCGTCGCGGTGTGGTTCCTGCTGCCCAACTCGCGGCGCTTCCAGCCGACGCCGCTGAACCCGCGCGCGCTGCGCGAGAACGCGCGCCGCATGATCCTCGACCGCGGCCTGCTCACCCTCTACGGCGTCGGGTTCTGCCTGATGGGCGCGTTCGTGTCGTGCTTCAACGGGCTCGCGTTCCGGCTCTACGGCGCCCCCTACCACCTGACCCCGGCGGCGGCGTCCCTGCTCTACCTGATGTACGCCGTCGGCTCGTTCGCCTCCACGTGCGCCGGACGCCTCGCCGCCCGCCACGGCTCCCGCGCCGTCACGCCGTGGGCGATCGCGATCTTCGCCGGCGGCGTGTGTGCGACCCTCGCCACCCCGCTGCCCGCCATCGTCGCCGGGGTCGGGCTGATCTCGATCGGGTTCTTCGCCGCGCACGGGGTCGCCTCGGCGTGGGTGTCGGCGCGGGCGTCCCGGAAGGGCGCCGGGACGGGCCTGGCCGGCGCCCTCTACCTCTTCGCCTACTACGCGGGCTCATCGATCTGCGGCGCGGCCGCGGGGGCCGCCTGGTCGGCGGGCGGCTGGCCCGCCGTGGTGACGCTGTCGGCGTCCGTCGCCTGCGTCGGGCTGCTGCTCGCGCTGTCGATGCGCGGCGTCCCGGTGTTGCCCTACCCGATCGAGCCTCAACCTCCGGTCCAGGGCTGACACGAATCAGGGTGAATCTGATGCTCGTCTGGAACCACAAACCCACCAAGAACCGGCAGTCCGCCCGCCGCGCCTGAGCACACCCGGGCCCGTCGCGTCCGCCTGGCATGCTTACCGGGTGACTCCGACGGCGACCGACGGCCTGGGACGCGCCAGCGCCCTGATGGCGTCCGGCTCGATGGTCTCGCGGGTGCTCGGCGTCGTCCGCAACGCGATGCTCGGCTTCTGCATCGGCGGCATGGGCAGCACGTCCAGCGCGTTCCAGACGGCCAACACGCTTCCGAACACGATCTTCATCCTGCTGCAGTCGGGCGTCCTGACCGCGATCCTAATCCCGCAGATCACCCGGGCGCTGCGGCGCGACGACGGGGGCACCGACGCCATCGACGCCCTGCTGACCGGCGCGTTCGTCCTGGTCGGCGCCGTGACGATCCTCGCGACGGCCTTCGCCGGGCCGCTGATCACCCTCATGCGCCTGACCGGCCCGTCCGCCGAGCTCGGCATCGCGTTCGCGTACCTCTGCCTGCCGCAGATCTTCTTCTACGCCGCCTACACGATCTGGTCGCAGGTGCTCAACGTGAAGGGCCGCTTCGGCATCACGATGTGGACGCCCGCTCTCGCCAACGTCGTCCAGATCGCCGGCATGGCCGTGTTCCTCAGCCAGTACGTGGGCAAGCTGCCCGCCGAACGCTGGACGCCGCCCATGGTCTGGCTGCTCGCCGGCACCTCGACCCTCGGCATCGTCGTGCAGGCGGTGGGCCTCCTCCCCGCGTTCCGCGGCGTCGGCTACCGGTGGCGTCCCAACTTCAACCTCCGTGGGCACGGCTTCCGGGCCTCCGCGAGGGTCGCCGGATGGATGATCGCCGCCGTCGCCCTCGCCCAACTGGGCGGGCTCGTCACGCAGGGCGCCATCAACGCCGTGAGCGAGCGCGCCCGGGACGCCGGGCACCTCGTGGCCGGGCTCAACGTCTACAACCTGGCGTTCACGGTCTTCATGGTGCCGCACGGGGTGGTGACCGTCTCGATCCTGACGGCCCTGCTGCCCCGCATGACGCGGGCGGCCCAGAAGGGCGACAACGAGGCCCTGCGCGCCGACGTCAACCGGGGCCTGACCCTGCCGCTGCTGGCGATGGTGCCCCTCACCGCGGCCGCCGTCGCCCTGGCCGTCCCGGGGTGCACGCTGCTCAACCCCGGCCTGGACGAGGACTCCTGGCGGGCCATCGCGCTGACCTTTTCGCTGATGTCGCTCGGACTCGTCCCCTACGCCGTCGCGGGCCTCCAGCAGCGCTTCAACACCGCCCGCGAGGACGGCCGCACCTACCTCGTCTTCCAGGCGATCGTCACCGGCGTCCAGGTGCTGTTCGCCGTGGCGATCCTCTTCCTCCCGGACGCCGCCGGCGTCCCCGTCGTCGCCGTCGGCCAGAGCGCCGGCAACGCCGTCGCCGCGCTCGTCTTCCTGCCCCTGGCCCAACGGCAACTCGGCGGCCTGACCCTGCGCCGGCTGCGCGATCTGGGCGGACGCCTCGCGCTCGCGTCCGCGGTGCCCGGGGTCCTGACCTGGGCCCTCGTCGAGCTGATCCGGACGTACGCGGGCCACGGCCTCGCGCAGGCGGGGGTGAGCCTCGTCGCGGGCGGGGTGTTGTTCCTGGCGGTCTTCCTCGGGATGGTCCGGCTGCTGCGCCTGCACGAACTGGGACTGCTGCTCGGCCGCGTCGCCCGTCGGTTCCTGCCGCCCGCCCCCCGGCACGCCGCCTGAGCCCAACCTGTGGACGCGCCCGGGCGCGCCTCACCTGGCGCGGCGGCGCCCGGGCGCACACTGTCCCGGACCAACGAAAGCCGGTGAGGTTGTGCGGCGGACTTCCCCCCGCCCGCGCGGCCGGGCGAACGCGCTCGTCCGCTGGGCCAGACGTACCGTGGCGGTGCCCGCCACCCTCGCCGCGCTGCTGGTCGCCGGCACGATGGAGCCGGCGCTGGCCGCGCCGGGGACCGACCCGCTGGCCGCCCGCGCCGCCGAGTGGGCCCGGGACGCCGGCCTCGGCTTCCTGGTCACCGGCGCCGAGCGCGTGGCCTACCAGGTCGACAAGCCGGCCGAGGGTGGCACCTTGGCCGGCGGCATCCCCACGGTCGGCGCGCCGGCCGGCGGCGCACCCACCCCCGCCGGCTCGCCGCTGGGCCTCGTGACGCCGCGCCCCGCCACGCCCGGCGCCCCCTCCGGGTCGCCGTCGGCCGCCCCGACGCCCCGCGCCACGTCGGCGTCCGCCACGCCGAAGGCGACCGCCGCGCCGTCGCGGCTGAAGCTCGCCCCGATCCCGGCCCGGGTGAGCCCGGCGCTGGCGGGCGAGGGCCAGTGGCAGGACGCGTTCGCCTCGGGCGGGCGGGTGGTCGCGCGGGCGGCGTTCGTGCGACCCGACGCGACCCACACCGGCTATTCGGTGGCCGTGGTCGCGATGGACGCCGCCGCCCTCCGGTTCAACCTGCACCAGGGCACCCAGGTGCCGGGCGGGCCCAGCCTGACGGACCCGAATCTGGCAGGGGCCGAACTCAAGGCCGCGCTCGCCACCTTCAACTCGGGCTTCCTCATGAAGGACGCCCACGGCGGCTACTGGCAGAACGGCACCTCGGTGGTACCGCTGGTCGCCGGGGCGGCGTCCATGGTCTTCGGCACCGACGGGACGCTGAAGGTCGAGTCCTGGCCCGGCGGGACGCCCGGGAAGGGCGTCGCGGCCGTCCGGCAGAACCTGGCCATGCTCGTGGAGAAGGGGCAGATCAATCCGCTGGTCAACCCGTCCGACGAGCCCACCGAGGAGCTCACCTGGGGCTTCACCGTCGGCGTCAGCGCGTACGTGTGGCGCAGCGCCGTCGGGACGCGCCCGGACGGCACCGTCGTCTTCGCCCTCGGGCCCGCGCTGAACGTCACCACGTTGGCGTCCCTGATGGCGGACGCCGGCTGCACCGACGCCATGGAACTCGACATCAACTCGACCTGGACCAGCTTCCTCACCTACTCGGGCGGCGTCCCGGCCAAGCTGACCGCCGACCAGCACCCGAGCGCCGGCCGCTACCTGACGCCGTCCACCCGCGACTTCGTCGCGGTGCTGCCCCGCTAATCACGCCGCACACGCCCCGGACGCGCACGGACCCGCCGCCCAGTGAGGGCGACGGGTCCGTTGCTTGGTGCGAAGAGGCGTCCGGCTCAGACGTGCGTGCCGATCGCGCCCAGGTCCTTGCAGGCCTGGATCACGCGGGCGGTCATGCCGGCCTCGGCCACCTTGCCCCAGGCGCGGGGGTCGTACTGCTTCTTGTTGCCGACCTCGCCGTCGACCTTCAGGACGCCGGCGTAGTTCTTCAGCATCCAGTCGGCGACGGGACGCGTGTAGGCGTACTGGGTGTCGGTGTCGACGTTCATCTTCACGACGCCGAAGGAGACGGCGTCCGCGATCTCCTGCTCCGAGGAGCCGGAACCGCCGTGGAAGACCATGTCGAACGGGCGGTCCTTGCCGTACTTGGCGCCGACGACGTCCTGGATCTCCTTGAGGATCTCCGGACGCAGCTTCACCGCACCCGGCTTGTAGACGCCGTGCACGTTGCCGAAGGTGAAGGCCGTCATGTAGCGGCCGTTCTCGCCCAGGCCGAGGGCGACGGCGGTGGCGAGGGCGTCCTCGGGGGAGCTGTACAGCTTGTCGTTGATCTCGGCCGCGACGCCGTCCTCTTCGCCGCCCACGACGCCGATCTCGACCTCGAGGATCTGCTTGTTGTAGGCCGCCTGCTTGAGCAGCTCCTGGGCGATGACCAGGTTCTCCTCGAGGCCGACCGCGGAGCCGTCCCACATGTGCGACTGGAACAGCGGGTCACGGCCGTTGCGGACGCGCTCGGCGGAGATCGCCATCAGGGGGCGGACGTAGGTGTCCAGCTTGTCCTTGGGGCAGTGGTCGGTGTGGATCGCGATGTTGACCGGGTACTTCGCCGCGACGACGTGGGCGAACTCGGCCAGCGCGACGGCACCCGTGACCATGTCCTTGACGTACTGGCCGGACGCGAACTCGGCGCCGCCCGTCGAGAACTGGATGATGCCATCGGAGCCGGCGTCGGCGAAGCCCTTGATCGTGGCATTCAGCGACTGCGACGACGTGACGTTGATCGCGGGGTAGGCGAAGCCCTTGGACTTCGCGCGGTCCAGCATCTCGGCGTAGACGTCAGGTGTAGCAATGGGCATTGGATCTCCTCGGAGTCGAGTACGTGCCCGCCATTGTGGAAACGGGCGCCACAGCGGTCATTATTCAACCAAAGCGGGCGCCCCGCGTCGATGTGAGACGACTCACACGTCCAGTTTGCTGAAGTCGATGCGGACGCGGCCCGCCGACAGCGCCTTCACAGCCCCGTCCAGGGTGGCGGGCTTGCCCGACAGGTACGCCAGCGGGAGGGCGACGCGGCGTCCGTCCGTGCTTGTCACCACGAGGTCGTCGCTGCGCCCGAAGCGCCGGTTCCGGGCCGCCAGCTCGCCCACCTCGGCCCACGGCAGCCAGCCCTCGCGCAGCAGGAGGCCGTCGCGGCAGATGCCCATCGCCAGCCCCTCCGGCACGTCGGACGCCTCGCGCCGGGCCGCGACCTCCCTGATGATCGCCCAGGCGAGGTAGGTCAGCGGGAACGCCAGCGAGATCGCCACGACCGGCCAGGTCAGGTCGCCCAGCTGGTCGCGGAAGAACCAGTACAGCGCCCCCAGGATCGCGACCGAGATGACCAGCGACACGATGCGGGAGTTGCGGTTCCGCTTCGCGGCCGCCGCCTTCGCCTGGGCCAGCTGTGGCACGAAGAACACCGGGTAGTCGATAGTCGCCGGGGCCATCGGCGGCGTGAGCACCGAGGCCTGGGACGCCGCCGGCTCAGGGAGTGCGGCGTACGGCTCGGGCGCCGGGGCGGCGTACGGCTCGGGCGCGGACATGGCCTCATGCTACCCACGGCCCACCCACCCCAGACTCCCCCGCCGAGCCGATCACCCCGTTAACAGCACGTTCACATGGTCATATGCCCCTGTGAACGTGCTGTTAACGCAGGTCGGGGACGCGGGTGGGGCTAGCGTGGGCGTCCGTGAGCCCACTTTCCGAGGACGACGTGGCGGCCCTGAGCGCGCCGGGGGTGGGGCCGCACCCGCAGCCGTGGCCGGACGACCCGCGCCTCGACCCCGCCCTGCTCTCCGAGGGCGACCGCCGCAACGTCCTCGACCGCTACCGCTACTGGCGCGTGGACGCGATCGTCGCCGACCTGGACGCCACCCGCCACCCGCTGCACGTGGCGATCCAGAACTGGGAGCACGACTTCAACATCGGCTCCATGGTGCGCACCGCCAACGCGTTCAACGTCGCGGGCGTCCACATCCTCGGACGCCGCCGTTGGAACCGTCGCGGAGCCATGGTCACCGACCGGTACCTGCACGTCCACCACCACGAGTCGGTCGCCGACTTCGTGGCCTGGCTGGACGCCGCCGGCGTCACGCCGATCGGTGTCGACAATTTGCCCGGCAGCGTGCCGCTGGAGACGGCGTCCCTGCCGAGGGACTGTTGCCTGGTCTTCGGCTCGGAGGGGCCGGGCCTGACCGACGAAGTGGTGGACGCCTGCGCGTCCCTGGTGGCCATCACCCAGTACGGCTCCACGCGCTCGATCAACGCCGGCGCCGCCGCCGCGATCGCGATGTACCACTGGGCCCTCCAGCACGCCGGGCGGTAGGGCCCACAGCCCGCGCACCACGGGCACTCAGGAGCCGCACGGGGCGCTCACGGTATCGTCGGGCCCGTGAACCTGATCCCCGCGCTGATCCCGCTCGCCGGCAACTTCATGGACCCGGTCTGGCTGTTCCAGAACCTCGGCCCGGCGTTCCTGCTCGTGTCGGTGCTGATCATCTTCACCGAGTGCGCGATCTTCCCGATCCTGCCGGGCGACTCCCTGCTGTTCGCGGTGGGGATGTTCATCGCGCAGGCGTCCGGGATTCGCCTCTTCGGCCTCGACGAGATCGGGACGCTGCTGGCCGCGATCGTGATCCTGCTCGTCGCCGCCGTGGCGGGCAACGTGGTCGGCTACTGGGTCGGCAAACGGCTCTCGCCGTGGTTGTTCAAGCCCCGCGACGGCCTCGTCGGCAGGATCTTCAGCCAGAAACACCTCGACGACGCTCACGCCTTCTTCGAGCGCTACGGCTCGAAGGCCCTGGTCCTGGGCCGGTTCGTGCCGTTCGTGCGCACCTTCGTGACCATGGTGGCGGGCGCCGCCGGCATGACGTTCCGCCACTTCATCACCTGGACCGGCGTCGGCGCCGTCGTCTGGGTGATCGGCGTCACCCTGCTCGGCTTCTTCCTCGGCAACGTGTCGATCATCAAGGACAACCTCGAGGTCGCCCTGATCCTGATCGTGGTGATCTCGGTGATCCCGATGGCGTTCGAGATCGTCAAGGAGCGCCGCAAGGCCGTGCGGGCCTGAGCCGTCGGCGTCCGTCTCGATTCTGTCGGGGACGCCGCGTAGGTTGAACCTCCCCACGAGAAGGAGCCCCATGTCAGCCCTCACCGACGCCCCGCCCGCCGAGCGCCACCGCCTCGTCGCGGGCCACTTCGCCGACCTGATCGCCGGCGTCCGCGATTGGGACGCCCCCTCGCCCGTGAAGGAGTGGAAGGCGTCCGACGTCGTCGACCACCTCACCGGCTGGCTGCCCGGCTTCCTCGGCTCCTTCGCGGGTGTCGCGCTCGACCTGCCGACCGAGACCGCCGATCTGCGCGAGAAGTTCCGGGCGCAGGCGTCCGCGGTGCAGGCGCTCCTGGACGCCCCCGACGCCGACCGCCCGATCGAGACCCACATGTTCGGGACGATGCCTCTGGCCCGCCTGATCGACCAGTTCTACACGGCCGACGTGTTCATGCACTCCTGGGATCTGGCGACTGCGTCCGGGCAGCCTGCGGGGCTCGATCCCGAGTGGGCGGCGCAGATGCACGACGGCATGGCCGCCATGGGCGACGCGCTGCGGCAGGGCGGCATGTTCGGGCCCGCCGTCCCGGTCGAGGCGGACGCCAACCCGGTCGACCGCCTCATCGGCCTGATCGGCCGCGACCCCAACTGGACCGCGGCCTGAGGGCCCCTACTGCGTGGCGGGCGGCTGGTAGGGCTGGTTGGACGACGGCGGCTGCTGGAACTGCTGCGGGTTGGGCAGTGCGTTCGGGTCGGAGGGCTGGATGGCCGGACGCGGGTCGCGGGACGGCTCGTTGATCGCGCCGTCGCCCCGATAGCTGATCTCGCCGAAGTTCACGTCGGGGGCGCGGCGGACGGCCGCGTCGTTGACCTCGAAGTAGGCGGCCTTCTCGTAGTGGAAGTTGTTCGCGATGAGGTTGCTCGGGAACGCCTCGATCCGCGTGTTGTAGTTGCGGACGTTCGCGTTGTAGAAGCGGCGTCCGGCGGCGATGCGGTCCTCGGTGTCGGTCAGTTCGCGCTGCAACTCCAGGAAGTTCTGGTTGCTGCGCAGTTCGGGGTAGGCCTCGACGCTGACGAGCAGGTTGCGGACCGCGCCGGAGAGCTGGCCCTCGACATCCGCGCGGGCGGCGTCCGGGGTGGAACCGCCGGCCTGCGCGAGCGCGGCCGCCTGGTTGCGCAGCCGCGTGACCTCCTCGAGCGTGTTGCGCTCGTGGGCCGCGTAGGCGCGCACGGTCTCGACCAGGTTCGGGATCAGCTCGTAGCGCCGGTTCAGCTCGACGTCGATCTGGCGCCACGACTCCTGGATCATGTTGCGCTGCCGGACGAAGCCGTTGTAGGCGCTGACGGCCCACACGACCGCCGCGAGGACGAGGATGACAAGGATGACGAAGATCCAGCCGAGCGCTTGCATGTGAGGGGTCCCTCCGATTGGTGGCGGGCCCCAGCCTAGCTACGCCAGCCCCAGATCCTCTAGCGAGAACGCCGCGCGGTAGGCCAGACCCTCGGCCTCGATGACCTCCCGGGCACCCGTGTTGCGGTCCACGATGACGGCGACGCCCACGATCTGGCCGCCCGCCGCGCGGACGGCGTCCACCGCGGTCATGACCGACCCGCCGGTGGTGGAGGTGTCCTCGACGACGAGCACCGGGCGGCCGGCGACGGGCGTGCCCTCGATCTGGCGCTGCATGCCGTGCTCCTTGGCGGCCTTTCGGACGACGAACACGTCCAGGCGCTCGCCGGCCGCGGACGCCGCGTGCAGCATCGCCACCGCGACCGGGTCGGCGCCGAGCGTCAGCCCGCCGGCGGCCTCGAACGCCCAGTCGGCGGTCAGGTCGCGCATGACGCGTCCGACGAGCGGGGCCGCGACGCCGTCCAGGGTCACCCGGCGCAGGTCGACGTAATAGTCGGCCTCTTTCCCGGACGCCAGCGTGACGCGTCCGTGGACGACGGCCAGGTTCTTGATCTG
>Ga0075152_10003207_pt1 | contig 11502 bp, 7 predicted proteins | sample JI61114C2DNA_FD_70964 | JGI IMG/M metagenome (GOLD analysis project Ga0075152, IMG submission 70964) | Wastewater effluent complex algal communities from Wisconsin, to seasonally profile nutrient transformation and Carbon sequestration -... | ecosystem: Engineered > WWTP > Effluent > Algae...
AATGGAAAAAGGAAAAGGATATATTGTTCGTGGTCCAAGTGGTTATTCTAATGTAGCTCCAGCAACTTTCACTGCAACTTTTCAAAATGCTATTGCAAATAAAGCAAAACCTAACAATGGTATAATTTCTCAAAGATTACATCGCGGACCAATGGTTGCAGCAAATTTAGGAACTTATACAAGTGCAAATACAATTCCTTTTTCAGTAAATGATGACAATTGGAATTTAGTTGGAAATCCATATCCAAGTGCTATTAGTGTAAACTCTTTTTTAACATATAATGCTGTAACACTTCCTGTAATAGAAGGATCAGTTAGAATTTGGTCTCACAATGCACTTCCTTTGTCAAGCACAGTAAATCCTTTTTATAATTCATATCAATATAATTATACGGCAAACGATTACATTACTCATAATGGAACAGCTACAATATCTGGACCTGCAGGATTTAATGGATATATTGGTGCTGGACAAGGATTTTTTGTTTTAATGAATGATGGAACACAAACTAATGATGTTGATGCACCAATAAATTTAGTTTTTAATAATTCAATGAGAGTAAAAACTACTAATAGTAATAGTCAGTTTTACAAAATGTCGAATTCTACGGTAACTGCAGTTGATGAAAAACACAGAATTTGGCTAGATTTAGTTAGTAACTCTGGAAATGTTGTTAGAACAGTTGTTGGATATCTTCCAAACGCAACTACCGAGAAAGATGTAATGTATGATGCTTTCGTAAGATTAGATGGCAATCAAAACTTTTTCTCCTTAATTGAAGATACTAAAGTTTGTATTCAAGGAAGACCTGTTCCATTTGACAATTCAGATTTAGTTCCGTTAGGAGTTTCAATTGCAAGTTCTGGAAATTATACAATTGCAATAGCTTTTGTTGATGGATTATTCTCTGATACGAATCAAAATATATATGTTGAAGATAAGTTGCTTAATGTAATTCATAATTTAAGAACAGCACCATATAATTTTACGTCTGTACTAGGAGTTTTTAATGATAGATTCGTGTTGCGATATACAAATAATGCGCTTGGAAATGATGAATTTGATTCGTTACAAAATGTTGTTGTTACAACCCAAACCCAACAAATAACAATTAAATCAGAGATTGAAAAAATAACTTCAGTAGTTGTTTACGATTTACTAGGAAGAGAATTAGTAAATAAAACAAAGTTGAACGATAATGAAATTGTTCTATCAAATATCAACGCAAAAAATCAAGCATTAATTGTAAAAATTATCCTTGAGAATGGAAAAGTAGAAACAAGAAAGATTATTTTATAAAGGTGTTATTATTTAATAATAAAAACCTCCAATTTTATTTTAAATTGGAGGTTTTTATTTTTATTTACCTTTGATAGAAGCTTCTAAATTTCTTTCAATTTTATGTTCAGGTCTTGACCATTTTGGTTTTTCGCCTAATGATTGAAATTGAGAATCTTCAGCTTCAACTGTTTTAGGTTGCATCAATTTAACGAAAGGTTTTTGCGGTTGTAATCCAAGAGTTTCAAACATTTTCATGTCTTCGTTTACATCTGGATTTGGAGTTGTAAGAAGCTTGTCACCTGCAAATATTGAGTTTGCTCCTGCAAAGAAACACATTGCTTGTCCTTCACGACTCATTTCAGTTCTTCCAGCTGAAAGTCTAACTTGAGTTTCTGGCATTATAATTCTAGTAGTAGCAACCATTCGAATCATTTCCCAAATTTCAACAGGTTTTTCATTTTCCATTGGAGTTCCTTCCACGGCCACAAGTGCATTTATTGGCACTGATTCTGGTTGTGGATTCAGTGTTGAAAGCGCAACTAGCATTCCAGCTCTGTCTTCAATACTTTCTCCCATACCAATAATTCCACCACTACAAACAGTAACATTAGTTTTTCTAACATTATCTATTGTTTGTAAACGGTCTTCAAATCCACGAGTGGAAATTACTTCCTTATAATATTCTTCTGATGTGTCTAAATTGTGATTGTAAGCATACAAACCTGCTTCAGCTAGTCGTTGCGCTTGGTTTTCAGTAATCATACCTAAAGTACAACAAACTTCCATGTCGAGTTTATTTATGGTACGAACCATTTCAAGAACTTGGTCAAATTCTGGTCCGTCTTTAACATTTCTCCAAGCTGCACCCATACAAACTCTTGATGAACCACTAGATTTAGCTCTCAATGCTTGTGCTTTTACATGGCTTACAGACATTAAATCGTTACCTTCAATATCTGTGTGATATCTTGCGGCTTGAGGACAATATCCACAATCTTCGGGGCAAGCGCCAGTTTTTATTGATAAAAGTGTAGAAACTTGTACGACATTTGGATCGTGATTTTCTCTATGTATTGTTGCAGCTTCATACATTAAATCCATTAAAGGTCTATTGTATATCGCTATGATTTCTTCTTTATTCCAATTGTGTTTTGTGATACTCATTGTGAGAAATTTTAATAATGTTTCAAAAGTAGTTAATTACTTTATAAGAAACAATGATTTAAAAAGTTGTATTCTTAATAAATTGAAGTGTTTTTTGTTTGTCAATTTCAATTTGATTTTTAAGTAAATCTAAAGAATCAAATTTTTGTTCTTCACGAATAAAATCTAGAATTTCAATCGTTATTTTTTGTTCATATAGGTTTGAATCAAAATCAATAAAAAACACTTCGACTGTTTGATTCAACCCATTTACTGTTGGACGTGTTCCAATATTCATCATTCCGTAAATAGTTTTTTCCGAAATAATGCTTTTTACAATATAAACACCGTTTTTTGGTATTAATTTATATTCTTCATCGATGTTGATATTAGCAGTTGGAAAACCAATTGTTCTACCAAGTTGTTTTCCTTTAACAACATTTCCTGAAAAAGAATAATTATAACCCAAATAATTGTTAGCTAAAGTTATATCTCCTTCTAAAATTGCTGTTCTAATTTTAGTTGAACTTACAGATATTTCGTCAATTTGTTGTGCCAAAATTTGTTCGACTTCAAAGCCAAATTGTTTTGAAAAAATGATTAAATCATCAATATCAGCAGTTCTATTTCTTCCAAATCTGTGGTCATATCCAATTATTATTTTTTGAATATTGAATTTCTCTACCAATATAGTTTTTACAAATTCTTCGGCAGTTAGTCTTGAAAATTCTTTATCAAATGGATGGATTATTAAATTATCAATTCCAATATTTTTGATAAGCATTGATTTTTCGGCAATGGTATTTAATAATTTTACCTCTGTATTATCTTGTAAAATCATTCTTGGATGTGGAAAAAAAGTAAGTACTAGACTTTCACAATCACAATTTTTTGCATCTTGAACAATCTTTTGTAAAATTTGATTGTGACCAATATGTACACCATCAAAAGTTCCAATGGTAACTATTGTTTTTTTTGATGAATGAAAAGAATTTATGGAATGAAAAGTTTTCAAGTATTTTTTTTGGCAAATTTAATGGTTTTTATAAAAACAAATAAGGATTGAATAAATTATCCAACCCTTATTTTTATAATTTAAAAAAATTATTCTTTTATAAATCGTAATGTTTTAGTAGTTGATTCAGTTGAAACGTTTATGAAATAAGTTCCAACACTCAATTTTGATACGTCAATAGTTAAGTCATTGTTAGATGAAATGTTCATTTCTGAAACTTTTTGTCCTAATGCATTATAGATGGAATATCCTTTTGGAAATTCAGAATTTGTCATACCAATATTTACAAAATCTTTAGATGGATTTGGATACAAATAAATATTTGAAATATTTTCAAAAGAATCATTTGAAAGATAATTGATGCTAAATGCTCTGCTTTCTGTAGCACCAAATTCAGCACCTTCAGCAATTATCGTTAAGTTATCTGGAGATTTTATTGTGTAAAAACCACTTCCATTTGCACAACAAATTCCATTAGAAGCAGAGTCATTAATTGTAAATAAATAGCAAGCTCCAGCAGGAACAGTCCAAGTTTGTGAAATAACAACTCCACCACCAGTTTGATTAGAATATGGTCCACCACTGTATAAAGTTGCTCCTGAATTATTTTTTAAATTCCATGTTGTTTGTGAGCCAAAATTATCTCTTTTTAATCTAAACAAAACGGTTGTAAAACTTGTATAATTCACGGGCCCACTTGTAGCAGTAAAAGCTCCTGAAGAAGAGTTGTTACTACTTCTTTCATCTGTAACTCCATTAGCATTTACAACTGAAATGGTTATAGTACCACTTGTTGTATTTGCTATTGGCATATTGAAAGTTAAGAATTTATTAGGATCAATACTTCCGCTCCAGTTGTAAGTAGATATTGCTCCACCATTTACACTATAGTTTAATGTAGCAGATGTTAAAGTAGAAGTTCCTCTATTAAAAAGAGTAACTTTTTGAAAAGATTGGCTCGGACCACAAACTGGAGATACTGGTGTGGTACAAACTACTTCAACTTTAACTTCAGCATCATTTGCAAATAATGGAATTGGTGTTCCTTTTGTTGAGGTTTTTAATGATAATCTTCTTGGCGCATTATTCATAATTACGACCATTCTATCTTTTTGATTTTGTGTATAAATATTCATACATCCGTCATTAGTATAGTCCATATAATTTTGAACCATTTCTAATCCAGTATTTGTACAGTTGGTAATTGAAGGACAACCTCCATTTGAAGAATGATGGACAGGAGTATCAGCACAGAAATCATCACCACATGATGAATCACCCCAAATATGTCTTAAACCAACCCAATGTCCAACTTCATGTGTCATAGTTCTTCCTTCATTATATGGTGGAGTTAGTAAAAAAGTACCATCATTGTATGCAATGCCACCAAAAGTTGCATAATTTGCAACAACACCATCGCTATTTGCATTTCCTCCAGAAGCATCTAAACCGGGTAAACCTGATGCATCAGGAAATTGTGCATAACCTAAAAGAGTTTGATCAGTAAAATTTACAGACCACATATTTAAGTATTGAGTTGGATCCCAAATAGTGCTTGGTTTAACAGTTGAGTTAATATCTGCCGTTGACCATGATGCTTGACAAAGATTAACTCTATTAATACCACTTGTTGGATTTCCATTTGGATCTACTTTTGCTAATACAAATTGAATTTCTGTATCTGCACCAACAGGATTTGTGTTAAAACCTGGTGTTCCTGAAAGTCTTCTAAAATCGTTATTCATTACTGTTATTTGCGAAGCAGCTTGTGCATCAGTAATATTTGGAGCAACTCCAACAGCTTGACCAGCATGAATAATGTGAACCACAACAGGAATTGTTATTATTTCATTAGTTGATGCCGTACTTCTTCTGTTTCTGTAATTTTCAATTAATGGATTTATCCATGCTTCAAATTGTTCATCAGTATATCTTCGAGAATCATTTTCTTGAAGATATTTTTCATACTCAACAGAAGCACATCTAACATAGTTATTTGTTGTTATAACTTCTTGTTTTTTTCCAAAAAGCTCCATTTGTTTAGAGCTTTTTTCTTGAGCATAACTAAAAGATGAAATTAAGATTATTACACTCAAAAAAGTTTTTAGAGAAAGGAAATGGTTTTTCATAAGGTAATTTTTTTGTAAAAATATAAAATATTTATCAGATACTTTTATAAAATAAAAAACCGCTTATAAATTAATTATAAGCGGTTGATTCATTTTGAATAAATTTATTCTTTTATAAGTTGTAAAGTTTTTTTGCTATCATTGTTTTCAATGGTAATAAAGTAAATACCAACACTATATGATGAAGAATTAATTGTTAAATCATCAATGTTAGAAACTTTTTTACTTTCAATTAATTGTCCAATATTATTGTAAATAGACAATGAATTTGGTAATTCTACTCCATTAGGAATAGCTATATTGAAAGTAGATTTTGTTGGATTTGGATAAACATAAACATCACTAAAGCTATCAAATGTTTGAGTTGATAATGCATTGTTTGTGAATGTTCTAACATCAGAAGCTGTAAATGTACTTCCTGTTGCAACAGAAACTGATCCTGAATTTGCTGTTACAGAGTAGTTTCCTGCTCCATATGTACAACAAATACCATCACCATAAGAATCATTAACAGTAAGTGTATAACATCCATTTGCAGGAAGAGTCCATGTTTGATTTGATACTAATGCTTGAGTTCCAGCAGCTGTTAAATTAGTATATGGTCCGCCAGAATATAGTGTAACACCAGCTGAGTTTTTCAAATTCCATGAGGTTTCAGCACCATAAGCATCACCAGTTAAATTAAAAGTAAAGGTAGTATAGTTATGATTTGCAATTGTTGAAGCTCCACCACCAAAAGTTTTAGATGCTGTATTGTTTGTTGCTCTTGCATCAGCTCCACCATTTACGTTTGTAATACTTACATTCAAAGTTCCATTTATATCTGTATTTGTTAAAGTAACGTATGCAAATTTATTTGGAGCTAAACTTCCTGTCCAGTTATTTGTATATGCGGTTCCACCATTAATATTATAACTAATTGTTGCAGAAGTTAAATTTGCAGTACCTCTATTGTATAATGAAATAATTTTATTTGGGCTTGGAGGATTTGGGACTGCACAAGTTGGAGTTGCACCACCACAAGAGTTTTCAATCTTAACTTCAGCATCATTAGCAAAAAGAGAAATAGCTACGTCTTTTACAGATGTTTTTAAAGTTGATCTTCTTGGCATAGTATTCATAACAGAAGTGATTACAGCTTTTTGACCAACAGTAAAAATATTCATACAAGAATCATCTGTATAATCCATATAATTTTCTATCATATCTACACCAGTTGAAGTACATGAATCAGTACCAGCTGGGCAACCATAATTAGCCGTTGCTACTGCAGGTGTATCCGAAACACTATCTCCTGCACCTGTACATCCACCTTGGAAAGTGTGATATAGACCTAAGAAATGTCCAACTTCATGAGTCATTGTTCTACCTTTATCATAAGTAGTATCTCCATAATTACCAGCTGCATAAAGTGTTCTTGAGCCAAAGTAAGAGTGACCAGCTACAACACCATCTGTATTAGCAGTTGTAGTTCCTGTGCTAGGAAACTGTGCATAACCTAATAATCCTGAACCATCCCAGTTAACACTCCACATGTTCATGTATTGCGTTGGATCCCAGATAGTTTGAGGTTTAACTTCAGTATCAATTAAGGTTTGGATTTGACCAAATGAACCTGCGTTATAATTAGCTCTACAAAGATTTACTCTGTTAATACCATTTGTTGGATTTCCATTTGGATCTACTTTTGCTAATACAAATTCAATTTGGACGTCAGCGCCAACTGCATTTGTGTTAAATCCTGGAGTTCCTGTCATTTTTCTGTAATCTTGAGTCATTACAGTAATTTGAGATTGAACTTGCTCATCAGTAATATTTTCATTAGACCCATAAGCGTCACCGTTATGAATAACGTGAACAACAACAGGGATATAGATTATACCACCACTTTGAGAAGCATTAGCAGGAGTATTTATATATTGTTCAATGAAAGGAGCTAAATAAGCATCAAATTGCTCTTTAGTAAATCTTTTAGGATCTTGTTGGTGAAGTAATTCTTCATATTCAGTTGTAGCACATCTAACTACACCGTTTGCTGGATTAATATTTTCATGTTTGATGCCATGCAAATGAGTTGTTTTTTGCTTTTCATTCTGAGCATAATTCACTGTAGTGAAAAACACAGAGATTAGAGTAAGTAAAGTAATTTTTTTCATATTTTTTAGTTTGTAAAAATAAATAGTGGATAAAGTTATAAAAAAAAAATAATTTACAATGTTAAAAAGTGTATTTTATGATAATTATTTACCATTAAATGTATTCATTGTGTTATTTAGACCTGCTAAAGCAAAAGAATTTATAATTTCTGATGCAAGTTCAAGTCGTTCAGGTAGTTTGGTTTTTTCATCATCGTTCCATTCGCCAAGTACATAATCTACTTGTCTTCCTTTTTTAAATTCGTCACTGATACCAAATCTAAATCTAGGATATTCAGTTGAGTTCAATAGAAGTTGAATGTTTTTTAAACCATTATGACCACCATCACTTCCTTTTGTTTTTATTCGGATTGAGCCAAAAGATAGATTTAAGTCATCTGTGATAACTAAAATATTTTCTTTTTCTATGTTTTCTTTTTCCATCCAATACTTTACCGCTTTACCGCTTAGATTCATGTAAGTGTTTGGCTTCAATAAAATCATTGTTCTTCCTTTTGTTTTAAACTCAGCAATATCACCAAGTTTTGCTGTTTGAAAGGATATAGATTCTTTTTTTGCAAAATAATCTAGTATTTTGAATCCAATATTGTGACGTGTATTTACATATTCAGCGCCAATGTTGCCCAAGCCAACGATAAGGAATTTCTTCATTGGGGTTTCTTCTTGTTTGTTGTTGCTTTTGAAAATATTTGAAAACCAATTCATGTGGTAAAAATAGTATAATTGTTTTGAAAATGGAATTTTATGTAAATGGATTGCAGTTTAATCCTGATGGGAATGAAAATAAAAAATGATAATTTCGAGAGCCTCAATCGCCATTTTTTATTGTAATGTACAGCAGGAATAAGGTTTGCAAGAATTCCTACTGATTCGTTCCAAATAAAAAAAGCACCAGTAAATAAATACTGATGCTTTGATATAAAAGGTTTTGGAAAAATTATTTTTTCTTTCCTTTTGCAGCTGTTTTTTCTGCTTTTGCAGCTTCTTGAGCAGCTTTCATAGCAGCACGTGAAATCTTCACTTGACAAACTACAGTATTGTCTGGGTGCATCAATTTGAAATTGTTTGTTGCTAATTTAGTTACATACAATTTATTACCCATTTGTAATTCAGAAATGTTAGCTTCTACGAAATCAGGAAGATTTTTTGGTAAAGCTTTCACTTTTAATCTTCTTTGATTTAAATTTAAAACACCACCTAAAAGTACACCTGGAGAAGTTCCTGTGATTTTTACTGGTACTTCCATGATGATTTCTTTATCATCTGACAATTGGAAAAAGTCAATGTGTAAAATTGCATCACTTACTGGGTGAAATTGGATGTCTTGTAAAATAGCATCAAATTTTTTACCTCCTAAATCAATGGCAACTGTGTGCGCATTTGGAGTGTAAACCAAACTTTTGAAAGCTTTTGCTTCTGCTTGAAAATGTACTGGTTGACTTCCTCCGTAAATTACGCAAGGAACCATTCCAGCATTACGTACCGCTTTGGTTGCTACCTTGCCCACGCTTTCTCTTTCTGATCCTTTAATCGAAATTGATTTCATTGTAAAAATATATAGTTAATAAAAATAAATTACATTAAAAATTTTCCACTGATGGAATTGTTGTGTTGCACCATGTGCATAACTTCTGCAAAAAGAGGCGCACAACTCACCACTTTAATTTTGTTTGATTCTTTCTTTAACGGAATAGAATCGGTAACTATTAATTCTAATAATTTAGAATTTTCAATCTTTTCGTATGCGTCACCTGAAAGAATTGCATGTGTGCAAATCGCTCTTACACTTAAAGCACCTTTTTCAATCATTAAATCAGCTGCTTTTGCTAATGTTCCTCCAGTGTCAATCATGTCATCAACAAGAACAATATTTCTTCCTTTTACATCGCCAATTAGTTCCATTGAACCAATTTCATTAGCGGCTTTTCTTTGTTTGTAACAAATAACTACGTCTGATTCTAAAAATTTAGAATAAGCATAAGCTCTTTTTGAACCTCCCATATCTGGAGATGCGATTGTCAAATTTTCTAAATTTAAACTTTTCACATAAGGCAAGAAAATAGTTGAAGCAAATAAATGATCTACTGGTTTTTCAAAGAAACCTTGAATCTGGTCGGCGTGTAAATCCATGGTCATGATTCTAGTTGCTCCTGCAGTTTCTAGTAATTTTGCTACTAGTTTTGCTCCAATTGGCACTCTTGGCTTGTCTTTTCTGTCTTGTCTTGCGTACCCAAAGTAAGGAATTACTGGTGTTATATGTCTTGCTGAAGCTCTTTTTGCTGCATCAATCATTAATAATAACTCCATCAAATTGTCTGCTGTTGGAAATGTAGAGCAAACAATAAAAACGCGTAATCCTCTTATAGATTCTTCAAACGAAGGTTGGAATTCTCCATCACTAAATTTTGAGAACGTTACTTTGCCTAGCGGAATACCATAGTTTTTAGCTATTTCTTCTGCTAAATGAACACTTTGTGAACAGGCAAATATTTTTGCTTCTGGTTCTAAATGTGACATTATAATTTGTTGTTTTTACTCCGCTGCGCTCCATACAATTCGGCTTTGTCATTTCTTAAAAGCTAGACGAGTATAAATGCCTCGGGTGTAGTTAGTTAGTTGTGTGTCGTTTTAACGAGGTGCAAATTTAGAAATAAAATCCGAGTCTGAAAGGATATTTTTAACTATTTTCTTGAAAATGTGTTTAAAATTTATTTACATTTGCAACGTGTTAAAACAAATTGATTTTTTTAATCGATTTTAATGCGATGAAATGACTGTTGTTATTTCTGTCTCCAAGAGCACAAATGGTAAATATTTAATTTTATTTATTCATTCTAGCTTAGCCCGGATGGCAAAATATTTAATTAATTTTTTCTAAAAATTAGTATTTATTAATCCATCTAAAATCTGCCCGGATGGCGGAATTGGTAGACGCGCTGGTCTCAAACACCTGTGGGAAACCGTGCCGGTTCGACTCCGGCTCCGGGTACTAATCGAAACTCATCACTTTTTAAGTGGTGAGTTTTTTGTTTTTCACTATTGTAACTATCATTAAATGAGTTAGTTAATTCAAAAAGTTTGTTAGTTTTTGTGGTTCGATATTCTCTTTTTTTGATAGAGTAGGAGATACCTTCTGGAAATAGCATAGTTTGGAACTTTCTTTTTTTGTTGTAATCCAATGATGTATAGAATTTACTGGGGTTTTCAGCAATTTGTAGAAAATATTTTAGTACTTTTTCATGGTTCGACATTTTTGAAGGCAAATTTTCAGATTCTTTGATTTTTTCTAGAATTGACTCGTTTACCTTTTTACTTTGTCTTTCAAAAATATCTTTTGATATTTCTCCAATTGCATACTTATATTCCATTTTATCAAGGATGCTTTTTAGTTCATTTATTTCAGTTGTTAGTAATCTTTTGCTTTCTGAAACGTTAGACATAGAATCATTTAAAATTCTTTTCAACTGTTCGGAGAATAGTTTTAGGAGTTCATCAGATAACTGAAAATTGTCTAACTTTTCTAAAAACGCTTCATGTAAACCTTTGTTCAATGTTTTTTCAGTTGAATTTGCATTCAATGTTTTGTTGCATTTTGTGCATTTATAATAAAATAGATTTTTCTTCTTATTTAAATAAGAGGTCATGTTAACTTGACATTCATGACAAATTACAAATTTCGGTGCAAGAGGCGTTTCTTCTTTGCCTTCAAGATGAATAGCTGTTTTTAATGATTTGCCCTCTAATATTTTTTGAAGCTCAATAAATTCTTTTCTTGTG
>Ga0075152_10003208_pt1 | contig 11498 bp, 12 predicted proteins | sample JI61114C2DNA_FD_70964 | JGI IMG/M metagenome (GOLD analysis project Ga0075152, IMG submission 70964) | Wastewater effluent complex algal communities from Wisconsin, to seasonally profile nutrient transformation and Carbon sequestration -... | ecosystem: Engineered > WWTP > Effluent > Algae...
AAAAAATGTCTATTGTTTTTTATTTATTTTTTTGTAAACATAAGGATAAACCTATATACACAATTAACATGATTGGTACAGCTAACCATTGAAAAAATATACCAGCAATTATACTTAATAGTATAAGGAAAATCTTATCTATATTGACTTTTAGTCCGCCTGGTTTTATTTTTAAACTGATTAACGGGATAGGAGAAATCATTAAAAAGCTGAAGGTTAAAATAACAGCATACAAAAGCCATTTATTTAAAAGTAACGTACTAAGGTTAAAAGAATTATAATGAATTATAAATGGTAAAGAAGCAATAACTAATGCAGCAGCAGGTGTGGGCAAACCAACAAAGCCATATACTTGGCGAGTGTCTACATTAAATGTTGCTAATCGATAAGCCGCCGCTAGGGAAAATAGTAATGCAGGCAATACATACAGTATAGACACATCCAACCCGTTGGGTTGTTGGGCATAACTTAAGCGCAGCAATTGGTATAGTATGCAAGCTGGTGCTACACCAAAACTTACTATATCGCATAAAGAATCTAATTGTTTGCCTAATTCGGAAGAAGCTTTGAATAGCCGAGCTATAAAACCATCTACAAAATCAATAATAGCGGCGATAAAAATGCATAACGCTCCCCAAGTTATTTTTTCGGGTAGATGTAGTACAAACTCATTACCATTAAGCATTACAATAGACTCGCCAGTTTGTAAAATAAATACAATAGCTAAACAACCCGCTAATAAATTACAGAGGGTTATCATGTTAGGAATGTGCTTCATGTAGGCCAAAAGTAAAAATTAAAAAAACAAAAAGCGGAAGATCAATTCTTCCGCTTTCTTATTGTATTAAGGATATGCTTTATAAAAAGTATTTTATTCAGTAATCTTACCTGTAGCTGTCCAAGCAAGTATTGTGTTTTTATCCCCGCTTGTGAAGGTACCTGATGGAGGCATAACCCCTTGGCTGCCTGCAGGAAGATTTATGCGAGTTTGAATATCAGCAATCTTGGCTTTAAGTGTTGCATTATCATTAAAATTGCCTGGTCCACTGGCCGTACCAGAATGACACCCCGCACATTTATTGGTTATAACAGGTTTTGCAGCTAAAAATTTTGGGCCGGGGGTTTCAGTAACTGGCGGGGTTGGTGTACCTCCACTACTTTTTTTACAAGCAATAGTGAGTGTACACACTATTGCAACCAAAGCTGTTAACGTTAATAATGTTGTTTTTTTCATAATTTTTTTTATGGGTTAAATAATATCTTTTGTCAAACTTATGTCATTTTATTTAAATGACAAAATTTTTACAAAAAGCATATTTGCAATGCTTTTAACTTTTTACATTCTTCAACTACTCAACTTATCCCCTCATCAACTGCTCAATTTCTTCAACCGTAATTGGAAAATGCTTCATCAAGTCGTTATTGCCTGTTTTGGTAATAACGATATTATTTTCAATACGTATGCCCATTTTTTCTTCTTCAATATAAATACCAGGCTCTACGCTTAATACCATACCGGGTTTTAGCGGTTCTGTTCTGGTGCCCAAATCGTGTATATCTATACCAATATGGTGGGATATGCCATGGTATAGGTATTGACGATAAGCTCTATTTGCCGCATCTTCATTTTTTATATCTGCTTTAGTTAATAAGCCAATTTTTACGAATTGCTTAGTGGCTTCGCTACCTACTTTCTCCGTATAATCTATAAGCGTAATGCCTGGTTTTAATAAACTTTTGGCATAGTTATGTAGATGCAAGCAGGCATTATATACTTCTTTTTGTCGTTTGGTAAATTTTCCATTTACAGGCACTGTTCTGGTAAGGTCGGCGCAGTAACCTCCATAATAAGCGCCAAAATCCATTAACACCAATTCGCCGGTTAAGCATTGTTGGTGATTGCTTATATAATGTAGGGTACGGGCTCTATCGCCACTAGCCACAATGCTATTGTAGGCTTCTCTACTAGCTCTTTGGCTTAAAAAGCCGTGTATAATAGCTGCTTCAATTTCGTATTCCCATACACCTGGTTTTATAAAAGCCAATACTTTTTTAAGTGTTTTTTCTGTTATGTTGATGGCTTGTTGAATAACTTCTATTTCCAATGGCGTTTTAATAGCTCGCAGTTGTTTTAATATTTTAGCTGAGCGATGGTATTGATGTGCAGGATATTGTTGTTGTAAAGTTTTAGCATACCGATAATCACGAGTTTCAATATGTGCAGCTTTTCTATCATTTTCGTTGGTGTTTATATAAATATGATCGGCTGTATGTATCCATGATTGTAGTAAAGCATCCAAACTATCTAACCATACAATGGTTGGTATGCCTGAAATAGTTTTGGCTTCTTTAGTTCTTAACCTTTTCCCATCCCATTTTTCTTTTAATTCGTTAGGGCGTACCAATACCAATACTTCTCGATACATAGGGTCTGGATTATTTGGAAATAATATCACCATGGTATTTTCTTGTTCTATACCGCAAAGCCAATACAAATCGGAGTTTTGCCAAAAGCGATGGAATTGATCTCCATTGGTAGGCATTTCATCATTACTATTAAATATAGCTATGCTGTTGGGCAGCATTTGTTGTGTAAACCGTTTTCTATTTTGTTGAAATAAGGATGAATGAATGGGTAAATGTTTCATGCGTTTAATATGTTGAATAATGCAATTTATTAAAAATAGACGTTATAGAGAATTAATATTACGCATGTTAAACGAATTCGTTAGCATAAAAAAAGGTAGTTTATGTACCTTTTGTTCAAAATTAAAACTGTTGCAAGTAATTTTTTTTAGATATGTACGAAAAGGTTATAAGCGAGAATATTTGCCTATAAAGCGTTTTATAATTTATTAATACCTAACCATACTTTTTGATCATTTTTTTGTAATATGAGTTAATACAATAACATTACACTCATTTATTGATGAGAGCATAAACATTTAACCCAACAAAATATTTTGTATTTTAAAGGATATACTTACATTTGTGGCTTATCAATTCTAAAAATTAAACGCTTTATGAAGAAGATTTTATTACTAGTAGCAACTGTTGGGATACTAAATGTTGCATATAGCCAAGACAGTGCAGTAACAGCTCCAATGCCTGACATTGCGAATAATGGAGATACTGTATCGACGCCAATGCTAACAAAGAATATGTATTTTAAAAAACCAACTTTAACAGTGAGTTTTTTTGTAAATGATTTTGCCACGGATAATACTATTCCTGGTAATTACTTAGCGAATATTTTTAAAGGCAAATCTGTTAACTTGTTAAAAGAAGCAGGACCTGGATTTGGTTTAACGTATAGAGAAGGCTTGCATAATTATTTTGACTGGTCTGTTTCTTTACAAGCCTCTATTGTAAAATACTATGATAAAAAAGCAGGCAGCTTTAAGCCTAATGATGTTTATACAGAACTTTTAGCTAAAGGTGTTGCAAAACTATTTCCTGATAATGCTGCAAAATATCCGGTAACGCCTTACCTAACTGCTGGTTTAGGGGTTGCTCATTTTTATAAATTTGTTCCACTGGCTCTAGGCGGTTTTGGTATACAAGGAAATATTATGGGTAAAACCTATATATTTTTAGAAGGATTGTATGTAAAAGGAATAAGTGCTAATGCGTCGAGTTATGCACAATACAGCATTGGTTTTGGTGCACCTATCGGGGAAAAAAGACACAAATAAATAGTGAAAGATTTTCAATATAATTAAAAAGAGGCTCGTATGAGCCTCTTTTTAATTGTGTAGATATTATATCATTATGCTGCTGCTTGCCATGCTGTAATAATGCAACTTCTGTATACATGTTGAGCAAGAGACAAGGAATATTGAATAAGTGTTTTACGATATTTATTATTCTATTATCTCTTCTCCTTCTTCGCCAAAACCTTCGGCATCTGTTTCAAGGTCGTACTGTTCTTCAGTTTCTGTTATAACTTTCTTTTCTAATAATTCCTGTGTGCCATATTGTGGAGGGGCAATGCCTTCGGTACGAGCAACGTTAGGATATACTGCTTTCTTTTCTTCTTCTTTTATTACTTGAATTAACTCGCATAAAAAAGTCCAGTTTTTTTGAAAATCATACGTATAAATAAATTTTTGATTGGGAATTTGAATCTCTGATCCCATCGATGTTTTAGCCATTAATAAAGGTTCTACTTTATAGAGTTTATCATATTTTTCTAATGATATTTCTCTGCCCCGTTGCCATTGATCGTTGCTTCTATAAAAGGTAGCAGCATGTTTATTATCAAACGCATAGCTTTTTAAAATGCTGTGATGCAAATCGAAAAAGGTTTGTGTGTGTTTAATTACAATATCTCGATAAGTGCTTTCATCTTCTTCAAGATAAATACGAAATTTAAAAATGGGCATAGATGAAGTTATTTTGAATGTTAAATTTTAAATGTTGAATGAAAATTCTATATTCTCTCGGCTCATCAAAAAAAGATATTTCAACGTCGCTAATCTCAGTATTTAAAAAAACTGTTTTTTCAATCAGTTGTTGTAACCCATCAAATATATGCGAAGGCCAAAAATAATGATTATCAAATCCAATTGATATTCCATTATCCATTTTGGTATACTTATTTTACAGGAGAAATATTCATTTCAGCAGCTTTTTCTAGCATAAACGTATATGCAGCTTCATACGTATTGGGAATGGCATTATCTAAAATAGCCTCACGAATAGCATCTTTAATATCGCCCACTATTTTACTGGGTGGCAATTGAAAAGTTTGCATAATCATTTCGCCAGTAATAGGTGGTTGCCAATTGCGCATTTTATCTTGCTCTTCTACTTCTACTAATCGGTTTTCTACAAAATTGTAATTTTCGAGATAGCGATTTACTTTGGTTTTATTTTTTGAGGTAATGTCTGCACGGCATAATATCATTAAAGATTCTAAATGATCCCCTGCATCAAATAATAAACGCCGAATAGCAGAGTCTGTTATATTTTTTTTAGTTAGGCTGATGGGACGCAAATGGAGAAATACCATTTTTTGTACAAAACGCATCATGTCATTTTGGGGCAATTTAAGTTGTTTAAAAATGCGAGGTACCATGCGAGCTCCAAATACTTCATGTCCGTGAAACGTCCATCCGTGGCCTTCTTCAAACTTTTTAGTGGCGGGCTTAGCAATATCATGCAATATAGCTGCCCATCGTAACCATAAATTGTTAGAGTGATGGGCCACATTGTCTAACACCTGCAAGGTGTGATAAAAATTATCTTTATGCCCTATGCCGTCTACATATTCAGCGCCAGCTAAATCTACCATAGCAGGAAAAATATATTTTAACAATCCGCTTTTATACAATAAATCAAACCCAATAGAAGGTTTGGTGGTTAGGATAATTTTATTGAGTTCATCAGTTATACGTTCTTGCGATACAATTTTTATGCGTTCTGCTGTTTTGCATATACCTTCAAAAGTGGTAGTATCAATAGTAAAGTGTAGTTGAGTGGAAAAACGTATAGCTCGCATCATACGCAAAGGATCGTCGCTAAAGGTTTGTAGCGGATCAAGGGGTGTACGAATTATTTTGCGTTGTAGATCGGCCATGCCATTAAAGGGGTCTATCAATTGGCCATAATTATCTTGATTTAAACTAATAGCTAAAGCATTAATGGTAAAATCACGCCGCAGTTGGTCATCTTCTAAACTACCAGTTTCTACTGCTGGTTTTCTAGAATTGTGGTGATAGCTTTCTTTACGAGCACCCACAATTTCAATATCAAAGACTTCTCCAACTGCTTCAAAGGCGGAGCTTGTAGTTTCCTTCTCCTTTGTAGTAGGGGTAGGGATGAGGTCTACTTTAATTTGTGCGGTACCAAAATTTTTAAAAAAAGCAACAGTGGGTGTAGGTGTAAACTGTTCGGCTACTATATTTGCTAGCGCTACACCATCGCCTACACACACAATGTCAATATCTTTTGTTTTTCGATGTAATAATTTATCTCGTACAAAGCCACCTATTAAATAGCAAGGCACACCCAATGTTTGAGCAGAGCGAGCAATTTTTTTTAGAATGAAGCGTTCTTTATCTGTGCAGTGAATGTCCATTAGGGCAAAAGTAGTATAATCTTTTGCAGCAATGAGTACGTTGAAGAGATTCAATTTTCAATAAATTAAATTTCTTTTACAACAGCGTAGTTCAATACAAAAATTAAAACATTTATAGCGTTATATAACCGTTGCAGCAATGCTGCAACTTTATAAAAAACAAGACTGTTATTACCCATGATGAATTTAGTTCAGCTATTAACTTTTATACCTGTGTTTATCTAATTGATACAAAGAGGCGGGATATAAAATATTTAGTACTTTCATCGTCAATTAAACTACATTAATTATGAAACAATTTTTTCTTATTTCCTCTTTTTTATGTGTAACGTTTATTACAAACGCACAAAGTGCCAAATACACCGTAGCTATGCAAAAAAATATTGCATTGATTGATTCTGCTAAAACAAATAACCAATTAATGCCATTAGTAAGCAACTTTGAGCGTATTGGTGATGCAGAAAAAACAGAGTGGCTGCCTTATTATTATGCAGCATTATGTCAACTTTCAAGCATACGCAATAGCATTCAACAAGGTGCTGTACAAAAAGATGCTACAGGTGTAGAAGCTATGATTAGCAAAGCAGATGTGTTGATTGCTAAAGCAGAATCATTAGATAAACCCAATGCTGAAATTTTTGTACTAAAAAATATGTTGGCTACAGATAATATTATGATCAATCCTATGGTAAATGGTCAAAAATATGGACCATTGGCTGCAGAATATTTAACTAAGGCTGCTCAACTAGATGCTAATAATCCTAGACCTGTTTTGATGGCTGCAATGGCTAAATATTATACGCCGGTACAATGGGGCGGAGATAAAAAGCAAGCAGCAGTATTATTTACTAAAGCAGATCAGTTGGATAAAGCTTTTAAACCTGCTTCTACATTGCATCCTACATGGGGTAGACGTTTGATTGATGAGATGTTGAAATTAAGCCAAGAAGCAGCAAAGTAGTTTGTTGTAAAACGGTATATTATACGCATACATACGCCTAATGAGCCGTTTTTTTGATTTTTTTTTGCGTCTTGTGACGTCCTTTAATACTAAATATATTTATTCAGTAGTCCAAATAAGATTAGAGCTAATATCATTAAAGGAACAAGTAGAAACAATCTGTTCAGCGTCTAAGGTTAGAATGGCCTGTTCAATAAATTGGCTAACCTGCTCTAATGTATGGTAGAGTTTATTTGTAAATTTTCTTTTAAGTATAGCCCATATTTTTTCAGTGGGATTAAGTTCTGGGCTATAGGGTGGTAAAAATAGTAAAGCTATATTTTCTGGTATTTGTAATGCAAATGGCGTTTCCCCACCGCATGTTCCTATCGGAACATAATGGCTTTGATATCGAACTCAGGTTTTTAACTTTTAAAGTTGGTATTAGTGTTTATTCTAAGATGCTATCCAAAGCAATAGAAAGCTTCATTTTATTAACGCTCAGGGTGATGAGCATACAACCAAACATTAACAAAAAACAGTTATACATTTGCAACTTAATGCCTTCTTCGCTCAAACATTCGCTTTATAATTATATGACAGCCAACATTCAAAAACTAAAACGCCATTTTATACCCAACGATTTTTCTATAACTACTTGGGAAAATTTAGAGCCCTTTTTTAAGCAATTGGTAGAAGAAAAAATTGAATCTAAACAAGCATTAGAAAAATGGTTGCTCAATATAAGCGAATTAGAAGCTGTAATAAGTGAAGATGCTTGCTGGCGACAAATTCGCATGACATGTGATACCGAAAATAAAATAGTAGAAGAAGCGTTTAACTATTTTTGTTTAGAAATACAACCCAAGCTACAACCATACTCCGATCAACTTAATAAAAAATTGTTAGCTTCTCCATTTACAAAAGAACTCGATCCAAAAGAATATTTTACCTATTTACGCAACGTAAAAAAAAGTATTGATTTATATAGAGAGGAAAATATTCCTTTACAAGCACAGTTAAGTATATTACAACAACAATATGGTGTAATAACGGGTAGAATGATGGTGCAAGTAGAAGGCAAAGCATATACCTTACAACAAGCTGCTAAATTTTTAGAAAGCCCAGATCGTACGCTTAGAGAAACCGTTTACCATAGCATACAGCAACGACGCTTACAAGATAAAGAAGAGCTGGATAATCTCTATACACAACTCATTCACTTACGTAACAACATTGCACAAAACGCAGGATTTAAAAATTATAGAGACTATAAATTTGTAGAATTAGGTCGTTTTGATTACACCGCCGAAGATTGTTATCAATTTCATGAAGCAGTTAAAAAATATGTAGTACCCTTAGTCAATAAAATATATCAACATAAAAAAGAAAAATTAAAAATTGATACTTTACGACCTTGGGATGTACAAGCTGAAATGCTTGGTGTACAGCCTTTACAGCCATTTGCAACCGGAGAAGAATTATTACAAAAATCTATTACCTGTTTTGATCAATTAGATTCTTTTTTTGGTGATTGCTTACGCAAAATGAATGATTTAAAACATGTAGACCTAGAAAGTAGAAAAGGCAAAGCACCAGGCGGCTACAATTGTCCACTTGCCGAAAGTGGCGCTCCCTTTATATTTATGAATGCTGCCGGCCAAATGCACGATGTAACTACAATGGTACATGAAGGTGGACATGCTATTCAATCCTTCCTCACACATAATCTAAAACTTTCTGCATTTAAAGAATACCCTATGGAAATAGCGGAAGTGGCCAGCATGTCCATGGAATTGTTTACCATGGATGAGTGGGGAATCTTTTTTACCAATACAGAAGATCTACGCAGAGCAAAAGAACACCAATTAGAACAAGTACTTATTATATTTTTATGGATAGCTACCATCGATAAATTTCAACATTGGGTATATGAAAATCCGCAACACTCGGTGGAAGAACGCATGCAACATTGGCTGTGTATTTACAATGAATTTTCTTCTAATGTACTAGATATGACGGGCTTGGAAGCTTATCAGGCTTATATATGGCAAAAACAACTACACTTATACGAAGTGCCTTTCTACTACATTGAATACGGTATTGCACAATTAGGCGCTATTGGTATGTGGAAGCAATTTAAAGCCAATAAACAGCAAGCCTTAGCCAATTATATTCAGGCGTTAAGTTTGGGTGGAACATGTACGCTTCCCGACTTGTATAAGGCTGCTGGATTAAAATTTGACTTTTCGCCACCATATATAAAAGGGCTAATGGATTTTGTTTGGGGCGAGTATGAAAAATTGATATAGAACAAGATATTTATTTTGTAAGAGTATGCCTTAATTACAGAATTATTGCTTATATTTACGCCTCAAATAAAATTTGATTTAAATTTGTCTGACTTTGCTTTATAACTTTAAACGCTAAAATATCGTTAATCAAACAATTGTAGGAAACTATGGAAAATGTAATAAACATATTATTAATTGAAGATGACCCCAAATTAGGAGACACACTATCAACCAAGCTACGTGAACAAGGATATACAGTGGACTTGGCATATGATGGCATGATTGCAGGAAGAATGTTTAAGCAGAGCAAATACGATATTATTGCTTTAGATATAAACGTTCCTCATAAAAATGGCCTTGTACTTTGTGAGGAGTTTCGAAGAATCGATAGTACTGTGCCCATTATTATGATTACTGCTTTTGCCGATATAAAGGATAAGCTAGATGCTTTTGGTCTTGGAGCTGATGATTATATTGTTAAGCCCTTTCATTTTGGAGAGCTGTTAGCCCGTATAAAAGTGTTTTTACGCCGTACTGATGGCGATGCATTTGTAGAACCCAATGCAATTATTCAAGTAGGTGATTTAACTATTGACAATGTTAAAAAAATAGTTAAAAGAGGCAATGACTCCATAATCTTAACAGCTAGAGAATTTTCGTTGATAAGTTTATTGGCGCAAGAACCTGGAAAGGTGTATTCAAAAAATGAAATTGCAAGTAAAATTTGGGGGGTAAACTTTGATACAGGTACTAATACGATAGAAGTATATATTAATTTTTTACGTAATAAAATTGATAGAATTTATCCGCACAAACTTATTCATACCAGATCTGGCTTTGGTTATTATTTAAAATTACCATAATACTACATTATGACATCTATCAAAAATTATATTGATATGCCCAACACTTTATTAGCAAAAGCGTATCATGATATAAAAAATCCATTAGCCAACTTAATACTCTTAACAGAAATAAGTGATGCTTCGGCGACAGATTCGCTAATGCCTGTAATAAAAACAGTTAATGATGAATTATGGAAAGTGGTTGCCAAGCTAGAGATGCTTCAATTGTTAACACAAACATTTGCCGTTAACGAGACCACACAAAATGATATACGAATAGATGATGTTATAGATGAGGCGATAGAAAATTTTCGTAAAACTGACCAGAACTTTCATATAGGCGTAACTTTATCTGATACTATAGAGGCTTCGCAGCTTTTAATTGCTGCTGATTCAAGCTCCTTATCACGCTTATTATCTTTTATATTGCGACACCTACACGCATCAAACTCAACAACACATTGGCAAATACAGGTATCTTATGCTACGCAAGGATTGAAAATAACATTTTCAAAAAATAATGATGCCATTAGTTTAGATGCTTGTGAGTGGTTAAATACATTTGATGCCAATTGGGAATGGTTAGCTGCTCAAAAAATTGCCAAACAACACAACCTCGAGTTAAGTGTTGCATACAGCAATAACCATATTGATGCTGTAATGCTTACCCAAGCTGTTTAAAAATAAACAGCAACCGTTTACAATTAATGTATACGTCATCTTAATACATAAGGTTACCTCTAAAAGCTGTCATTATAAAAAATAGAACGCAGATCAGTTATGATTTTTTATGATTTTCACAGATAAAAAACATAGTTTTTAGAGGTGCCTATAAATCCATCTCGGAAAAATTAAAGACCAACCACGAAAGCGCCACAGTTATTTTGCTTATGTTGATAAGATGATAAAGGTATTTTTTACCTTACCCCTAAATAACTAGAGCATTAAGTTTTACCTGCTAACATGGGTACAAACGAGAAACGATCAAAGGTTTCTGCTTTAAAATCATTGTCGGCAATTTTAGTAATACGTATCATTCTTTGCACATCATCTTCATCAACGGGTATTACGAGTATACCGCCTATTTTTAACTGTGTTTTTAATGCTTCGGGAATATGAGGTGCAGCAGCTGTAACAATTATTTTATCGAAGGGTGCAAAAGTTGGAAGACCTGCAAATCCATCACCATAAAAAAATTTTATATTATGATATTTTGTTTTGAAATAAAAATGAAGATGCTGTTCGTATAATTTTTTTTGTCGCTCAATGGTAAATACGTTTGCTTTTATTTCCGCTAAAACACTTGCCTGGTAAGCACTTCCGGTACCTACTTCTAA
>Ga0075152_10003209_pt1 | contig 11493 bp, 20 predicted proteins | sample JI61114C2DNA_FD_70964 | JGI IMG/M metagenome (GOLD analysis project Ga0075152, IMG submission 70964) | Wastewater effluent complex algal communities from Wisconsin, to seasonally profile nutrient transformation and Carbon sequestration -... | ecosystem: Engineered > WWTP > Effluent > Algae...
TGGAGAGGGATACTTAGATTAAGAGAGCGCGATTCCATTTTGTGGACCCATCCAATATCAAGCAGGTCATGCAGCTTTTGTCGGTAGGGTCAGTAACAATCAGAAGCCAGCTCACCGAAGGGCCGACCAAGATGAAGTACTACATGTCAGTTCGGGATGCCAAGCTGACAATACCAAAGGAATTGGTGGCAGTCGGGTTAGGACTCCAACACTGCATATCGACAGCAAAGAATCTAAGTCTGTACCTCGAAGCCTACATACGGAATATCACTGACGAGCAACTGCGGCTGATCCAACTCAACCAGCAGAACAAGCTACAGTTCTCCGCTAACCTCGAAGTGAAGGTGTTAGGACTGACGATTGTGGTGTAGGACAGTGAGTGGAACACAGTATTTCTAAACTACCAACGGACAGTGAGGGAGTATCTGAGCAATCAAACCATCTACAACGAGCAGGAAATCATCAATGAGCTGAACCGCAGGAAGCGAACATACGGACTGGTGGAACTCAGGATCAAGGAACTCAGTTGCTAGCTGTCACCAATCGAAGACATACGAACCGTTGAAGACGCAGAGCTCTGGAGCACTGGTTTGGGAAGTACGAACTATGAGCAGCAGGATGTCGCTCATTACCACCATAGTCGGTTAAGATTGGCAGTCGAAAAAGCAATGCTTACCATCAGAGATTACCCCTTCGAAGTGTTGAGCATTAGTTCGGTGAGTGCGGAAGTAAAGTTGGTAAGGTGCACTATGAAGCCCACCTACCAGTAGAATTGTGCATTCTATTTTCTCAAGGGTGATGCTCTCGTTGGAGAAGTTGCTCTAACACTCGGCCTGAACATGAGCTCAGCTTTCCAGGAAATTTTTAAACGCACACTGGCCATTCTTGCTGGCTTTGAAAAGAGTAAGCAACGCCGACAAGAGGAATCTCTCTGGCTTGACGAAATCAACAAGCTTCGGAACCGGCAGCCCATCGACTAGCCTCTCCAGACGACTGAATACACTCCCTACTGGGAGATAGTTCGCTCCAGGTGTTTCTTTTCTGTGAGTCTCCGTAAGAGAAAGGACACGAAGGTGAGCATCCTTACAGGAATCTACCCTTACAACACAGAGTCTCTTTGCATCACCATAAAGTAGATCTACGTGCTAATCGGCAAGGAGAAGACGGTGGCTGCTGTGCATGGAATTCAGCTTTCTAAAGAATGGCGTACTGGATAAGTGTTTACCGCTGTCGATATTGGAAGAATTCTAGTAGAGATTGGGATAATCTCCCGTCCTCTCATCCACATTTCGTGCCAAGTAGTCTTCGACAGCGAGCACCGGCATATCGTGCACCTGCGAAATGATTTATTGGAGCATCTTGTGAATCTCAACCAACTTCGAACTGATGTGCTCTTCCTCTACGGCATCAACATCAGTCGCAACAAATCTCGGTTCGGGAGCATTCGGGGCTAGAATGTTGAGGTGTCTTTAATTCGATGGTTTAGCTATGCTGAAATCGCGAAGTTCGCCTTCGATAACGAACTTCAAAAGAATCGCAATACCCTGTCCATTTGGAATATGCTTGAGCGGGTGCAATTTTCAGTCATCCTCAAGGAGTTTAACGTGTTGATGTCACTCGTCGAAGAGACTAACCGTGCACAGTTCTATGGTCAATCAAATTCGAGTGAGCAAACCTAAGATAGAAACCCTCACCCAAAGACTGACAGTGGACCTCGAACTCCTACTTTCTCCAGCAATCGTTCTGGCTAGAAACAGGGACTCCAATTTCTTGTTGGGCGGTGCAGGCTCAAGACAACGTTCATACCATACTACCGTGAGTCCAATGCTGAATGGGTCATTCGAGAGGGAAGCGGCAAGATCAACACAACAGTTGGTAAGTACTACACTGGCAAAATCCTTCGATTGAAGCAAGTAGAAGGTCTCCTCGCAAGAAAGTCCTCGTATGGTGAGTAGGAACGTTATCTTGACGATAGCACCCTCCGCCGATACTTTGAAGATTACCCGTTGCTGGTTCCTCAGGAGCAACCCGAAACGGAATAACTCACCCAACGAAACCTGTTCTTTATTTCGGAGGCTCTCGTGTTCATTCGAAACCATATCCACGAATCTAACAAGGGACAACGCCTCATTGTAAAAAATTTCTTCCAGTACGAGCGAGTGAAGGTGGTGCTTTCCAGCGACATTAAACGAGTTCTCACTCGACTACTGAAGATGCCGAGTCGTCATGATTTAGTGGTTCGGACCAACACTCAAAAAGTGGATTTAGGACCGACACAAGCACAGCAAACCGCCCATCGAAGGAAGCACAGCATCGAGTAGGAGATGGTATCCCGCAGGCAGTTCCTTCTTGAAAAGTTTCGACGCTGCGTCAAGATGGTGATCAACAGCCGCAAGAAGGAGAAGATTCTGGAGGTGATTCAGAAGACCCGGCTGGACTTCCTGTTTGTGCTCAACCGTCCCCAGTTCAATATCTTCTACGAGGAGAAGAACTGCCAGCTGATAGTAACGAGTCGCAACAGTTGCTTCATTGAGCTGCGCAAGTAGTTTCTGCCGTACGATACACTGGAACTCGATCCCAAGATATGCTTGCATCTACGGTTCGGCAGCTTCGAGATCTGGACAAGTGATCAATGCGAATAGGTTGTCTGGGTGCAGCCTTCAACGGTCGACGCGTTGCGGGTGAGGCAAGTTCTGGAAGCTGGTGAAACAGTGTTTTCTCTCGTTGATTACGAGTTGCCAGTGTGCGATCTCAACTTTGAAATGACTTTGGAGGAAATTCTCGCATGTAAATTAAGTTAAGAGGAATTGGAAACACGTAAATACCTGTGGGCCAAGGAGCAGCGGATTCGGCGGTTGGTGCTGGAATTGCAGGAGGTGGTATCTAGGATCGACCGCAGTCAAAAACGAATATTGCTAAGCATCATCGAATTCATCATGCTCATGATCTCCAACCGACGAAGGTTCGTTGAGGATGTGAGGATGGCGCATGCAAAGAGCAACGAGCTGAAGATCTACACCAAAGCCAAAGTTCTGAAAAAGCTCATCACGAAGACATCGAAGAGCATCATGGAGAGCACACCGAGGCTGGAGACCAGCTTCACGTTCATCCTAAACCACGCATCGATTAAGCTTCTCAACAGAGAACTCTCCGGTTAGCCTTGCTTTTTGGAGCTGCTCACCGATAAGATTAGTCTGCAGATACGCTAATTCGACTGCAACTATTTCGAGCGAAGCTGCGAAGTCGAGGAAATTCAGCTTGTAAATCCTCGGGAGCCAGAGGGCAGCGAATACTACGTTGTATTGTCAATGACGCACCTCGGCAGCACTGCTGCGACCTTCCAACTGCACTCTTACTACGAGTGGCTGTTCGATAAGGAGGTGGCATGGCCATTCCACAAGCTGCTCACAGTTAAGCTGAACCCCATAAAGCTTCGTTTCAGTGATGAACTGTACGAACAGCTGTACGAATACGCCTTCCGGAACATGGAGGAGCAAGCCATCACGATCAACCGCTATGGTTACCCCGAATAAATCGAGGAATACTACAACCGCATCATCATCGAACCTATTCGTGTGCAGCTGTGGTACCGCAGTAGCAACCTACTCAAACGCATGAATGGTATCAGTGTCACCCTGGAACAGTTCAGCAAAGGAAATCGTTTCGCCATGCGCAAACAAATCTTCGATATTTGGGTGAGGTTCGTGCTGAAGCAACTTACCCGGCAGATTTTCAGTGTGCTGGGGCAGAAGCTGTTTGGAGGGGAGGACGAACAGGACAGTTCCGACGAGGCAGAACACCGATGAACAACTTGTCCATATAGACACTACCATCAAATTAGGAACTTGCTTAGTTTCAGCCTCTCGCCCATTCCTTTGAGCTTTTCGACGACGTATGGACGGTCGATCACTACTTCCTGGGATTTGTCCATCGTCGGTGCATTGAAGGAATGGTCTTCCATGATCTTTTCAACGAGACTGTGCAGTCTGCGTGCCCCAGTATTTTCGGTGTTCATGTTGATGTCGAAGGCAGCCCGTGCAATTTCGTCGATAGACTACGACTAAGCTAAAGCCTACTTCGTCGGTAAAGCGGATGTTGATACCCTCTCGTTTCATCAAATTCGACTGCTGCATAAGGAGGTTGAATTCCGGTTCTTTTAGAATTCTCACGAACTATGGGCAGGTTATTGGCTTCATTTCCACTCGCACTGGCAGCCTACCTAGGAGTTCTGGGATTAGGTCTGTCACCTTGGTCTGGCTAAAGGCTCCGCTTGCAATGAATAGAATGTGATCGGTACGCACGTCTCCAAATTTGGTGTTGACTGTAGTACCTTCGATAATGGGGAGTAGGTCTCGCTGTACTCCCTCAGTGGAGACTCCCTTGCTGTTCATCACCATGCCTTCAGGCACTGCGAGTTTGTCGATTTCATCTAAGAACACAATACCCTCTTCCTCCATAACTCGTAAAGCTTCCTTGTTAATGTCAATCCTTTCGTACTGGGCTTTGAGCTTATCATTGTACGTGTTGAACAGCATCCCTGCGATTTCCTTGACAGTGCCAGACAGTGGCTTCTTCGGTGGATACGGTCCTGGAAGCGGTAAGTCATCCGGAATGTATGTTCCTGGCAGCAGCGTGATAACCTTGCTGTTATAGACCCCCTTTTTTAGATCCTCAAGCTTGGCCTTCCACAGTTCACTGTCCTTGAGCTCGAGACCTATCATGGAATTGAGAATTTGGTTGTAGATGGTGTCCAGCAGCTTGGCCTACATAGATCGCATCAGCTCGTCCATCTTGTGCTTGTAGATACCGAACGAGATCTTCGCCAAGTCTGCATAAGAAAAAGAGCTTATCTTGGATTATGCTAGAGACATCCTTGCCGACGTAGCCCACTTCTGTGTACTTGGTTGCTTCCACTCGGAGGAACGGTGCATCGGTCAGGTTTGCAAGGCGTCGGGCAAGCTCAGTCTTCCCACAGCCTGTTGGGCCTTGCATCAAAATATTCTTTGGGGTTATCTACTTCTTCAGGTTGTCTGGCAGGCCTTTTCTCCTCCAACGATTTCGAAACGAGATCGCGATAGCTCGCTTCGCATCTGCCTGCCCAATAACAAACCGATCAAGGTACTCAACTACCTTTTGCGGGGTAAGTTAGTCCTCTTTGACATTGGGTTTTGGAAACAGGAGTTTCTTCTGATCACCTCCGGGCAGTTCCTGCATATCATCGAGAAGATATTCCCGGCGAAGAGTAAGCAGCAGTCTTCTCGAACACAGTGGTCGTCCCAGCCTGAACATCAGATAATATTTAAACAAGCAACCAACATGTAGGGAAAGATTTCTCCCATCATGGAGGTTGATGAAGAACCAGGCACTCCTTTGACTTCTCTGATGAAGACATTCGTAGAGGATTCCACACTGGACCGCAACCGACTCGCTTACCTAGAAGACACCCTAACCGAAATATAGCAGCTCTGCAGTGAAGTACAGGCCGAACGTTTACGCTATCAAAAGTACCAACAGGAACGCCTTCATGAAAAAAACCGATACATGCAACTACGCAACCAAGTGGAATCTACCGTGCATCGCCTCACCAGCCATAAAACCGAGTAAATTCAAGCGATGACTGAAAATGCAGTTGTGCAGGCCCAACACTTCCTAAGCCAACGGCCAGGCAAGTAAAACGAAGATCTAACCCGAAAGCCAGCCCTTGCGTTGCGACAGGGCAAGCGCCAACCTTCACAGTCCAAGCGCAAATGAGAGTGAATTCATTCCTTACTGCCTGCATTGCTCTTTCGGTCGTTCTTCTCGAGCAGCGCATAGTTCGAGACGATGTCCACCAGCTGCTTGGTGAATACTTTGATCTCCTCCTTTGACAGCTTGCCGTTGCCGTTGATGTCCAATTCACGAAACAGGTCGAATACTTCGTCGTCGCTTGCCTTTTCCAGCTGCAGCTCCTCCGTCATGATGTTCAGCAGATCGCTGATGGTCTGCCGACTGAAGTCAGTGGTGGCCTCGTTTTCCGTGATGCTGAGGAACTTCTTGACGATGGTATCCCTGCTCTTCCTGCTATCCGTCATTAATGTTTATAACCTATGCAGTATCACTTCTGTTTGAAATACTCAGCGGTCAGCAGTTCCTTCTCATCACTTTTCAACACTGCGAACATCTCTGGCTTGATCAGTTCAGCCTTCTTTTCGATCCCCACCTTGTCGAATTCCCGCACTTCCGTGCGACAAAACAGTATTGAAATGTTTTATCTCTCCTTCAGGAACTCGACGAGATAGTGGAAGGTGGATTTCTTCTGTACATCCTCCGAGAATAGAGCATTTGAGTTTTTCATGAAGATAAGCGATTTCTTGCGAGCAAGGAGCGGCAGCTTACGATCAAGCTTTTTATCCAGGAAGTACACTGGTTCGCTTTCGTCTCCTTCCTGCTTGGGGTCGTAGTGTTCCTTCCAATCGACGATGTTGATTCCACCGGGGAACAGATGCTTGCGCAGACATACATTCTTAATGTACTCAATGAACTCGTTGAGCAGATTTTGGTCTTCACATACCAGGCCCATCCGAGAATTTTCTTTGAGCTTACTCAAAAACGCATCCTCTTTGGAATAGAGATAGACCTTGATGATCGATCCTTTAGAGTACGGCATTTCACTCACGAAATCGGTTCTCAATGTGGACGAAGTCGAAGGCTCGCTGGCGTATGATTGTGATGTATCCCTCCTGCGGAGTTCAGTCGCCGATCGCACTAGATCCTCATCCTCTTAGCTCGACAGCACTTCAACTTTGTTGAGCAGATGCAAAAATGCTTCGGGAAGGCTCTCCTTTGGGATTAATTCGAGGATTTGCTTGGTTGCTAGTTCATCCTGTCGCTGAAATTTAAGTCTCTTCTGCAAGCTAGCCACAAAGTACTCAATGATCTTCATTTGGAAGACCTTTTTAATATAGAATTCATGGGGGGTTTGAGACGGGCCAAACGAAAAACTGACGATAGTGCTTGCCAAGTTGGTCTTAGCCAGTAGCTTTGCTAGCCCATGACTGCCGCACACAAATATTGTTGAGTCGGACTTCGCCACATAATCGCTCCGAGTTGGTAGCTTCATCGCTAAGTCCGCTGTCTTTATTGAGTGTCTTTGGTTGCTTGTTCTTTCTGAGGTTTTTACTTATGGGTCATCCTCACATTCAATAAGCAGCTCATCAGGTGCGTAACAGCTGTACTCAAACCAGATGCAGATGTAGCGTGACCCTCTTTTCAGTGCGGTCTGTAAATTGCTGATTGTAAGCTGTTTCTCCTCAAAGGCAAGTTCTGTAACCCTCCCTTTGAGGTTGCTGGCGAGCTTGAATTCAACAGACACCCCCAGATTCTTCTCGCATTGCTCGGTGTTCTGCGGGTAGGCTGTCAGCATTGTGAAGATTGGGATGTTCTGCATAACCTCCGCAATTCTGCGTTTGAGCTTTCTGTCGTAGTTGACCACGACAGCGCGCAAGCAGTCAGGAAGGCGATGATTGGCCAGCTTCAGCAACTCCTTCTGAATTTGAATGAGCTCGTCCAGCATCACCAGATATTCGTGATGGGGTTTTGATGAGATACAGTTCAGGAAATTTTCACATCGAATCTTCTTCTAGAGGTAACTGTGCAGGGATCGAAGGTAGCTATCTCCTTAGTTCAGCTGCGTTACTGTGTGGATTCGCAGGTTGTAGTTTTCGTACACCAATAACCTTACAACTTACTTGAGTTGGGTATGATTCTGCTTTATCGGCTACCCATGGGGCTATTTAAGCCGGCTCAGACTGTCCTCGTACTGATTGCGTAACTTCATTAGGGTCTTGATCTGTTCCTCCAACCGACGGTCCTGCTGGAAATTTGTTGACATTCCAGGTTGAATCCTCGAAGGCAGAGCTTGGAGAGTAAGCACTCCCATTTCCTCCTTGCTTTCCATCATAGGCTCCAACTGCGTCACTCTCGTCAGCTCTATCAGAAAGATATTGAATTTAGCGACGGTCAATAAATGACCATAAGTATTGGTAGCTCCGGTATTGACGAGTTTAGTGTCCAAGCCGGCTTTAAGCTTGTTGAGCAAAACAAGGCATTCCTCGGCTTTCTTGTCCTCATTCTGTGTGTCGACGGAATGATGCCCAATGCCAATGGGCATTTCAGCTCCGTGATGGGCAATAATAAGCCCCTCAACAATCGACTGTAACTGCAACTCCAGAGCTGCCATCGCCAGCACAGTCTCCTCCAAATCGAGTTCCAAGGGATTGCTGCGTTTGTTGACATTCCGAAGGATAACGTTGGTGAAACTCCTATCTATCTTTCGGTCTCTTGCACTGAGGTTGAAGCTGAACGTTAGTACTGTGAGATAGACGAGTTCTCTGCAGAGAATGTCATCGCAGACTTCAGCGACGTGTAAGTTTCTCTTCAGAAACATGTTAAGTTCATCAACGCTAAGCTGAAGAGGTTTCTTTTCCTTAGCCTTGATGGAAAAGCTCAGTGGAAACTCTTTCCTTTCTGCCTGTGTTAACCGGAGGTAGGCACTGATCATAGATGACGGGTTGTTTATTGTACCGTCCACTAGTCTCTGCTCCTGCGTGTTTATTTCGTTGTCGTGAGCGTTGACTAGACGTTTGGCTTATCTTAGAAGCACCTGGATGAGTTCCTTCACCCTCTCAAATTCCTTCTTCGGAAGCAGAGATAGCTCCACTCGGTACTTGGGGACGACATAATAAGTTCCAGGTTCATTATTTTCCAGCAAATATCGACGGTTGCAAAGCTACGTAAAATTGACCTTGGAAGTGTCTAGCATCATCTCCTTCAAGAGAAAATCGATGCTGCTTTGGGATATGCGCTCCCATTGCGAGATCACCATCAACGCGGTAAAGTATTCAGGTTATTTCGCTTGCAGCTCCTGCAGTTGCTTTTAGAGCTCCGATGCAGGCAAAGTTAGTTCATCCTCGAGGAATTCCTCAAACTTGCCTTTAAAGTCTTCCAACTTCTCAACAGCCCTGCGAAGCCTTCGAGGGTAGAGCTTCTTATCGCTCACTAGCTTTCGACTGTCTAAGAGTTTGAGCCGCTTCCTGAGCAAAGACTTCTCTTCGACAGCCAGCTTCTTCTTCTTCAACTAGCGCACGAAGAAGTCGTAGGCGTCATCGCTGGAAAGTGGTTTGCACTCAAACTTCTCAACATCCTCCAGCTCGACTGGCTTTTCCGATAAAATTACCAGCTTGGTGGAGCCAACCACGAGGTAGCTCACAAGCTCTTTGAGGTCCATCTGGCACTGGGTAGCATCCAGAACAATCAGCTGGTAGTTGTGCTTAGTGAGCTACTGCACCTCTACCTTATCGACAGGGCGCATCACCTCCTTCCACTTCTCCTTCCCATCTAGCTGCCTCTTGATCACCAGGTAGTTAATAAGCATAGATTTGAGATATTCCTTCCCAGACCCCTCCTCGCCAAAGATGTTGATGATAAAGCGAGATTTATTCTGCCCATCGCACTGCTTCCTGTAGGCCATGATCTGAGAGAGGATAATCTTCTGGTGCTTCCCAGCCCGTGAAAACCCCTTTTCGTTGGCTATGGAGTATGCACGAAGTAGTTCTGTTTCCTTCATGATGCCAGGCAAGAAGTTAAACTTGAGCAGCGTATCGGGTGTTTATTTCAGTTGGAATCTGGATCTGCATTAACTATGCATTACTCAATGCTGTGGATGTCACCGTTGACGAGATCGGGTTCATTACTGGCGTGGCAGCAGCACTGATTCAACTCTTTCTTGTCCAAGTCAGGACAGGAGGGTTCGTGGACCATTTGAAAGCGTTTGGGACATTTGCAGCTGACAATTCGGTGGAACTTATAGTGATGCTAAGCTAACATTCAACTTACGTTCTTGTAGGGGTTCAGAAAGATTTCATCGGGTTGGATGTGGCGCTGCAATTTCTTCTTCAGCTCAATTTGAAATGTGCAGACCTTCGGGTCATGTTTATGAAAGCAACAGCATGAAAATCTTTCGGTGTATTTTTCATTGCGAATGAGGGATTCCAGCGAACGGGAGAAGGCTTCCCGAATTGAGCATTTCTTCAGGAGCAGTCGAAAGAACTCCGTAATGAACCCTTCAGAAATCTCATCTTCGTTGAGGAGGTTGCTGTTGATGAAAATTATGTTCCTAGCGTATCTGCTCAGCAGTCTCTAAGGGAGTTCACGGTTCGTGGTTTGAAGGATCAGCAGATCCACCTTCTCTTCCTCTGAAATAGGAGATAAGCTTGCCGGTAGGCGAACCTTCTCCAACCCCCCATACTTATTCTACCCGAAGATGTAGTCTGGTGCGTTCTCGCGTCCTTGGCTCCCTTCAGCATGCACAACACAATAGAGAATTCGACTGTCCAAGCTCTCCTTCAGGTTATTCTCATTGAATTCCTCAATTTTCAGCCGAAACCCCAAACGAGAGTCCCTGAGTGTGCCAACCATTGAGTTTAGTGGCTTGAGATACTTTACCAGATGGCTGTAGACACCATTTTCTGGTTGATCTTCATACAGCGGTGAACCATACAGGAAAGTAATCTTCGGTAGGGCTTGGTCACGGTTGTTTATGAATTGCTGCTGCCTCTCTTTTTGCCGATTCAATCGAAATTCCGACTACATCAACTGGAGCTCGTTCAGCAGATCAGCCAGCTCCATATTCTCTTCTTGATACTGGAATGTGAAGGCTCTGACATTGATGTGAATCCTCTCCCCCACTGGAAACCTATCACGAAAGTTGGTGGCGAGTAACCGCCAGCTCTGCTCCCCTTCCCCATCCAACTTGTAGTACACAGTGACACTATTGATGTTGTGATTGTTATTGATAATCTGATCCCGGATAAACCTATAGTCGATCGTCATGCCCCCTTTGAACGTTGCCCGAGGCTTAGGTTCTTCGTTGAAGTAGAGCGATAGTTGTTCCTCCTTGGTTGATTTCTTGTTGGACTCCCCCTTAGGTATATTACTATCCATCTATATTGTATAATTTGAATCGCAGCATTCATGGCACAAGAAGCTCACGAAGTCAAGCCTGTCATCAAGATCAAGGATATCTCTGATGACCTGGAAAAGGAAATTATCGACATTGCCAAGTATGCGCTGGACAAGATGCACACCAACCAGGAGATCGCTTCGCACCTGAAGGACGAACTCAATCGAAAGTACAACGGCAACTGGCATTGTTTCGTCGGCAGGAGCTTCGGGTCCTTTGTTACGTATGAAGCCCGCCATTACATGTACTTCTACATCGGGCAATACGCATTCCTGGTCTTCAAGACGTTCAAGACTAGCTGATACGCATTCGTAGAGCTTTGCGCCCGCTAATTAGCCTTGACACCCCAGAACAGTTTGTGGTGGGATGGTCCCGTTTGGGCAGCACCCGCCCGACCGACTGTCATAATAATTAAAACGTTCGGTAGAGCTCCTTGGAAGCGCTGCAGTTATACTTCTCAGCTTCCCATAAATTTATTGTTCGATATAATTGTT
>Ga0075152_10003211_pt1 | contig 11487 bp, 17 predicted proteins | sample JI61114C2DNA_FD_70964 | JGI IMG/M metagenome (GOLD analysis project Ga0075152, IMG submission 70964) | Wastewater effluent complex algal communities from Wisconsin, to seasonally profile nutrient transformation and Carbon sequestration -... | ecosystem: Engineered > WWTP > Effluent > Algae...
GGTAGTCCATCCGTTGTTTCAGTTTCTTCAGATTCTTCGAAAGCACTCTTCTTGAGAGTCTTCGCTGGTTCATCTTCAAGTGAACCAGCTTGGGTACTACCTTGCGGAAGTGACGACAGGCTTGTTTGATTAGATAGACGTTTCGGCGTTTGGCGATGCTTACTAGTTGTTTCTTCTGTCTTCTGAGAATTAGTTCTTCGGAGACCCTCCGCACATACTTCTTGAGGATAGCTAGACGCAGCTTGCTCGCTTTTTCAGCAAACTACTCCCTGAGCTACCAGTCCCTGCTCAGATTCGTCACAAGGAAGTTTAATCCATAGACTTTCCTGTGCTGACATAATCGGTCTTCGATGATTGCTACTTTGTCTTGCTCTTCCAAACCGTTTCGGATGTGCCTGACCATCCTGTTGATGCTGCCGTGCTTGATGATATGCAGCACAGCCAACTCTGTGTTCTTCTTTTCATCCAACTCTACTGCGAGATTGCCCAGAAGCTCCTTCATGCGGTTGAGCTGTAGCGTGGCCTCGAGCTGTTGTTTGCCTTCCTTGTAGTTCAGATTCTTTAGCAGCCCAGCAAAGCCTCTTCGTTTGATTCCCAATACCCTGTGCTTCTCAGCCATATTTTCGGCTGACTTTTGGTATTGTTTGTTGGCAAGGAGCTTTGCCCAGGTCGTCTTCTTGATGTTGATGTGCTTTATGCTTAGAAGTGGAGAAATACACAGACTACCCTCAAGATTGAACTTGGCGATTGCTTCAATGTACTTTTTGAGGCCTTTCAGCTTGAATGCATGTATCCTTTTACGAGCAGCGTGACGTTCATTATGAGATCGGCTCCATATTCCGAAGAAGGACTGTTTGCGGTTGTTGCGCAGCCACTCGAACAGCTGGTAGGTGCCAGTATACAGCTGCCGCATCTGCTTTACATGGTTCACGAGCTCACCGAACATCCTCCCGACTAGCCTAACTTAATAGAGCTTGTCGGCAGCATGCACCATCCCCTACCGGAACTAGTTCTGGCTCTGCTTAAATTGCAGTTGGCTGTACACTCTCTTCCGATTGAGGTCGAACAGTCTGGCAGACAGCTGTACGGCTTTGTCTTCAGTGGTCAGTTTAGCATTGATGTAGCCTTTGAGTTCTCGCACTAGTGTCCTTTTACGAAGCTTGATGAGTTAGAGGTTGAGGAAGTGACTGGTGGATGCTTAGAGCTTGCTCTAAGTAAAGTAGTTTCTGAGTGAGCAGAAGAATGATTGTTTGAGCAGTGGCTTCAATACTGATTCAGTTCGCGAGATGTCCGTACGGATTCTTTCTGCTCGAATGGGAATCCTAGCTACTTCTAGCAGCAGCCTGCGAAAGCAGTACTTTTTGTTGATTTTCGAAAGAACTCTCAACTGTTGGTGTTGGTTGATGCTATAAGCTACTTCCGATCGGTAAGCCCCAAGAACTTCTGCCAATAGTCGGCGGTTGATTTTACTCTTTAGAGATTTTATCCCGTGTGCTCGTTCTTTTAGCGCTTTAAAGGCTTTAATTTGGAGGATGCTGCTAAACTTGGCCAGTTGCATCTCAAGGTTTCTCCTGTCGGTCTTGGAACCAGCATTCAACGAGGCAATCAGCAATGAACCTTCGTAAGGCACCTTTCTCTGACAATGCTACTCGATGAGGTGCTTCAGGAACAGAACACACTGGTAGTTGGAGTATCCCTTGTGGCTGTACACCGTAGCGGCGTTACTCTTGAGCTTCCTCAGGGCTCTCACCTTGGTCAGACGATTAGTCAAGCTCGTCACCTTCCTGGACAGCATCACCTCAATCTTGGTGATGGCATAGCAATCCACCATCATTTGGAAGTAGCAACCTTTACGCCGCTCGAGTGCCCCTGCTGCAAGCCTCTAAGCCTTGACTCTCTCTTCCTTCCTCATTTGCACAAATTGCTTGCAGCTGTAAAGCGCTCGAAGCTTCAACGTCAAGGTGTTGTACTCGTGTGCTCGTTTCAAGCTTAGGATCTCCTGCTCCTTGTTGTGTTTGTTCACATTCACGATCTGTATGAATTTGGTCCATGCGTAAAAAGCTTTGCTCTTGAGCTTGGTGGTCTACATCAAACGGAAACTTACCTGCTTCACGGGGGTTTCCACCAGTGGATCGCACAGCACCGGCATATTCTTTTCAGACTTGAAGCAGAATGAGTAGTGGAGTTTCTGCGACTGTTCAGTCTTCAGAGTTATGGCATATTGGCCCAACGACATCCTCGGAGCTTCCTCCAAGTTCTTCTTGTAGTGCCTGATCCCTTCGAATCCCCTGCCGAGTAGCCCTTTGGCATACCGATTCCTCATCAGCAGCAGCTGGTCCAGCTGCTTGATTTCATACTCGAACACCTGCTTCCAGTGCTAGCAAGAGCGTGGCTGATGGTTGCTCTGACAGAGCATGAAGAAGTTGACGAGTTGCTGCATCACGTCCTTGAGCGCGGGTTGGTTCTTAACGGCTTGCTTGAGTTGTTATAGAAGGAGAGGGAGGGTCACTGACTCCTTTACCGCAGCAAATACCTACCGCAGGACCTGCATATCTACTGTTAGACAGTCGCGTACGTTCCGTTGCAGTCAGGTTGAGGTCATCCACCTCCATTTCAATCGCGAGCTAGCTGTTGTAATTAATAAGCTTGAGCAATTAACCATCGACAGTGGGCGGTTGAGTTGACTTCGACGATAGCCACCGGCCACCTTCAAACCGATTATCGGCACCCTACCGGATATATAATTTCAAAAGAGCATGTCCTTCCGCGACGTATCCCTGCGCAAGCTGTGTAACCCTCACTTCGTCGGTGTGGTGGTGTTCATGAGCTTCAACTACTACGCTTTCGTGTTTGGATTCATGCTGGCGCTGCGACCGAGCTTCATGGTTGCTGCGCTCGTAGTGTTCCACCTCTGCTTCTTCATGGTGCTCTGGTCAATGGTGCATTCCATTGTTGCAGATCCCGGTAGGGTGCCCATCTACTGGGGATTCTTCGCGGAGGAAGCCGACAATCGCAGACGGCGGTACTGCCTATTGTGCCACAGCTTCAAGCCTGAGAGGTAACCATTGGCCATAACTTTAGGTGCCATCACTGTTCAACCTGCCAACGTTGCGTACTCAACATGGACCACCACTGTCCGTGGATCAGTAATTGCGTGGGTTACACCAACCGCAAATTTTTCATACTGTTCCTACTCTACATCATACTCACGCTGGTGGTAAGCCTATCTTTCTGTGCGCCGCTGTTGGTCAAGGAGTACATCGAACTGTTCAAAAGCCATCAATTCAACCCTCTGATAATTCTCAGGTCCATCTCGGTGCTCATGCAAGCTGCCTTCTTCATCGTCATTGTTATGTTCTGCAAGTTCCACATGGAGTTGGTGCTCGGAAATAGCACAACCCTCGACAATCTGGAGAGACAGCGCAATCCGGCATCAACTGGTGCCAACGTATATGACTTGGGCAGCTACGAGAACTTTGTGCAGGTGTTTGGGACCAATGTCTGGATGTGGCCATGGCCGATGTTCGCCGGCAGCCTACCCAAGGGCGATGGGGTGCTATGGAAGAAGAATGCCAGCAGTCCAGCTGAGTGAATGATACTGAATGCCGTCATGGCGAGAGACCTCTATTTTCGCTACTACTGTCACACTGAGTGGAACGATTTCGCGACGTACTTGACCATGTCCTCGATGTCCTTGAACTTCTCGATTTATTCGTCGGGGAACTCAATATCGAAGTCGTTTTCCACGGCCACGGAGATGTTCACCATGTCGATTTCATCGAGACCCAGCTCATGCCACTGGGTGGTCAACTTAACTTTGCTCACATCGCCCACTGTATCGTACAATCCAATGATCTTAACGATGCGCGTTGCGACCTCCTTCGGATTCAAGTAGTAGCCTACACAGTAGAATAATTTCGGTACCGGAACGAGGGTTACGCAACACTATCTTGTCACGATTGATTTCGTGATGGTGACTGCTGTGATCATCGTGGTGGTCGACAGCCTTCCCGTGTTCTTCCTTGTGAGAAGGTTGCGACCCGAACATTCTCAGCATGGGCCTTGCAGTGGCCGTTGCCTTGAGCCCTCGAAGCACCCTTACCAACATTATTTACTCAAGCTTATATCGGCTGCTGCAGCCAACCATTATTACCGTTAGCCCTAATCGGTATCGTACTTGGGCCGTTGATCTCTTCGTTCAAGAATATTCCCGATGCAAGCGAACTTGATCTATAAACGTAGGCTGTCAACCTAACAACCATCATATTCAAAATAAATAAGCGATTGGAAATGGAATCAGATCCCACGGAGCCAGCTGGTGATGCACTGGCTGAGTCTAACCTACTGTCCAGTAACCTCGGCGAAAGTGTCATTGGTGAACAGCGGCCGACCAACAGTATCGACGATATTCCCATCGGTGGAGGAAGCAAGTTTAAGTGGAGTGAGTTTCCAGATGATGGAGCACCACCCGTGAAGCCCCCTGCACGCAAACCCATACCGAAGAAGAAGAAGTAAGAGCCAAAAGAGGTGAAGGAGCTCGAACCAATCATACCTTTAAACCAACCCGCGTAAGATGAACGTCCACTTACGGCGGCCAACCCAAATTCGTTCGACGAGAAGCCCATCGGCCGTTCTAACAACTTCGCTATTTCGTAGTTTCCTGATGAGAGACCTGTGGGCAAGAGTGGCTTCAATGTCTCGTAGTTTCCAGAGTAGTAAGAGCCAGTGAACGAAAAAGCCACGAACCTCACCTTTGAGCAAAAGCTGAAATCCAAAGCTATCAAGGTACGCCTGGGTGGTTTCGAAGAGTTGTTAGCAATGCTCGGAAGCGAGAGCATTAGTGATCCTCCTCTAAACGCAGTAGAATGGGATAAATTGTTGAAGGAGACAAACCCAGGCTGTTTGTAGAAGATCCTGCTGAGCTTCCAGCTTTGGTGCCAGAAGGATGGCGCCTGGGGCGAGTAGGAAGTTAAGCAAGTCATCGAAAACGGCTGCACAAACGGGAAAGGAACTTCGAAGAAAGTTGCATCCGAGCTTGTGGACTATATGTATGAGAAGAAGGCGCAAGCATGCGAGGCTGCTATCCTCGCTGGGCTTAAGGGTAAAACGATTAAGACAGTTACGGGATATATTGCAGTACTCAACGAATTACTCCCGATCTACGGAATTAAGAAGCTGTCGTTGTTGAAGCCGTACTACCCTGATGTGATTCGACTCATCAGCACAGAGAAGCTGCCAGCAATCAAAACGGAGGGAATGAACTTATTGAAGGAAGCCATGAAGTGGCTCACCAAAGATTTCCTCGAACCGTACTTCAAGAGTAACAACTTAAAGGAAGGCCTGAAGAAGGAACTCGACACGTTCTGGTAGACCTATGACAAGGCTGCAGTTATGACTGCTCCGAAGATGGATCCTGAGACCGGTAAAAAGGCAGCTGGCGGGAAAATTGACATCTATGCAGAGAGCGAGGAAGTAGATATCTTCAAGAAGTTCAGTGAAAAATGGTCAGAGGGTGTACTCAAAACCTAAAAGTGGAAGGAGAAGACCGACATGATGCAATAGCTCGTGGCTGCTGCCAATGTACCTCGCCTCGCCAACACTGACTTCAGGCACGTAACTGATATGTGCAAACGGTTGATCAACGATTCCAACATTAACGTGGTTATCTCCGTCTTGAAGATTCTTGGTGCACTGGCCAAGGGTCTCCGTAAACATTTCGCGCCCTACGCTAAAATGTTCTTCCCGTACATCATCAACAAGTTCAAGGATAAGAAAACACTGCTGCTCGAAGGAACCAATACCTGTCTCGATGAATTCTACTTTTGCATGGCAATTGAAGATGTCGTGGAGGATACGAAGGAAGGCCTCGCTGATAAGAACCCTGGTGAGAAGATTCAGCTGATGAACTGGATTGACCGAGCAGTCGAACGGAAAGCAAAAGATAGAGCGTTCCAGGACAAGGGTAAGGAAGCACTTAAACAGCTGTTCCCCAGCTTTGAGAAGCTCTGCAACGACGGAGCAGTGGAAGTCAGATAAAATACGACCAAAGCAATCTGCAATATGAAATCGAACGTTGGCGACGACTTCTTCGCACCATTCGAAACAAAATTGGGAAAGACATTGGCAAGCAAACCCGGTAAAGCAACCGGCAAATAAAAATAAAGAGATGAGCTTGCCCAGACAACAATGAATATTATCACGACAGCTCCAACGATGCCCAAGCCCTCCCAACCCACCTCAACAACCAACGCATTGTCAAAGACTGCCAATTTCAGCAAACCATCGGCCCCTCCGAAGCAGTAGGAAAAGAACGAGGACTACGAGATGCCATCGTACGAGGAATGCTACCAGGTGCTGGTGGGGCAGGGCGTGTCGGAAGACGAGCTGAAGTTTGTGATTACAGGTAATGCTAAGTAGAAAGGTGCGTTGTTGGAATCTCTGAAGAACGAGGAGTACAACTTCGAAGCAGTTTTGAAAGTGCTGAGGAAGATGTCCAAAGACTGGAAGTAGTCTAATTTGGTCTTGAACAAGGAGATCATGGCGTACCTCGCTTCCAGTGTGGACAGAATAACCAAGAGATAGTTCTATGTCATCCTTCCTTGCTTACTCGAAAAATATTCTGATTCGAAGTTCGCTGAGCCTGTCGGAGTGCTCACTGAAGGTCTCTTGCAGAAAATCCCACCGAAGTTCTTTGCCAATCAAATTCTCAAGTATCTCAAACCAAGCGAGAATCGCAAACCAGCCCCTAAACTGAATGGGGAGATGTGCAACTTCTTCTGTGATATCATCGATAGGGTATCGCTCAATTTCCTGCCTTTCAAAGATATTGTGGAATTCACGAAGGAGTGCTACCAGGTTCCGCTTTCCAAGAAAGGTGCTGTCAACTTATTCAAGAAGATGTATGAGTATATGGGTGAGTCGCTGAAGGTGTGCCTCGATGAACCAACTATTAAGTCCATAGATGCTGAGTTCAAAAAGACCAATGTGTTGAGCGAGGCTGAAAAACGGCCAAAGATTGAGTTCAGAGGAGAAGCCAAGGATGAAGTGAAGCATGAAAAGGTTGTTAACCCGCTAGATTCACTGCCACGTGCAGACATCTCCAATGAAGTGGCGAAGTTCCTGCCAAAGATTAACGATGCTGCCAACTGGCAACTGAGGAAGGAAGGTATCGAATCGCTCGATGCCCTGCTAAATCAGAACCAGCATCGAGTGTTGATGAACGGTCTCATTGATCTGATCACAGCACTGAAGAGCAGAATCAACGATCCAAATAAATCGCTATGCAAGCTGTTCATCTCGTTTACAGCTCACCTGGTTGAGTCTGCTGGAAAGGATATCCGCATGCACTCCAAGGTGTTGATTCTTTCTTTGATTGAGGTGCTTGCCGATAAGACCGAAGCCATTCGGAAGGAGGGAGTTCAATCGTTGACCCGCATCGGAAATGTATTGGGTATGGATATGGTGGTTAACTGTATGGGGCAGCCACTTGAAAGTGATAAGGTGGAATTCCGAGCAGAGGTGCTTAACTTCCTGCTCAACCATGAGGACTTCCTCAACAAAATTGAAGGCAAGGAATTCGCGAAGGGTGTTGTTAACTGTCTCTGCGACAAGAACAAGGATATCAGAAGCCTTTCGGAAAGACTGACAGAAAAGATTTGTGATCGCATTGGAATGGACTACCTCAGACAAGTTGCCAAGGATTTCCGCCCTGCATTCATCAAGGACCTCACAGCTATCTTCGATCGCATCGATAAGAATAATGCTGGGGGCAGCAGTGGGCAGGCATCTTCCATGGTACGCGGTAGCAGTCCTTCTGGAAAGCCACAGGGTGAGGTTCCCAAAAGACCTCCTATTTCTGCAAGCAAGAACACAGTCAACCAAAGTTCAACACAGAATCTTGCCGTAACAATGCCATCTCTCTCAAACTCAACCGTCATGGCCCGGCAGAACACTCAGAAGCAGCTTGGCGAATCAAACATTAATCTCACTCCCAATTCAAATGCTTTTTCCGGTGATGAACCGCTAGCAGGTACTAAATTCCTTACTCTGTATCGTCAACAGCGTGTTGATCTGGAGGAGACAGTCCCTTGGACCTATGATAGCATCAAGGAAACCAAGGAGGAGGAGTTAGTCGAGGAGATCAATAGGAGCTTCCGCAGAGATATTGCCTCCAAGATGGTTGCACTTGACTATCGCAAGCTTGCGGAGGCTGGATTAATGATCTCAAAGATGTGCAAGGACTTATCCCTTCATGGCTCTCTGAGGGAGCTCTCCGACGTGATTCAGAAATGGATACTGCTGAGACTCTGGGGTGGATGCTTACCAGCGACCTACCTCATGGAAATTATACCACAACTACTTTCGATCCTCGAGAAGAAAAATGTGAACATCAACGAGCAAGAAGTCATGTTGGTCATTGCAATTATCCGAGAGTATTGTCTCGCCAATGCAAGTCTCGAGGTAAGGGTGAGCGAGACTCTGCATACTATTGTCAAGTGCCTTGTAAAGTTGTATTCTGGTGATCGACTATTGAAGACCTTCCTGAAGCAGTATTCTACCGACCTCAACGCTATGCACAAACATGCCAAACGCGAGAGCAATCCTTACTATCGCGAAACGCTCAACCGAATCATCAAGAACAACTTGATGGACTTCGTTGGTAACCAGGAGATCCTTTCCGAAATAAGCAAGATCCGTGAACTTAATCGTGACGCAGAGTTCTTAGATATGCTGTTCCAACGGTTCAATGAGACAGCCCTACACGGTTATGGTTTCCGAAGAGAAAATGCAGTGCAAAATGGAGCCCAACATAGCTCATCTGTAGAAAAGATTCAGAGTCAGCCCTCTACCACTAACCTCACCAATAGCCAGATTAGGTCCAACATGCCTCCACCAGTTCCAGGTCGTACTTTACAGGTTCCACCTGTGCCACAGCCACCGCAAATGCTTCAGCCTGCCAGCACTACCAACCTTCATACATCATCGATGAGGAAGGTAGATTCACAAGCTAATATTCACCAAGCGCCGGTACTCCAACCTCAAGCACCTATCGTCCATACGAACAATTACATCAATCCTCAAATGATGATGCATCAGCAGGTGTCTCAGCCTCCACCTTCCCCTCAAACGATGGCAGAACCAAGCCTGCTATCTCGGCTGAACCTCAGTTCATACCTATGCCCTCACCCTTCCAGCCCATTGAGTGAACATCTTTCGAGGTTGATTCCACCCAACGATGAAACCCTCGGTTTCTTCCAAACGCTGTTCGTTCAGGCTTCGGATAAGATCACCACGGAACTTCAAAACTACGCGAAGATCATCCTCGCAGCAATCCTCAAGGCTAATATCACCATGTTGGAAAGGCGCAACGAATATGTACCAGACAAGATCAACAACCAGCTGAACTTGCTCCAGCAGACACTGAAGAACCGTCACGTGATCCGAAACGTTGGAGAGGTGCTTGCAGTTGCTACTGAGTTCGTCCTGAAGCAGCTCGTATTCGAAGATGAGAATAAAGCATCCATTGCTGAATCTCTTCGCGAACGGGGCATCGACTTCAAGACCGATAACTTCGTCAAGACCATCAACGGTGTTATGCTGCGTATTCTCGAAAATGCACACCCTCACCACATCATCATCATCCTGTTCGATTTGTTGATCAAGACACTCAAAAGATCACCAGTCTCGCAAAAGACAGTGTGTCTCATCCTGAAATGTATCGGAAGGGTCTCCAATAACTACCTGGCCGAGCTAGAATAGAACAACCTCGTAGAACTTATTCTAAAGTTCCATCAGTACTGTACCGAATTGCAAGGCAAGCTCAAGGCAGAGGATCCAGGCATGAAGATCATCGAGAACATGCTCACAGAGATTTCAAAGGAGGTCAAATAGAACATCTGGAACAGCTATGAGAAGGCTATCGCTCAAAGCGCTATTCCTGATGAGTTCATTACTAAGTACTTGACTTTCTAGCGTAGACATCTCAATGCTCTGAAGGTTCCCTACCCAGAGAAGAACAAACCCAGCCAAAAATAATAGGAACTCAAGAAGATCACTGAACTTCTGTCAAAGTACAAAACTTATGAAGCGGGTATTGGCCTTCTCAATAGCTTCCTCGATCAGAACCCTGATTTCCAGATCGCGCAGTACTTTAGCAACCTCAACTATGACAACAAGTTCATCACGAAGGTGCTGAATAGTTTGGAAAGCAATTTCAAGCGACCTCCGCCACGTGGGCTGGTAGTTCCGTCCACCTCCATCGACCGTAGATCAGAGGACAAAAAGAGGTCCGTATAGCGCAACGTCGAAGTAGTTCAGGAATAGAACAACATTGAAAGCAAAATCCGTTCGCTCCGGCAGCGTTTCGACCAGATGCACAGCGTACAAGAGCCGCCAGCACCGCCTCAGGAAGCCGACCCCGACAGAGCAAGCTAAATCCGAAGGCGCATCACCGAGATGAAGGCCAAGATAAACAACAGCATTAGGTGATTAAACTTTCTGCAGACTGCATCATCAGAACTTTTTCTTCTTGTTAAAGGCAAGGAACGCCTCCCAACTAATCTTACCGTCGCCGTTGGGATCGCATTTCTTGATCATCTCGCGAACATCCTCAATGGGGATTTATTCTTTCAGGTCGTCCGCCAATGCCATGATGTCGGACTCCGAGATGTAGCCTTTCTGCTCGATGTCGATCTGGTTGAACACCTACATAGCTTTATGGGAAGTACGCGTTCGATGTCCTCTGGCTTGTCGTTTTCGCAGGGCTTGAGTGTCATCATCTTTACGAATTCCTTGAAGTTGATCTCACCACTTAGATCAGTATCGTAGATGGCGAAGACTTGATACACAAAACCCTTCTGGCACTTGTATCCTCCATACTGCATCATAGCCTGCGTCGAACGTCGAAGCTACCTTACGAAGGTCCATGGGGGTGAGCATGCCGTCGTCATCTGTATCGAAGAAGTCAAAGATCTGCTTGTACACTTCGATGTCGCGTTCGGTGCACTCCGCAACGATGAATTCCTTGGGATCGAAGTGCTGGTTTCGAGTAGGTGGACGGAAGGGCAACGGTGCACCACCCCTGCCGTACTTTTCGGGTGTGGAACCACGAGACTCCGCATCAGGGTTGAAGCGACCGCTTCTGCGGGTGTTTCTGAACGACTTTCTGAAGCTCATTTGGAAAACAAAATATCTTAATATAAACTGAGGCGGCCCGATAGATACCAGGCAGTCGAGATCTCACTGGAGTTTTGAATTTGATGCTTGCAGGCAATGGAGAGACGAGTAATTTCGTTTGTAAATGAGCCTTTTGAACTGAAATGGTTCGTAACAGCCAGCAATATCGAGCATCGCCGGAGCAAACTGACTGCCTGTACTGATGGATGTGGTGAGGCACTTCTCCTGAATTAATTTATGGCATTGACCCCCATTATCACGATGGTGGTTGCCAATGTACATTCAAGCCTTTGGAATAAACCATAACTATTG
>Ga0075152_10003212_pt1 | contig 11487 bp, 8 predicted proteins | sample JI61114C2DNA_FD_70964 | JGI IMG/M metagenome (GOLD analysis project Ga0075152, IMG submission 70964) | Wastewater effluent complex algal communities from Wisconsin, to seasonally profile nutrient transformation and Carbon sequestration -... | ecosystem: Engineered > WWTP > Effluent > Algae...
CGACCTCCGGCCCGACCCCGCCCACATTCCCGCCCGGCACTGTCCCGCCCGCCACCGTCCCGCCCGCCACCGTCCCGCCCGCCCGTCTTCCCCTCCTCAGCGTCGACCCGGCCGCGCCGCTCGCGCCGGTCGCGGCTGTCGTCCCACCGGGGGTCGACACGGCGTCCGGACCGCCCCCTCGACGCAGGAGCCCACGAGCGCTCCTGCTGGGCGGGATCGCCGCCGCCGTGGCGATCGTCCTGGTCGGCGCCGGATTGGTCGTCCGCCAACTCACCACCCAGGCGGTGACTGCGGCCGCCTCGCCGTCCCAGCCCACCAAGGCCGCCTCGCCGTCCCAGCCCACCAAGGCCGCCTCGCCGTCCCAGCCCACCAAGGCCGCCACGTCCTCCACGAGCGCGGCGCCGCACCCGGCCACCCAGGTCGTGGCGACCGTCCCCGTCGGCCACGGGCCGGTCATGCCCGTGGTGGCTCCGGACGGCACCGCCTACGTCCCCGACTTCGACCATGGGTCCGTGTCGGTCATCAAGAACGCCCTGGTCAGCTCCACGGTCTCCGTCGGCTGGAACCCGTGCCCAGCGGCGGTCGCCCCCGACGGGACCGTCTACGTTCCGAGCGCCGCCGGCGGGACGGTGACGGTCATCAAGGACGCCAAGGTCGTCGCCACCGTCACGGTCGGCCGCAACCCGACCTCTCCGGCGATCGCAGCCGACGGCACCACCTACGTCTCGAACAACGACGACGGCACGGTGTCCGTCATCAAGGGGACCACGGTCGCCGGCACCGTCACGGTCGGCGCGAGCCCGACCGCGGCGGCCATCGCCTCCGACGGCACGGTCTATGTCGCGAACGGTGCCGATGGAACCGTCTCCGTCATCAGGGGCACCCAACCGGTCGGCACCGTCACCGTCGGCAACAACCCGCAGCGGCCCGCGGTGGCCCCGGACGGCAGCGTCTACGTCTCCAACAACGACGACGCGACGGTGTCCGTCATCAAGGGCGTTCAGGTGGTCTCGACCATCGGGGTCGGGCACGGCCCGACCTGGCCGGCGGTGACGTCCGACGGCACCGCGTACGTGGCCAACGGCGGCGACGGGACCGTCACCGAGATCAAGGGAACCCAGGTCTACGACACGCTGAAGGTCGGCCGCCTCCCGATGGATCCGTCCGCCGGTCAGGACGGGAGCGTCTACGTGCCCAACTACGACGACGGAACCGTGTCGGTCGTCAAGGAAGGCAAGGTCGTCGGCACGATCACGGTGGGGAATCACCCGTCCACGCCCGGGGTGGGTCCCGACGGCACCGTGTACGTCCCCAACACGGGCGACGGCACCGTGTCCGTCCTGAGGTGACGCTCCGGCCCGTGTCGCGCCCGTTTCCCGCGAGCGGGACGCGGACGGGGATTCGTCCTGCTAGCTTCGTCCCTGTTGGCTAGCGCTTCGGGGGAAACATGGCTCTCTGCACGCGGTGCGGTGCGGCTCTAGAGCCGGCGGCGGCGCACTGCGGCCGCTGCGGCACAGCAGTGGCCGCGACACGGCCCACCGTCCAGTCGGGCCCGGTCGCCCCGCCCGGACGAGGGCGACGTGGCCTGCTCATCGGTGGGGTCGCCATCGCCGGCGTGCTCGCATTGGTCGGCGCGGGCCTGGTCGTGAGCCGCTACGTGACCCCGTCGGTCACCGCGACCGCGACCGCGTCACCGTCACCGATGCCGGCCTCCGCCTCCTCCGCGACGTCGTCCGCGACCTTGCAGGCCGCCTCGCCGTCCCCCGTGGTCACGACCCCCCCGCACGCCGCGAGCGAGGTCGTGGCGACGATCCCGGTCGGCCAGTCGCCGATGGTGCCGGCCGTCGCCCCCGACGGCACCGCCTACGTGGCCGACGCCGACGGGCAGTCCCTGACGATCATCAGGGACGACGCCGCCGCCGCCACGATCGATCTCGGCTGGAAGCCCGCCCCGCCGGCGGTGGGCAGCGACGGGACCGTCTACGTTCCGAGCAGCGCCGACGGGCGGATGGCGGTCGTGAAGAACGGCAAGGTCGTCAGCTTCGTCATGATCGGCCACAACCCCACCCAGCCCACCGTCGCCGCCAACGGCCTCGTGTACGTCAGCAACATCGACGACCAGACGGTGTCCATCGTCAAGTCCGGCACCATAGTGGGCACGTTCCCGGTCGGTCAGCACCCGAGCGCGCCGGGCGTCGCCCCCAACGGCCACCTCTACGTCGCGAACACCGCCGACGGCACCGTCACCTACTACAAGGGCAACGACGACAACATCGACACCATCAGCGTGGGCAACAACCCACAGCGGCCCGCGGCCGCCCCGGACGGCACCGTCTACGTCGCCAACCGGGACGCCCCGACCGTGTCGATCATCAAGGACGCCCAGGTCGTGTCGACGGTCGATGTCGGCTGGGACCCGACCTGGCCGGTCGTGGCGCCCGACGGCACCGTCTACGTCACGAGCAACGGGGACTCCACCGTCTCCGTCTTCCGCGGCACGCGCATCGTCGCCACGCTGAAGGTCGGCAAGAAGCCCGTGGGCCCGACGGCCGGTCCGGACGGCACCGTCTACGTCGCCAACTCCGACGACGGAACCGTGTCGGTCATCAAGGACGCCAAGGTCATCGGCACGATCAGGGTCGGGAGCCACCCGTCGACGCCCGCCGTGGCGGCGGACGGCACCGTCTACGTCCCGAACACGGGGGACGGCACCGTGTCCGTCCTTCGCTGAGACCCGGCTCGGCTAGAGTCGCCCCGTGACCCAACCGGTGGAGAAGCCCCTCAAGGGCGGCAACACCACGCCCGTCGCCCGCCTGGGTGACCAGGTCTTGCGCGAGGCCGGGCCCTGGACGGGCACCGTCCAGAAGCTGCTGACCCACTGCCGCGAGGCGGGCATCGAGTGGTGTCCCGAGCCGCAGGGCTGGGCCACCGACGGACGCGAGACGCTCTCCTACCTCCGCGGCAAGGTGCCCAGCTACCCCCTCCCGGAGTGGGTGTACGCCGACGAGGTGCTGGTCACCGCCGCCACCTGGCTGCGGCAGTTGCACGACGCCACCGTCGACTTCGACTCCCCCGACTGCACCTGGCGCGCCCCCCGCCACCAGCCGGCTGAGGTCGTCTGCCACAACGACTTCGCCCCCTACAACTTCGTGTTCCGCGACCACCAGCTCGTGGGCGTCATCGACTGGGACTTCGCCTCCCCCGGCCCCCGCCTCTGGGATCTGGCCTACCTCGCCTACCGCATGGTGCCGCTGATGGGCCCCGACAACCCCAACTCGCCGACCACGACGAAGAACCTGATGGCCCGGCTGCGGCTGCTCCGCGACACCTACGGCAGCACGGCGTCCACCCAGGAGATCCTCGCGACGGTCGTCGCCCGCCTCGACGAACTCGCCGATTTCACGCGCGGGCAGGCGAAGACGAGCAAGAACCCCGAACTCCTCGACCACGTCCGCGACTACTCCACGGACGCCGACTTCCTGCGGTCGCTGCTGGGCTGAGCCGGCGGCGTCCCCACCGGTACCGATTCACGCCCCCGGACGCCCCGGGCGTAGGCTTGTGCATCATGTTCTTGTTCGTGTGGGGTTGGGTCTGTGCTATCGCTGGAACCTTGTCGACGGTTCCGCAAGTGGCGAGGCTCCTCCGCTCCAGGACCTCTGCCGGACTGGCCCTGACGATGTGGCAGATGAACGTCGCCTGCTCGCTGGGCTGGGTGCTGCACGGGCTGCGCGGCGACTGGTGGAACATCACCGTCCCGAACGCGATCCTCGCCGTGACCGGCAGCCTGGTCATCCAGCTGATCAAGACCGACCGCCGGCTGTCGTTCGCCCAGGCCTGGCCGACCGTCGCCGCCGTGTTCGCGGCGCTCGCCGCCGTCGAGATCTTCGGGAACCCGGTGCTGTTCGGGATCGCCGTCATGATCCCGCTGGTCGGCGGCATGCTGACGCAGTCGCGCGACCTCGTCCGGGAGCCCGACCTCAAGGGCCTGTCGGGGAGCTCCATCGTGGCCGTATGCGCCATCCAGTTCATGTGGCTCGCCTGGGGCATCGGCATGGGCGACCAGTCGATCGTCATCTGCGCGACCATGCTGGGCGCGGTGTCCGCGTTCAACCTGGTGTGGTTCGCGCTTCGCACCCGCGGAGTCCTGGGCGCCAGGACGGCCGCGGCCGTCGTCGCGGAGTGACCGCGCCGTCCACCTCCCGCCAGATCCCGCGTGAGATCTGGGTCCTGATCGCGGCGGCGTTCATCGTCGCCCTCGGCTACGGCCTGATCGCGCCGATCCTGCCGCAGTACGCCCGCTCTTTCGACGTGGGGCTCGGGGCGGCGTCCATGATCGTCAGCGTGTTCGCCCTGGCCAGGCTGGTGTTCGCGCCCGTCGGCGGAACCCTCGTCGGACGCCTCGGCGAGCGCCGGGTCTACCTCGGCGGCCTCGTCATCGTGGCGCTGTCGACGGCGGCGTGCGCCCTCGCGACGTCGTTCCCGATGCTGCTGGTGGTGCGCGGGCTGGGCGGCATCGGCTCGACGATGTTCACGATCTCGGCGATGGGCCTGATCGTGCGCGCGGCCCCGCCCGCCCTCCGCGGCCGCGTGTCGGCGACCTACGGCACCGCGTTTCTGCTGGGCAACATCGCCGGACCGGTCCTCGGCACCCTGTCGGCGGGACTCGGCTACCGGCTCCCGTTCGTGATCTACGCCGTCGCGCTTCTGGCCGCGGCCGCCGTCGTCGCCGCCTTCCTCCCCCGGACGCCGGCGGTGACGATCGAGGCGGACGCCCGCCCGCAGCTCGGGCTGCGCGAGGCGCTGGCCCACCCGTCCTACCGGGCCATGCTGGCCGGCGGCTTCGCCAACGGCTGGACCAACTTCGGCGTCCGCATCTCGCTGGTGCCGCTGTTCGCGGCCGTCGTCCCGACGCTGGGGGCCGCCATGGCCGGGCTGGGCCTGTCGGCGTACGCGATCGGCAACTTCGCGGTGCTGCAGCTGTCCGGACGCCTCGTCGACGCCCGCGGGCGGCGTCCGATCGCGATCGCCGGACTCGTGGTCTGCGGGCTGGCCGGGGTGGCGTTCGGGTGGGCCACCGAGGTGCCCGCCTACCTGGCGCTGTCGGCGGTCGCGGGGGCGGGGGCGTCCCTGATCGCGCCCGCGCAGCAGGCGGCGGTGGCCGACATCATCGGGTCGGACCGCTCGGGCGGGCCCGCCCTGGCCGCCTTCCAGATGGTCGGCGACCTCGGCGGCTTCCTCGGTCCGATGCTGGCCGGGTTCCTCGCCGACCGGCTGGGCTTCGGCTGGGCGTTCGGGGCCAGCGGCGTCCTGATGCTGGTGGCCGCCGTGCCGTGGCTGCTGGCGCCGGACACGCTCGTCCGGGGGACGCCGGCGGCGTCCGGGCTGGGCTGACCGCTTATAGGGTGAGTATCCCGCCGAGCTGAGGAGACGACCACGACCGGGAACGAGTTGCTGCTGATCGTCGGTCTGGCGATGCCCGCCTGGCTGGGCGTGTCCTACCTGATCGGCGCGGCCGCGGCGCGCGCGCTGCGCGGGCGGGTGCGGCTCAGGCCGGCGACGCTGACGGTGACGTCCATGCTGGGCATCTCGCTTGGGTTCGTCGCGCTGGGCTCGCTGCAGCCCGGGACGCTGCCCTGGCAGCCGCCCGCGCTCGGAGTGGCCTTCCTCAGTTCGCTCGCGGCCATCGCGGTCGTGACCGGCGTGGTGGCCCGGCGCCAGCTGCGCGAGGCCCCGCGCCCGTTGGCCGAGCTGCTGGCCGGCGGCGAGTCGCACGCGCTCGAGTTCAAGTCGACCGCCCGGTGGAACCTGCACAAGTCCGCCCGCGACCCCCAGGTCGAGCTCGTGATCGCCAAGACCCTCGCCGGCTTCATGAACGCCGAGGGCGGCACGCTGCTGATCGGCGTCGCCGACGACGGCAGCCCGCTGGGCTTGGACGCCGACCGCCGCATCATGAAGTTCGCCGACAACGACCGCTACGAGCTCTGGCTCCGCGATTTCCTCAGCGCCACCCTCGGCCAGAACGCCGCCCGGCTGCCGGGCGTGACGTTCGAAGAGCAGGCGGACGCCGACGGCGTCCCCCGAACGGTCTGCCGCGTGATCTGCCCCGCCTCGCCGCGGCCCGTGTACCTGCGGCAGGCCAAGTCGCAGGTCGCCGAATTCTGGGTGCGGGTCGGCAACTCGACGCGGCTGCTGCACGTCGACGAGGCCACCGACTACGTTATGCACCGCTGGCCACTGAGCCTCGGCTCCACCGTCGCCGCGCAGGCCCGGGCGGCGATGCGGTTCTCGCGCTGAGCCCTAGACCCCCGCCACCGCGACCGGCGTCGTCAGGACGCGTCCCTCGTCGACCACCCGCACCTCGCCGGTGAGCGCGAAGGACGCCTCCAGCGGCAGGTCGGTGCTGCTCGTCCCGACCCGCAGGAGCATGGCGCCGGGCTCGACGACCCGCCGATAGTCGACGCCGGTGAAGCTCATCCGGTCGGCGTGCAGGGTGAACGTGACCCGCTTCGCCTCGCCCGCGTCCAGCCACACCTTCGCGTAGCCCACCAGGCGTTTCAGCGGCTGCACCACGGACGCCGCCAGGTCGGTCAGGTACACCTGCACGACCTCCGCCCCCGCCCGGTCCCCGGTGTTGCGCACGGTCACGGAGGCGTCCAGCGCGCCGTCGACCGGCACCTCGACAGCGCTCAGGACCAGGTCCGAGACCGCGAACGACGTGTACGACAGCCCGTGCCCGAACCAGAACAGCGGACGCGCGTCCACCGACGACATCCCCTGCGACAGCGCCAGCCGCGAGCCCAGGTAGGTGCCCGGCTGACCGCCCGGCGTGCGCGGGACGCCGACCGGCAGCTTCCCGGTCGGGTTGACCCGGCCGGTGAGCACCGCGGCGACCGCGGACGCCGCCTCGGCGCCGGGGAAGAACGCCTGGACGATCGCCGCGCACCGGTCCACGTAGGCCCCGAGCGCGTACGGCCGCCCCGAGAGCACGAGCAGGACGACCGGCTTGCCTGTCGCCAGCACGGCCTCGACCAGCGCGTCCTGCACCCCCGGCAACTGCAGTGTCTCGGCGTCGCAGCCCTCGCCCGTGGTGCCCTCGCCGAAGAGACCGGAGACGTCCCCGACGGCCAGGACGACGGCGTCCACCCCCTCGCACGCCGCGACCGCGGCCGCGATCCCCGAGGTGTCGAGGTCCCTGACGGGGACGCCGACGGCGTGCGTCAGCTCGTACTCGGCGGCCAGGGACTCCTTGAGCCCCTTGATGGGAATCCCGTAGCCGGGCTCCGAATAGGCCCGCAGCACGTGGTTCGGGTAGGCGTAGCAGCCCATGAACGAGAGGGCGTCGTCGGACGTCGGCCCGACCAGCGCGACCTTGGCCCCCGGCGCCAGCGGCAGGACGCCGTCGTTGCTGCACAGCACGATCGACTCCTCGGCCATGCGGCGCGCGATGGCGCGGTTGCGCGGCGAGTCGAGGTCGCGGTCGGGGTCGCCGACCGCCTCGGGCGCGTAGCCGGCGTCCAGCAGCCCCAGCAGCACCTTCTGCCGCAGGACCCGCCGGACGGCCCGGTCGATCAGCTCCTCCGGCAGCCGACCCGAGCGCACCTCGGAGACCAGCCCGTGGAATGCCGCGGTGAACGGCAGCTCGACGTCGAGCCCGGCGGCGACACACAACCGCCCCGCCTCGTCCAGGTCGGCGGCGACCTTGTGGTGTTCACGCAGGTTGATCGCGGCGAAGTAGTCGCTGACCACCGTGCCCTCGAAGCCCCAGCGGTCGCGCAGCACCTCGGTCAGCAGGTAGTGGGACGCCACCGCCGGCACCCCGTCGACGTCGGAGTAGGAGTTCATCACCGACTCGGTGCGCCCCTCCCGCACGGCCATCTCGAACGGCGGCAGGATGACGTCCTCGAGTTGGCGGCGTCCCATCTCGACGGGCGCGTGGTTGCGCCCCGCCTTGGACGCCGAGTAGCCCGCGTAGTGCTTCAGCGTCGCGTAGACGCCGGCGCCTTGGAGGCCCCTGACGTAGGCCGTCCCGAGGGTACCGACGACGTAAGGGTCCTCGCCGCAGGTCTCCTCGACGCGCCCCCACCGGTAGTCGCGCACGACGTCGAGCAGCGGCGACAGCGCCTGGTCGACGCCGACGGCGCGCATGTCCTCGCCGATCGCGGCGGCCATCTCCTCGACCAGCCCGGGGTCGAACGTCGCCCCCCACGCGATCGCGGCCGGGTAGACCGTCGCGCCGTAGGTGCAGAAGCCGGTCAGGCTCTCCTCGTGGACGATCGCCGGGATGTCGTTCCCGGACGCCGCCATGGCCGTCCGCTGCCACTCGCGCAGCGCCCGGACGCCGTCGGCGGCGGTCTGCGGCTGGCGTCCGAACACCCTGGTCACGTGGCCGAGGCCCTGCTCCAGGCCGGCCCCGGACGACGTCATCGCGAACATCTCGGTCATCTCGGGCGCGACGTCGCGGGGCTTGGCGGTGCCCGCGATCGTCACCTTGTCGGCCTCGACGGGCCAGACCGAGCCCAGCTGGCCGACCTTCTGCTCCAGCGTCAGGTGGGCGAGCAGCGCCTCGACGCGATCGGCGGTGGGCAGCGTGGCGTCCTGCCAGGGCAGCATGATGTTCTCCTCGTTGAGAGTGCGTGAGTCAGATTTGCGGTGGCCGGCGGCGGTCGTGACCGCCGCCGGCGAGGTCCTACTTGCCGAAGCCGGCGGTGAGGCCGCTCAGGAGCTGACGGCGTCCGATGGCGTACAGCACCAGGATCGGGACCGTCGTCAGGACGACGGAGGCGAGCACCGCCGGGACGTTGATGCTGTACTGGCCCTGGAACGTCCACAGCGCGAGCGGCAGGACGCGCTTGTCGGGCGACTGGGTCAGGATCAGCGGCAGCAGGAAGCCGTTCCAGACGTTGAGGCCGTTGTAGATCGACACTGTCACCAGGGCGGGCCTGGTCAGGGGGAACGCGAGCCGCCACATGGTGCCCCACTCGGTGCAGCCGTCGACGCGCATCGACTCGAACAGCTCCTTGGGGACGTCCCTGATGAAGTTCGACAGCACCAACACCGAGAGCGGGATGGCGAAGGCGATCGACGGCAGGATCAGCGCCAGCAGCGAGTCGTAGAGCCGCAGCCGGATGATGATCAGGTACACGGGGATGATCACGGCCTGCAGCGGGATCGCCAGACCCAGCAGCAGCAGCGAGTTGCTGAACTTGAGGAACCGCGTCCCGCCGCCGCGGACGATCGCGAAGGCGGCCATGAACGAGAGCAGCACGGCGGGCACGATCGTGCCGACGGTGATGATGACGCTGTTGAGGAAGTACTGGATGAAGTTGTTCCGGATCACCAGCTCGTAGTTGATGAGCGTCGGGCTCGTGGGGGGCAGCAGCGGGTTCGTGCTGAAGTAGGTGCTCTGCGGCTTGAAGCTCGTGATGACGATCCAGTAGATCGGCAGGACCACGATCACCAGCCACACCCAGCCGGCGGCGCCGCCGGCCCAGTTCATGCGCTTGAGGCGGTTGATCATGAGGCGGCGCGCGTCCTCGGGCGCCGGCCGGTAGGGGGACGCCGTCGGCGCGGCCGTCCTGGTCTGTTGCGTCATGGCTCAGGCCCCTTCGAGCTGGCTGGCGGTGGCGTCGGAGCCGCCCAGGCGTTGCAGCAACTGGGCGATGACAAGGCCGAGGACGACGAGGATCACGGCGATCGCGGACGCCGGACCCATCAGGTTGGCCTGGAAGCCGCGCTTGTACATGTCGAGCGCGAGGACGCGGGTCGCGTCGCCCGGCCCGCCGGCGGTGAGGACGAAGATGATGTCGAAGAACGTCAGCGACCCGACCACCATCAGCGTCGACGACGTGATGATCGTGTACTTGAGCTGCGGCAGGGTGATCGAGAAGAACTGGCGCATGCGTCCGGCGCCGTCGATCTGCGCCGCCTCGTACATGGACGCCGGGATCTGCCGGACGCCGCCCTGGTAGATCAGCGAGTGGAACGGGATGTACTGCCAGCTCACCACGAAGATGACGACGCCCATGGCCAGGGTCGAGTCGCCGAGCCAGTCCTGGACGAGGATCGGGATGCCGAGCCCGGCGCCCAGGCCGAAGTTCGGGTCGAGCAGCGCCTTGAAGGTGATGGCCAGGGCCGCCGAACTGAGCAGCAGCGGGACGAAGTAGATGACGGCCAGCACGGCGCGGTAGCGCTGGTGGCCGGCGATGAACACGCCGATCAGGATCGACAGGGGGGTCTGGACGAGCCAGGAGGCGATCATGACGACGAACGTCACGTACAGGGCGTGCGGCAGGCCGGGGTCGGACAGCACGGTCATCCAGCTGTCGAGGCCGGCGGGGTGGATCTCGCCGATGCCGTCCCATTGGGTGAAGCTCAGGACGAAGACGCCGATCAGCGGGATGATCCCGAACCCGATGAACAGGACGAGGGCCGGCAGGACCAGCCAGTTGAGCGAGAAGCTCCGCCCGCCGCCTGCGGGGGATTGCTGCTTCCTCGTAGCGACGGGCGGAGCCACGGTGCTCACTTTCCGATGACGGCGTTCATGTTGGTGGCGAACTGATCGGGCGTGATCGTGAGCTGGAACAGCTTCGCGATGTTGTCGAGCAGTGTCTCGGCGGCCGTCGGGCTCATGGCCTGATCCCACGACTGGGCGAAGACCTTGGCGGTGCTGGAGGTCTTGTAGATGAACTTCAGGAAGTCGGTGTCGCCGCCGGTGCCGGTGAAGTTGGCATCGGCGCCCTTGACGATCGGGACGGCGCCGTTCGTGACCCAGTCCTTGACCTCGGCGTCCGAGAGGATCTGCGTCGCGAAGAACTTCTTCGCGATCTCCTTCTGGGCGTCCGTCGCCTTGGAGGAGATGGCCAGGTACTGGCCGGGGTTGCCGACCGTGTCCGTCGGGTCGCCGGTGCCGCCGTCGATGCCCGGGAAGTTCATGTAGCCCAGGTGGCCGCCCTTGACGAAGTCGCCGCCGTCGCTGCTCATGGAGCCGTACGTCCAGGAGCCGTGCAGCATCATGGCCGCCTTGCCCTGGTACAGCAGCGCCTGGTCGGCGTTGGAGTCGGCGGTGGTGGAGGAGAAGCCCTTCTGGAAGCCGTTGGCCTTGATGAGGTCCTGCATCATCGTGAGGGCCTTGACCGCGATCGGGTTCGACCAGGCGTCCTTCGTGCCGGCGAAGACGGCGTCGAAGACGGCCGAGCCGCCCATGCGGTCGAACAGGAACTCGAGCCACATCATGTTCGTCCAGCGGGACTGGCCGCCGAGCGAGAACGGCGCGATGCCGGCCGCGTTGAACTTCGGCACCAGGGCCATGATGTCGCCCCAGCTCTGTGGGGCCTGCACGCCGACCTTCTCGAAGACGGTCTTGTTGTAGAACAGCACGATCGGCTGCACGGTCTCGGCCGGCATCGCGTAGATCTTGCCGCCGATGGTGGCGGCGCCGAACGAGCCGGGGAACAGGCGGTCCTTGACCGCGGCGTTCGAGCCGAACCA
>Ga0075152_10003213_pt1 | contig 11485 bp, 8 predicted proteins | sample JI61114C2DNA_FD_70964 | JGI IMG/M metagenome (GOLD analysis project Ga0075152, IMG submission 70964) | Wastewater effluent complex algal communities from Wisconsin, to seasonally profile nutrient transformation and Carbon sequestration -... | ecosystem: Engineered > WWTP > Effluent > Algae...
ACACCAGCTAATTTTGATACTAAATATGCTGGATTAATTAATAAATTGACAGCAGGTGTACGAAAAGGCGTAGTTGGAAATTTACCTTATGTAAATACATTACCATTCTTTACTACTGTTCCTTATAACGCAATTCCTTTAGATGCAACTCAAGTAGCAGGGTTAATGAGTATGAGTGCCTATGGAGCATATAATGCAGGAGTAGCAGCCTCACCTTTATCAGCAGCTGAAAAAACAAAAAGAACAATTAATTTTGTTGTAGGTTCTAATAATGCACCAGTAATTGTTGATGAATATTTAACTGATTTAAGCAGTTTTGGATTACCATCGTACAGACAAGCAACAGCAGCTGATTATTTGGTGTTAAGTGCAGGTGGGTCTTCAACTCAAGCACAACTTCAATCAGGTGGAGGAACTGTAACACCTTTGGCTGATAAATGGGTGCTTTCAGCAGATGAAGCAAATGAAATTAAAGTAGCAACCGATGCGTATAATGTTACTATTGAAACTACGGCTACAGCAAAAGGTTTAGCATTTGCAGATTTAAAAACTATAATGAATGGATTGATATCTCCAACAGGTATCACCGCAAATGGATATACTATAAAATCAACATTCATTTTTGGAGGAGCTTTTTCATTAGACGGTGTACATCCATCTCCAAGAGGATACGCATTAATAGCAAATAGCTTTTTGAAAGCAATTAACACAAAATATGGTTCAAATATTGCCCCTGTAAGCTTCGCAGATTACAGAATATTGTTTCCAAAAGTTATTTTATAAAAAATAAAACCACAGTTGCTATTATATACTGTATTTAAAATATTCAAATCAAAACCTCATTTAAAATTAAATGAGGTTTTTTTATACCTTTTTTCTTAATTTTGGAACCATTTTATACCAATTAGACAAATAATGAAACCCTAATATATTGTACTTAAAAACCATGAATGTCAGTTTAGGTCTCTAGATTTGAAAAATAAAAAACCATTAAATTTGTAACAACCTAACTAACAAAGTGAACCAAGATTTGAGCTTTTACAAAATAAAATTGATTAATAAAAGGGAGTTAAAATATTTTAAGTAATTTTGTATCAATTTAAACAACACAAATCATGAAAAAAATATTTTATATTCTTACATTGATGGTCTCAAGTTTTACTATAGCACAAACGGAATCACCAAACAATGGGTTTTTACCATCAAGAGTTTCTACTGCAACTCGTAATGCTTTTGTAAATCCAGCCAAAGGATTGTTGATTTACAATACTACTACAAATGCAGTTGAGGTAAATGCTGGTACAGCAAATACTCCTGATTGGATTACTACAAAAACAGTTTCGGTTAATACAACCGCTACTTCTACAACACAAGTTGAAACAAATTACGGCAATTTGAATTTTAACGATGCTGGTACTGGTGTTATCTTAAAAAGTCCATTAGGTGTTAAATATTTAATTACCGTAAAAGAAGATGGCACTCTAAACTCTCAAAAAGTGAACTAATTCATCTTTATTATTATACTATTATTTTTTTTGCAAACATTCAAAAAAAAAGATAGTAATAGTTTTTTTACCTCAAAATACATTTACAAGATTATAAAATAAGTAATTAGAAATAGTTCTTAATTTTATAAAATCACTTGTACTTTGATTTTAGAATTTAAGGTTCATTTTATATTTAAAAAGTTATGAAAAAAAACACATCACAGTTCACAATGCTTTTAGTGTTAGTAATTATGGTATTTACACAAAAAAGTGTTGCACAAACCTTGGTTGGCTATCCAACACCAGCCCAGCAAGTCGAAGTTTGTAATGGTAGCTCGTTGCTTACCGTTCGGTTAGACATCTCCATAGCCTCAACCACGGGCTGTATTGTTAGCATTGACCTGCCCGACGGCATCAGTTATGTGCCAAGCACAGTGGTTGCCTTGGTAGGCATTACCTCAAGTGGTATGACAATTATCGAAAATGGTGGTACTCCAAACATACCAGTCTTTACAGTTAATAAATCAGGTGGTTTCATCGTGGGCAATTTTATCACATTTACCATTGCCCGTAAGGCTGATTGTTTATCAAAAACAAGATCGGATGCAGGCGTAGTTTTTAAAGATATTATCTCGACCACTATTAATGGCACGACTAACACCGAAAACAGCCCAACCCTTAATGCTTATCTTATTAAGTACGCTACCCTATCGTTTGTAGCACCTGTAACCCAAACCAATGCCGTAACTGGTACTAATTATGTACGCACATTTACGGTTACCAATGGCTCTAATTACAATACCAATGCCGTGCATTTCAGTATTGATTATCCTGCCAATGGTATCACACCAGTAAGTCTAACGCTTGAGGGCAACCCAGTAACGGAGCTTTCTGCAAGTGGTACAACTCATTACTATAGTGTGAGTGGTGCATTTTTAGGAGCCGACAATTTACTCACCAATGGAGAGAGCCTTACTTTTACAGAAACTTATAAAATCAAAACCTGCGATGGCCCTACCAATTACAGCATTGGCTGGGGTTGCAGCACCGTTCCAAGCGGCTGGTGCCAAACCTTGACAGGAACAGGTAATGTAACGATGGCGACAGGAGTGCCAAATTTCAATTCATTTACAGTTGCTAAAATAGGCTATGTAAATGATTGTACGCCTTATTCTTTTAACTTAAGTTATAAGAATAATGGGATAGGAAATGTTAAAGCAGCAGCACTATACAACGCTAATTTTAGAGTTGGTGCTTCTTCAGGTAATGTTTTAGGAAGCTTTGCTTTTAATATTGTAAATTTAGGTAATGCTACTATTAGCGGAAACGCCATATCGCATACTGGAGGAACTACTTCTGGTATTTATGTTATAAATGTAAAAGATGCACTTACCACAGACCCAGACGGGGCAGGAGTAGGATTAGAAGACCTTGATGGAGATGGTTTTTTTGATGACCTACCGATGGGTGCTACCGTAACATTTAGCGTTATTGCCAATATAAATTGTAGTGCTTATTCTTGTGTTAATGGTGGTACCCAATCTTTGTATTATGGATTAAGAGGAGATATCCAATATACAACTATGTGTAACAGTACCGTAGTTACGCCACCTTGTATAAATGACTCACATTGGTCTTTACAACAAGGTACTGTTAATGCAACCTATATGTCAATGGTTTCACAATTGGCTTCTACTACCTATGCTCCTGCGAATATTACAGGAGGCACACCATTTACAATGCGTTATTCATTGGGATGGTACTTTGCACAAGAGGTAAACTTTAACCCAAATCAAAGATTTATTTACGAAATTACTTTGCCTGCAGGATTGACAGTTTCAGGAACAGGAAACCCAAAATGGGTCAATGGAGCTAATACAAATAGTACCGCTTATGTACCTACCACCTTCTCACAAGTTGGCAATATATTAACCGTACTTTCGCCAAGCACAACCCTTGGCATGGTATATCTTGATATGGTATATACTTGTGGAACATCGGGTCCTCTTACGGTACCATTTAAAGTCAAATATATCAATGATTATGGAAGTTCTTGTTCGTGTAATTCCGAATGGTTTTGCGGTAGTTATACTATTGCCAATGCTATCTGTCCTTCAGGATGCTTACTTGGTGGTCCTTCGGTTTCTTCTATAAAAGTAGAAAGAGCGGACAATTCATTGGGTTGGACCGATGCAACCTTGGCAATACATACTCCAAGAAACTTAATTTCTGCTTATGAATTATCAAAAGCACTACCACTTGATGATATTGACATTACTGCCAATGCGGTACAAAACACAGTTGCATCAACCAATTTGTATTTAAAAGTAGGAGTCAAAAAGTTATCGGGTGCCAATGCTGACAAACTTACTCCAAACAGTATTGATGTAGTTATCAAACGAGCGGGTGTTGTTGTTGGAACAGGAACTGCAAATACTTTTGCAAGTACAGGTACATCAGCAACCAAACAATATGTTGTTTGGAATTTAACCTCAACATTACCATCTGGAGGTATCTTACCAAACGATGTTATAGAAACCGTATCTCATTATACCGTTTCTGGAACAAATTTGGATTATCCTTCAATAGATACTCAAACAGGAGAAACACTTTATTTTTATAATTTGGATGTTTCAAATGCAGAACTAACTTGTAATTCAGTAGTTCCAGAGATGTATTTAGTAGGATTTTCAGAAGAATTTTTTAGAGGTTCTAATTCATTAACTATTTCGTGTAATAATAATTCTGCAATCATTTATACTGCTAATAGGTTTGCCTCTTCTGGTGCATCTTACCTTAACGAAGTTAGACCAGGTTTTCAGGTTAAAACTATCCAAATAACAGTACCCACAGGATATGAAATGCTTGGATTGCGGCATACGAACAATACACCAAACGCAGCAACTTATTTAACCCCTACTTCCGTTGCAGGGAATGTATATAATTATTCCATTACCCCAGTAACAGAAAATTTGAAGGTAACTAATACCTATAATTCTATTTATTATGCAGATTTTAAACCAACTTGTGCTAGTCCTAATACCACTTCAGATTTAGGTATAATTATAAATGGTCAGTCTAAATATTACCATTATAAAGATATTGGAACACCAAATGCAGGTGAGAAAACCTTATATAATTCTCCAAATCAATCTATGGACTATCTTGTAGCAAAAAGACCCACAATCACCCTCACCAACCAAACAGGCGTTATCCAAGCCAATGCCCCAACCGAGAGCTGGACAGTGCGTCTGGCAAGTACAGGCACTGTAACAGCTCCTTACACATGGTTAGCATTGCCTACCACAGCAGGGGTAAACATTATCAATGTTTTAGATATTAACAATGGTAATACCGTAGTACCCTTTACCACATACACTGCAGGCGGTGGTGGCAAGATGTACCAAATCAGTACCACTGGTTTGGTATCAGGAGCTACCAATGATTATAAGATAGAATTTTCGTATACGGCTTGTGTCCCAACCACTCAAACAATGTATGCTGGTTGGAACTGTTCAGCCTTCCCTACCGATCCAGTAGCTTATGTCTGTAGTAAAGCACAAGTGGATTTACAATTCACTACTGCTCCTGCAGCATTGTCATTACAATCGGTGCAACAGCCATCGGCAACATACAATTTGTGTACCAATCAAACCAATATTTTTGAAGTCGGTAATGTGCAACAAGCTACCATTTATAACAACAAAATGAAGATAACCATGCCGACGGGTATGAGTATAGACAATGCTACGATACAGGTAGAATATCCTCGCAATTCGGGTATTTGGGCTACAGTACCAGCAGCAGGTATTAATTTGTCAGGGTCGTTATATACTATTGATATGACTACGGCAAGTAACTATCCGTCAGTAGGATTGTCAGGGACATTAACTTCTGGTGGGGATGTTAATAACACCAAAATAGCCTTGCGATACAATACGACCACAACCTGTGATTTTATATCAGGATCAACTTATACTATTACCACATCGGCTAATAACTCATGTGCATCGGTAGTTAGTGGTAGTAATATGAACCAAACCTCGGTCGAAAACAAAATCACGGGAACCAATATATTCTATGCCACCGTGCAGGACATATCCATTGTAAGCGGTAGTATTGCCAAATGTGGTGAACCAATTACCTATTCAAACGGTTCCACAGTATTACAAGCAGGTCCAACGAGATCAACAGGCGTATTGTATTTTGAATATCCATCTGGTTTTAATTATATCACGGGTAGTTTTGCTTGTACGGCAAGTGGTATGAATTTTTGTCCAACAGTATTGGGCGAAGTAACTTTGCCTAATGGCAATCACGCTTTACGATTGAGTGTGCCAGCAGGTATGGGCAATGGACAAACATTAAATTATACAGTACAATTGATCAGAAACAATATGGCTTTGTGTGGTAATACCGACTTTGTTTTTAGAGGTCAAGATTCAGTATCAGGTTTAACCTGTGTTTCATCGGGTACTATTTGTCCTGGTGTTCAAGTTATTACAGGGCCTGTGGTAACCAAAACCTATAATTTTGCATGCACTAAAGATCCTGTTGCGGGTACTACATTAAATCCGTCAAAAATAATTACAACACTCAATCGAAGTAATTATGATCCAGCAAGTATAGATAAAAGAAATGGATATTTGGTATTAGAATCAAAAACCAAAGGATTTGTGATTACCCGTATGACTACAACTCAAATTAGTGCAATCACTATTCCTATTGAAGGAATGATAGTATTTGATACAACTGTAAATTGTTTGAAACTCTATACAGGCAGTACTTGGGTATGTGTAATACAAAGATGTAATTAATTTGTATTTAAAAAAATAAAAAGATAATATGGGATAACAGATATAACTGTAAACCAATAAAATAAAATCATGAAAAATATCAACAAACTAATTTTTACCACAATACTACTAGTAAGTGGTTTGGTACAAGGTCAAAAAGCTATTGGTAAAACAACCATAGATGGAAGTGCATTATTGGATTTTGGTACAGAAAATAAAGGTATTATTTTGCCTTGGGTAACTTCGACAGCTACTACAACTGGTGCTGTAGGAGGTACATTTATTTATGATATATCAGACAAGCGTGTAAAAATGCACAACGGCACTACTTGGATTGACTTAACAACTACAACAGGTAGTGTGGACACTTCTAATCAAGACACTCTAACTGAAAACACATCGGTTAATGTAGTGATAGGTACAACACCTGCCACAGCACCAGGTGTTTTGGTTTTAGAATCTAATAATATGGCTTTGATATTACCACGAAATGCTAATCCTGTAGCAAATATTTTAAGTCCATCGGCGGGTACAATGGTTTATGATACAACTACTCACAAGATATGTTTTTTCAACGGAACAGTTTGGAGTTTTTGGGGTAATTAAAGGTAGATTTAACTAGCAAATGCAACTTTTTGAAGTTGTGTTTGATTTTTGATTGAAAAATAATTATTATTTATTACTTTTGCCTTATTAAAAAAAGAAATAAGATGAATTCATTTGATATAGTTATCATTGGCTCTGGTCCAGGCGGATATGTGTCTGCTATTCGTTGTGCCCAACTGGGGTTCAAAACTGCAATTATCGAAAAATATGCAAGTTTAGGTGGCACTTGTTTAAATGTAGGTTGTATTCCGTCAAAAGCATTATTGTCATCATCGCATCAATTTGCAGAGATTAAGCATTTTGAAGAAAATGGGATTGAAATTACAGGTGAAGTTAAAATAAATTTGGAAAAAATGATAGCCCGAAAACAAGCCGTTATTGATCAAACAGTTGGTGGAATCAATTATTTGATGGATAAAAATAAAATTACGGTTTTTACAGGCGTAGGGTCGTTTGAAAATGCTACTCATATTAATATTACAAAAGCAGACGGTTCGACAGAAACTATTGAGGCAAAAAACACAATTATCGCAACAGGCTCAAAACCAGCTTCTTTGCCATTTATAAAAATAGATAAAGAAAGAATTATCACTTCGACTGAAGCATTAAAACTAAAAGAAATTCCGAAACACCTTGTTATTATTGGTGGTGGTGTAATTGGTATAGAATTAGGTCAGGTTTATTTAAGACTAGGAGCACAGGTTTCGGTGGTAGAATTTATGGATAGAATTATTCCAGGAATGGATGCAGGATTATCTAAAGAATTGACTAAAGTTTTGAAAAAACAAGGTATGAAATTCTATACTTCGCATAAAGTTAAATCTGTTGAAAGAAATGGAGATAGCGTTACTGTTGAGGCTGAAAATGCAAAAGGAGAAATGATTAAATTAGAAGGCGATTACTCATTAGTTTCAGTAGGCAGAAAACCATATACAGATGGACTTGCGGCAGAAAAAGCAGGTGTAAAACTAACCGATAGAGGACAAATTGAGGTAAACAATCATTTGCAAACCAATATTCCAAATATTTATGCTATCGGTGATGTAGTTAGAGGTGCAATGTTAGCCCATAAAGCAGAAGAAGAAGGCGTTATGGTTGCCGAAATATTGGCAGGACAAAAACCACACATTAATTATAATTTAATACCAGGAGTAGTTTACACTTGGCCAGAAGTAGCGGCTGTTGGAAAAACAGAAGAACAATTAACAGCTTCTGGGACAGCATTTAAAGCAGGTAGTTTCCCTTTCAAAGCATTAGGAAGAGCAAGAGCAAGTGGAGATTTAGACGGTTTTGTGAAAATTCTTGCCGATGCAAAAACCGATGAAATTTTAGGCGTTCATATCATTGGTGCAAGAGCCGCCGATTTAATTGCAGATGCCGTTACAGCAATGGAATACCGAGCAAGTGCCGAAGATATTAGTAGAATGAGCCATGCCCACCCTACTTTCGCCGAAGCTATAAAAGAAGCAGCACTAGCAACTACCGAGAATAGAGCGTTACATACATAACGATAAACTGTATTATAAAAAAGTATTTTTATTTGTAAAAAGACAAATATGACGGACTTTTAAAAAGAGGTTTGTAATAAATTAACAATGAAAAACTGTCTGAAGAACTAATTTTTAGACAGTTTTTTACATTATTAATAAATTAGATTTTTTAGATTTTACTTCGTTTATTCAGCATTCATTGTTGCTTTTTGAAGTTGTAAATTGTAAGTTTTGTTTTTTGAAATTGAGATTGCTTTTCGTTTGTCCTGCTGAGCGAAGTCGAAGTATTATTTTTAAGGCAGAAAATTGCGTTTCCTCCTCTTAATATCAAATGCTCGGGATGACGGAGGATGAATTGTAAATTTTGCTTTTTGAAATTGTTTTTAATTTTATTGAAAATTATAAAAAAAGAATTAATTTTGAATTCTAAATACTATACTAACACAAAAATAAATTATGAGTTCAACATTAAACAAAGTGATGCTAATTGGGCATCTTGGAGATGACATAAAAATGCACTATTTTGAGGGAGGAAACTCTATTGGTCGTTTTCCATTAGCTACAAACGAGGTTTATTTAAACAAAACTACTGGCGAAAAAATTACTTCGACAGAATGGCACAACCTTGTAGTACGCAATAAAGCTGCCGAAATTTGCGAAAAATACCTTTCAAAAGGTGATAAAATATATATAGAAGGTCGAATAAAATCTCGGAACTGGCAAGGTGACGACGGTGTTACAAAATACACAACCGAAATTCAAGTTACAGAATTTGTATTTTTAACAACCAAAAAAAATTCAGACTATTTGAGAGATAAAGAGAATGAAATTAAAAGTGGTATTACTTTTGAATCTTTGGGAGAACCTTCGCCAAAACCACAAAACGATATGCCTTTTTAAAAAAAACCACAAATGTTTAAAAAAATTACTGTTTTTTTATTGCTGATATTCAGTTCCATAGCTTGTAAAAATGATATTTTACCAAAACCATCAGGCTATTTAAGATTAGATTATCCAGTGGCAAATTACGCCCATTTTGAAAACAAAACCTGCCCATTTTCGTTTGATATTAATGAAGATGCTATTATTAAAGGTAAACCAAATTGCAGTTTTGAGATTCATTATCCTAAAATGAAAGCAACTTTGTATTTGAGTTACAAACCCGTAAATGGAAATATAAAATTATTACTAAAGGACGCACAAAAACTCACCTACGACCATGTTATAAAAGCAGATGATATTTTAGAACAACCCTACATAAACCCATCTCAAAAGGTTTATGGAATGTTTTACCATGTAAACGGAAATGCTGCTACAAATGCACAATTTTATGTAACCGATAGCACCAAACATTTTATTGATTGTTCAATTTATTTTTACACAAAACCAAATTTTGACTCCATAATGCCCGCGGCCAGCTATGTTAAAAATGATATGAGAACATTAATGGAAACCCTAAAATGGAAGTAACCTCTTCAAAAAAAGAATTAAAAAAATGGCAATTCGGCTTATAATTATCAGTATTGTATTAATTTTTATTGAATTTTATGCATTTCAAGCTATAAAAACAGTAGTAAAAACAAAATGGATTTTGGTTTCGTATCAAATTATAAGTTTTGTTATATTCTGTTTCATTATATATTCGATTATGCAATTTGATAGACGAATAGGACAAACAAGCAAAACATTATTTACAATGGGCTTGTTTTTACTGGTTTTTGTACCAAAAATAATCCTAACCCTTTTTATGTTTGGCGAAGATGTTATCAGAGTTTTATCAGGGACAATACATTTTTTTATAAATAATGATAATGCCGTTGGTTTTTTGCCCGAGAGACGAAAATTTGTCAGCAAAATAGGACTCGGAATAGCTTCACTTCCGTTTTTATCGTTAATTTATGGAATGACAATAGGAAAATATAATTACAAAGTCATCAAACAACGATTATTTTTTCCTGATTTACCCGATGCGTTTGATGGTTTTACAATAACCCAAATATCTGATATTCATAGCGGTAGTTTTGATAATGCAGAAAAAATTAATTATGCAATAGATTTAATAAACCAACAAAATTCAGACTTATTACTTTTTACAGGCGATATTGTAAATGCTCGTGCGGAAGAAATGCACCCTTGGATTGAAACATTTAACAGGTTAGAAAAACCAAAATACGGAAAGTTTTCAGTATTAGGAAATCATGATTATGGAGCTTATTTGCAGTGGGGTTCAGAAAAAGAAAAGGCTTCTAACTTTTTAGCAATTAAAGATTTACACCGTCAAATTGATTTTAAATTATTAAAAAATGAACATGTAAAAATTAAGAAGAAGAACCACGAAATTGCATTAGTAGGAGTAGAAAATTGGGGAAAACATTTTGGAGAATTTGGAGATATTGATAAAGCATCCGATAATTTAACTAATAACGATTTTAAAATATTGATGAGCCACGATCCAACCCACTGGGAATATATTGTAAAAAACCACCCAAAACATTTTCAATTGACGCTTTCTGGACATACACACGGAATGCAATTTGGGATAGAAATACCAGGTGTTATAAAATGGAGTTTGGCACAATATATGTATAAACAATGGGCAGGATTGTATCAAAATGCAGGACGATTTATATATGTAAACCGTGGTTTTGGCTTCCATGCTTATCCTGGTCGAGTAGGAATTATGCCTGAGATTACAGTTTTTGAATTAAAAAAACAAAAAAAATAGGTTTAATTTATTGAAAATAGTATTTTTGCAGAAAATTTCGTTAATTTTACGAATTTATTAAACTAATATTTTGGTATTATGTCAAAATTTGGAGAACTATTAGCAGGACAAGTGCCTGTGTTAATTGATTTTTATACAGAATGGAACGAGCCATCGTTAGCCATGCATCCTGTAATTAGAGATGTAGCTGCAGCTCTTGGCGATAGTGCCAAAGTTATAAAAATTGATGTCGATAAAAATCAAGATCTTGCAAATGCCCTTCGGATAAAAGGTTTGCCAACTCTAATGATATATAAAAACGGGAATATGATTTGGAGACAATCAGGAGAAATGGATGCTAATTCTATAATTAATTTAGTTCAGGAGCAAGTTTAACCCAAA
>Ga0075152_10003215_pt1 | contig 11484 bp, 13 predicted proteins | sample JI61114C2DNA_FD_70964 | JGI IMG/M metagenome (GOLD analysis project Ga0075152, IMG submission 70964) | Wastewater effluent complex algal communities from Wisconsin, to seasonally profile nutrient transformation and Carbon sequestration -... | ecosystem: Engineered > WWTP > Effluent > Algae...
AGCACCGCGTCCTGGTCGATCTGCTGCCGGAACAACCATTCGAGCGAGTGGTCCGTGGTCGCGATGAATCCGTCCGCGCTACTGGCGGTGCAGTAGCGGGTGCGCGTCATCACCCAAGCATGCGCCATCGCGGGGCGGCGGGAGCCTCCACTCATGCGCGCTGACTGCCACGTCGCCATTGCTGCGATCAGGCAGTACCGCGGTGGCGCGCTCGGCGACCTCGAACTGCGGGTGGAGCACCGCTTTCGCCCATGGAGTCGTCAGCCGAAGGCGTCGTAATGGACGTCCAACAGTTGAACGCCGCGATCGACCAGCAGGTCAACGGTGGCGGTCGTCATCACCGGAGGCCCGGCGATGTAGAACGTGGCGCCGGTGAGCCCCTCGAGCCCTGCGGCGAGTGCATCCGTGACGAACCCGGTGGTGCCGGTCCAGTCGCTCGTGGGCTGCGCGAGTGCGCCGGTGAGTTCGGAGGCGGGGAGGAACTCGACCAACTCGGCGAGCTCTTCCCAGCACGCCAGGTCCGCACGGGTGCGGGCGCCGTATATGACGGTGACCGGTCGGGCGTCCTCCTTCTCAGCGAGCTGGCGGGTCAGTGCCAGGATCGCCGAGATGCCCGTCCCGCCGGCGATCAGGACGATCGGCCCGGGGCCATCTCTCAGGAACATGTCGCCGTACGGCAGTTCCAGCGCGACTTCCGCGCCAGGAGGGAGATCGAAGAGTCGCGCACTGCCGGGGCCTCCCGGGTAGCGTTTGGCGATGAACTCCACCCGGGCCGAGCCCGGCAGGTTGGCCATCGAGTAGCAGCGGCGGACGCCGTCGCCCAGGTCGAGGATCGCGTGCTGCCCCGGTCGGAAGGTCGCCGGACGGTCCACTTCGAACGCGAACCGCGCTACGTCCGGTCCCAGGATCTCCCGGGACACGAGGACGCCGGTGTAGTCCCCGACCGGTCGTTCTGTTTCGGGGGCGTCCCCCACTCGGAGGGGCCGGATGACGAGGTCGTTGTCCGCGGTCGACTGGCACGCGAGGATCCGTTTGCGGCGGACGTCGCGGGCATCGGCACTCGGCGCCGCGGGTTCCAGCAGGGTGGTCTCGCCCTCGACGAGGGTCACCTTGCACTGCCCGCAACTTCCCCAGCCGCACTCGAAGGGCAGCCACACCCCCGCCCGGCGGGCGGCGGCGAGGAGCCGCTCGCCGGGCACGACATCGAAGCCGATGTCGGTGCCTGCGACCTGCACGCGATGGCAGGCTCGCACCGAGGGCTCTGTGGTCATAGTCCGGCCGCGGCAGACTCGGCGTCACACGTGGCGGTTGCCGCCGCCTCGACGGCTGCGGGCTCGATCGGGTGCGGGGCGCCGGCGAACAGGGCGGCGAGCCCGGAGACCGCGGCCTCGGCCATGGGCTGCCACTTGGCGGTCCACGTGCGGACGACGTCGCCGACCGAGGGGTCGCGGCTGAGGGCATAGGTCACCAGTGCGACGGTCCAGGCGCGGCTACGTTCGCTGTCCTGCTGAAACTCGGCCAGAAGGAGGCTGAGGTACTCGTCTCCGTTGAGCGCCGCCAGCGCGTCGAGCTGATCGTTGACGACCGCGTCCAGGGCGGGCTTCAGGACCAGGTTGAGCGCCACGAACGCCTGCCCCCAGTCACGCTCTGTCAACAGGGTCTCGAGTGCTTGGCGCAGCGGCTGCCACGCCGTCGCGTGCTCCCATGCGTCGCGGGCCGTCGCAGTTTCGGCCAGCTCGGCGCCGTGGGCGTTCGCCAGAGCCCTGGTGTGGTACGCGAACCGCTGGATCCGCCGCAGCTCGTCGGCCGCCTGGAAGTGGGCGCAGTTGGTGATGTAGGCCGCCGGCGCCATCTGCCCCACATAGAGGCCGACCATCTGGAGAACATGGAGGGGGAACCGGAGCGGGATGAAGAGCTCCCGCAGCGTGGCGACCCATCCGGCCGACAGACCGGACGCCGACTCGGCCGCCTCGTGGTGATCGGTCAGGATGTCGACATAGGTCTCACGATCGTGCTGCAGCGTGACGTAGTCGGCGTAGGTCAGCTTCGCCGGATCACGGAAGCCCTCCCAGTCGTCCACCTGGAACGGCGAGCCCTCCCGATGCTCCAAGTAGTACTGGTTGAAGGGGGCCTGGGGGTTCATCTCGAACGGGGCGGGCTCGCGACGGAAGTGGTAGCTGAACTTGGCGGCGGTCACCTCGTACGGAGTCGGGCGGCGACGGACATCACCGAGAAGACTCCACGTCTTGGAGGGCCTGCGTTGGCTCTGTGCCATGTCAATCCTGCCTCTCGAGGAACCAGACGATCTCGTCGTCGCCTGACTTCATGCGGCCGGAGAATCCGGCAAGTTGGGGTTCGAGCTGGTGAAGGCGGAAGGTGCGCCCGAGGGCGTCCTCCAGGCTGGCTCGAGTGAGCCGGCAGAAGTTCGGCGTGTGGATGCGGATGTAGCCCCCCTGGTCGTCGACGAGGACGTCGGCGTCCGGGTTGTCGGTCTCGATGGCAGCGATGACGGCATCAGCGAGGTTGCCGTCGAGGCCACGGACGACCGGGCCCACCATCTTGGTGTGCGTTTCCATTGAAAGCCTTCCGTTGTTACGTCTGGAAGCGGTTGTGGTGACGGAGTCCGTCGGTGGGGACGCCGACGCGGACCTCGTCGCCCTCCACCTGGACGGCGAACTCGTACAACTGGCAGCCGGCGGGGTTGATCCCCTTGCCGGACGTCATGTCGAACTCCCAGCGGTGACCGGGACACTGGAGAACGTTCTTGTCGGGATTCCAGTCGCCGTCGACCAGGAGGACCTCCTGGTGGGGGCACATGCCCTGGAACGCCTTGATCTCGCCGCCCAAGAAGTGAGCCAGCAGGACGGCTTCGCCCTCGACCTCGACGTCGAGGAGGTCGCCCTCCCACAGCTCATCCAGGGTGGCCGCCGGAACGAAGTTGAGGTCGCTCATGCGTAGATGACCTCCAAGACGTCCATCGGCCCGACACCGGTGGACGCGATCGTCGCCGCATCGTCCAGGACCTTGCCCTGGTAGCGCACCTTCAGCGGACGATCCTGGGCGGCGACCCGCGTACCGATGCCGTGATGCGCGATCGCCGCGGCGACTTCTGTCATCGGGGCCTCGTTGTCGGCCAGCGCCAGCACGACGACGAAGTCGCCCTGCACGATTCCTTGAACGGGGAACATTGCCATTGTCAGTAGCCCTCTCGTGTCTCGTTCTCGCCACTCACGCGGACGCGTGGGCCCAGTCGTAGTCGGTGCCGTCCTGGCCGCACTCCGCGGGGCTGAGCCCCATGTAGGCCAGGGCGCCGGGGATCGTCGGCGGCTGGATGACCCCGCTCAGCAGGCGGTCGACGATCGAGGCGTGACCCTTGAACTGCTCGGGCGTCTCCTCGAAGACCCACTGGCAGGGCTCGGAGCAGAACGTGTACGTGCGGCCGTCCAAGGTCAGCTGCCGGGGTAGCGGGCTGTCGATGAACCCGGCCGCATGGCCGGCGGGGGTGCAGACCGGCAGCTGGCAGCTGTTGCACACCACGGGGAACGTCTCGGGCAACGTGAGCTCGGGGCGTCCTTCGCGAACATTCGCCCCCATCTGGTCCCAGTACGTGCCGAAGGAGTCGTTCCAGCCGGGGTACTTCTCCTCGAGCCACGCGCGCTCGGCCGGGCCGACGCCCGCGACCGGGTTCCACCAGACCGTCGGACGCCAGAAGTAGACGCCCAGGTGGTAGGCGTGGTGCACCCAGTTCATCTCGTTGTTGAGCTGGTCCCAGTACCAGGGCTTCTCGAGACCGAAGTCGCGGAACTGATCCATGAACTGGTTGTTGATGAACTCGTCCATGAACTCCTTGAACGAGTGCGTGCGGTGCTCCAAGGGCGTGTAGTAGTCCATCGACAGGCCGGTGAGCAGGGCGAACAGCTTCCAGGCCCGCCAGAACATCTTGTCGAGTAGCGCCTGAGCGACGTCCTTCTTGCCGGCCTTCATCAGGACGCGCAGCGTGGGCTCGCCCTGCTGGGCGTGGCGGGCCTCGTCCGTCTGAATCGACGAGATCAGCGAGCTGAAGTCGATGTCGCCGACCTTCATGGCGTCCGCAGCCATGCCGAGGAACTGCAGGTTGGTGAAGCCGGTCTCGAACGTGAACGTCAGCTGGATCGCCATCGACACCGCGTCGTTGGCCAGGAACATGTCGTCGAACAGGTGACGCGCGGCGATGACGCCCCACTCGTTGGTGTGATACGCCTTGTGGGCCCAGTCGAGGCGAGGCTCCTTGCTCAGCGCTTGGTAGGGGAAATAGGTCTGCAACTGGCCGTGGCGCATCTCGTCGAGAGCGCCATAGGTGGCCATGTTCCGCCACGCGGCGGCGCGCCCGAAGCGACCCATGCGGGCCTCGCCGATGCCGGCCTGGTACTCGGCCACCGCGATGGCGCCGTAGTGAGCGGTGATGGCGGCCAGCCAGCCCGGGTCGAGGTTCTCGAAGATCTTCGAGCGGCTGACGACGTTGTTGACCGAGAAGAGGCCTGCATCCTTGCCTGCCTGGTTGTGCACATACTCGGCGTACGTGATCTTGTAGGGCTCGTCCCAACTCCACCAATCGTGGCTGGGCACCCCGAAGCTGTGGGACAGGACGTCGGGGAAGACTTCCTCCTCGGAGGCGTAGGAGAAGTCCCAGTTCATGTCACGAGTGAGGTCGTACCACTCGGAACGTTCGAGTCGCGGCATGGTCGCTCCTGGACTGAGGTTTGCCGGGCTCCCGGACGGGGCCCATGCCGCAGAAGCATGGGTGACCGCCCGGCGAATCGCGAGGCCCTGTCAGGACCAAGAACTGCGCGAAGTTCGCCGGAACCGGCTATAGACCAGGGCGCTGGATGTGTGAACATTGCTAAGGAAGCATGTGGGCACCGCCGCACCGATGCAGCCGGGCCACCTGCCTCACCCGAGGAGTCAAGGAGCCTGCCATGACCAGCCCTGTTGCCCTGAACCTGCAGGCCGGCGATCATCTCTGCGGCTTCTACTACGGCGACGAGGAGCGGGACGCCATGCTCCTACCCTTCCTCCGGGAGGGCCTACTCGCGGGGGACAAGTGCCTCGCCGTGCTCGATTCCACCACCCCGGAAGCGGTGATCACCCACGTGACGGAGGGTCTCGACGCCGACGCACTCCTCGCCTCCGGCCAACTCGAACTCCACACCTCCGCGACGACGTACCTGCGCGACGGAGCCTTCGCTCCCGACGAGATGATCGCCTTCTGGGAAGACCAGGCTGCCGCCGGCGCCGGAGCCGAGCACGGGTTCGCACGCGTCGTCGGGGAGATGTCCTGGCTCGAACGGACGCCGACGGCCCGTCAGAACGTCGTCAGGTACGAGTCGTGGGCCGACGGGTTCGCCCTGCGGTTCAACCACGCCATCTTGTGCCTCTACGACGTGCGGCGGCTGGGCAGCGGCATCATGCTCGAACTCATGCGGACGCACCCGAAACTGCTGCTCGGCGGGTTGATCCTCGAGAACCCCCACCACAGGCCCGCGTCCCAACGCGCGACGGCCTGACCGTGCCGCGGCTGGTGGGAGTGCCGGGCCAGGGCCGGCCCGGTGCCCAGACCGGCCGTTCAGCCCCCGCCTTTCCCTTCGTGGCGACCTCTGCCTTGGAGGAGCAGCTCTCCAGCGTGCGCGGGCTGCTCGCGATCACGCTGCTGATGATGGAGCGCCGAGACGAACGCGAGGTCCTCCACCTGGCCACCACCGCCGTGTCCGCCCTGGCACCCTGCCGTGCGGCCGGCGTCCTCCTCTCCAGCGGCGAATGGGCCTCGGGTGCCGTCATCGAGAGCGGGACGCTCCAGCGACTGCGTCGGGAACTGGAATCCTGCCCGGCGGAAGGCGGTCCGGTCGGCTTGCCCGGAGAGGCCTGGGCGTGGGCCCTGCCGATGCGTGCCCGACACGACCTCGTGGGCCATCTGGTGGTGGCCGGATCGGCACCCCCCGGCGACGACGGTCTGGTTCTGCTCCGTTCGTTGGCGCAACAGACAGGGGTGGCCATCGGCAACGCACGGCTGCACGTGAGCAAAGAGGTCGCCAACGCGGCGCTCGCCCGATCGGTCGCCGCGCTCCAGCACAAGACCGCGATCCACGACCGATTCACGAGCGTGGCGCTCACGGGTGGCGGTTACCAGGGCATCGCCCGCGCGTTGTGCGAGTTGACCGGCCTGCCCGCCGGGATCGAGGACAGGGGCGGCGCACTACTGGCGTGGGCGGCCCCCGACGACACCGCTCCGATCCCGGCGCCGAGGCCCGCGCGAGCGTGGAATGACCTCATCGAGCAGTCGCTGCGAGCGGGGCGGCCGGCCCGGGGTGATGGACGCCTCCTTGCCGCCGTCCGCGTACGTCACGACGCGGTGGGGGTCTTGTACGTCATCGATCCCGACGGGGTGGCCGGGGAGGACGAGACCATCGCCCTGGAACACGGCAGCACGGTGTTGGCCATCGAACTCGCCCGGCTGCTCAGCGTCGCCGAAACCGAGTTGCGGCTCGGCGTCGATGTCTTGGCCGATCTCGTCGGCGGCACCGGCGTCGCCGCCGCGGTGCGTCGCGCCGAGGCGCTGGGCCGCGACCTCTCCCGGCCGCAGCGAGTCGTGATCGTCGGCGTCCACCGCAGCCGGGTCGATCCCGACGTGCTGTTGCACGCCGTGCGCGGCGCCATGGACAGCATGCATCCTCCGCTGCTCATGCACCGCGGCGAGACCGTGGTCGCACTCCTCGAGGTGCGATCGGTTCCTATCGCGCCGGCATCGACGCACTGGCCGCCGGATTGCGAGCGACGCGCGTGGGTCGGTCGCTTGAACTCGGGGTGGGCGGAGTCTGCGACACCCCGCACGATGTGGCGCGGTCGTTGAATGAAGCACAACTGGCGCTGCGCATTCCCCGCGCAGGGATGTCTCGCCAGGGGGTGGCGGTGTATGACGACCTCGGTGTCTACCAACTCCTGGCTGACGTCTCCGACCTCGTCGGCGTCGACGCTTTCGTCCGGCGCTGGCTCGGCCCGCTGGTGGACTACGACGCCGCGAAAGGGAGCGAACTCGTCGCGACGCTCGCCGCGTTCCTCGACACCGGCGGACGCTACGACCGCACTGCCGGTGAACTCGCGATCGGGCGCAGCACGCTGCGGTACCGGTTGGGTCGGATCCGAGAGATAGCCGGTGCCGACCTGGACGATCCCGACATCCGGTTCCAACTGCACCTCGCCACGAAGGCTTGGTTCACTCGACAGGCGTTGAGCCACTAGGTCGATCCGTTTCCGCCTCCGCGGCAACGTCGGCTGCGAGACCGGCCGGGACGCCCTCAAGGAATGGCTTCGACGCGGCGGCCAACCAGCCCACCTGATCGTGTTGGCCACCCAACTCCCCCGGCGGAACGTCCGGGCGAACGAATGGACGCGAGCATCACTTCACCGAATTGCGAGGGCGCGCGGGTCCGCCGCCAGTTGCACCCCGCGCGAAAGTTCCGACCTTCATAGCAGATGCTATATTGGAGTCATGTCGAGCGCTTTGGCGGAGACTGCACGCCACGCAGATGATTTGATGGCGCAGGGGCGCGCCGAATTGGTCCGCGCCGTGCGGTTGGCCGCTGCGGCAGGTAAGACGCAAACGCAGATCGCTGCCGAGATCGGGCGCAGCCAGCCTGAGGTGTCCCGCCTGCTCCACTTCCACGGCACGTCACCATTGGGGCGTCGATTGCGGAAGCGCGCGGCCGAGGTCAGGCGTCTGGTGGCTGAGGCCGGCGGCAGCAATGTTCGCGTCTTCGGATCGGTCGCCACTGGGGATGATCGGGACGGCTCTGACATCGATCTGTTGTTCTCCATGGGTCGCCCACTGAGCTTGATGCAGCTCGGCACGCTCGAACAGTCCATCAGTCGGCTTGTCGAATGTCCGGTCGACCTGGTGCCCGACTCGGTGCTGCGTCCCGAGTTGCGGGATAGGGTTCTCGCCGAGGCGGTGGCCCTGTGAGCCAGGACCCTGCCGAGATCTTGCGAGATGCGCTGGCTCAGTCCGAGATCATGCAGGCACACGCCGAACAGGACCTCAATGAACGACTGGTGATCGATGCGGTCTGTATGCGCTCGTCTGCCGGGGTCGAGGCGCTCGCCTCGTTGGACCCGGCAACCAGGGACGACATCTTCGGTGGGGCCTGGCCGCTGATGTGGGGCATGCGGAACCGGATTGCGCATGGCTACCTGTTGGTGGACGCCTCCATCATCCGCCAAACGCTGGTCCACGACATCCCCACCATCGTGAGCTGCATCAGGCTGCGGCTCGAACTCGGCCCATCGGCCGCTATCGGCGACGACCACACCACCGCAGGCGAGCCCGCGCACGCCGACGTGCCGCTCGATCAGGGCTTACGCTGATGTCGGACTCCCCATACCGCGACCCACAGGGGCGACAGGTGGACTTGGAGCGCCAGTTGGCCGCCCTTCGGGTGGAGAACCAGCGGTTGCGGAACCTCCTCAAGCTGACCAATGGAGTGGACCCGCCACCCGAGCAACCGATCCTGGCACCGACCGATCCGGGCTTGGTGACGAACTCATCGCCACCGGACGCGAAGCTGGCTTTGTACGCACGACTGTTCGCAGCACGACGCGACGTCTACGCGCGCTACTGGGTCAACCCGCGGAAGGGCACCAAGGGCTGGTCTCCGGTGGTGCGGGACTCGTTCGGCAAGGGTTCATTGTGGGATCGTCGCCCGCTCCCGTTGACGACCGACGTCCTCGATGCGCACTTGCGCTCTGGCAACGACCTGTTCATCGGCCTGTATCCGTTGCTGCGGAATGCGACGTGCTGGTGGCTCGCCGCTGATTTTGACGGTCCGCAGGCCATGCTGGACGCCCACGCGTACGTGAAAGCCGGCGCCTCGCTGGGTGTCCCCTGCGGGCTGGAGATCTCCCAATCCGGCCGGGGTGCGCACGTGTGGACGTTCTTCACCTCGCCAGTCCCCGCGGCGGACGCACGGGCGATGGGCACGGCCTGCATCCACCGGGCGATGGCATTGCGCGGATCGATGCCGTTGGCCAGCTACGACCGGCTGTTCCCGAACCAGGACACTGTCCCGACCGGCTCGTCCGGGATTGGGAACCTCATCGCCGCACCCCTGAACGGCGACCGCCGCACCGAGCGCGGTACCACTCTGTTCGTGGACCTGGCCACGTGGGAGCCGTGGGCCGACCAGTGGGAGTACCTGTCGCGCCTGGACCGAATGACTCCAGGCCAAGTGACTGCGGTCGGCCGCAGGGAGCGTCTCGTCGTCGGGCTCGAGGTGACCAAGCTGCAAGCTTCGGTCGCGACCGCCATCCATCCAGCTCTCCCAGCTCACGTGCGGGCGACGCTGGGGGCCAGGCTGACGATCCGAGACGCGGACCTGAATCCCGAGTTGTCGGCGACGTTGCGGCATGCGGCCACGATCCACAACCCGGCGTTCTACGAGGCACAACGCGCTCGCCGCTCGACGTGGAACATTCCCCGCTTCATCCAGGGCTTCGACGTCACCGTCAGCGGGGACCTGATCCTGCCGCGTGGGCTGCGCCACCAGGCAGCCGACCTGATCGTCCAGGCAGGCAGTGACCTGGTCACCGACGACGAACGCAACTACGGCAATGAACTCGACGTTGCCTTTGTCGGGGAACTCGACGACCGGCAGGCAGCAGCGGTCGACACGATCCTGGCTCACGAGGACGGCATCCTGCACGCGCCGACCGGATCGGGGAAGACCGTGATGGCCTGCGCCCTCATTGCCGAACGCGCGGTCACCACACTCGTGCTCATCAACAAGTCCGCACTTGCCTCACAGTGGCGCGAACAGATCAGCAACCTTCTCGGCATCAAGGCCGGCCAACTGGGCGGCGGGCGCGTCAAGACCCGGGGACAGATCGACATCATGCTGCTGCAAACCTTGGCCCGACGCACCCCCAAAGACATTCGGGAGCTCACCAAGGGATACGGACAGGTCATTATCGACGAGTGCCACCACCTCGCTGCCGGCTCCTACGAGAATGTTGTGTCCCAGATCGGCGCGGCCTGGTGGCTGGGGCTCACGGCGACACCCGAACGCAAGGATGGACTGGAACAGGTCACCAACTGGCAACTCGGCCCGGTCCGGCACATCATCCGAGACACCCTTCCCAGCGAAGCCAACCTCGTCAACGCCTACGACGGACCGCGTCGCGTGTTGCACGTTCACCACACGACCTACCGCAGCCCGCACGATCTCGACATGACCGCACCCGGAGCCATCGCGCACTTGGGCGGGCTACTCGCCAACGACCCGGAACGCAATCGCCGGATCGCCGCCGACATCGCCGTGGCGCTCAACCAAGGCCGCAAGTGCCTCGTCCTGTCCCGTCGCCGCGACCATCTGACCGCGCTCGCTGGCCTGCTGCCGGACGCCGAAGCCCTGATCATGCGCGGCGGCACCGGTACCAAGGCTCTGGCCACGATCCGAGCCAGGATCGCCGACGCCTCGCCGGGCGAACCGCTACTCGTCATGACGACCGTTCCCTATGGCGGTGAAGGATTCGACGCGCCCGCCATCGACACCGTCTTCCTCGCCGGACCCATCTCCTACCCCGGACTTCTCACCCAAGCCGTCGGCCGCGCGCTACGCCGCCACGAAGACAAGACCGAAGTCGTCGTCCACGACTACGTCGATACCGACGTCCCCGTCCTCAACGCGCAATACTCCAAGCGCCGGGCCGCGTACCGGCAAATGGGCTTCATCGACTAACAGGGATCCACAAACGCCGGCCCCAATCGGTGCGCGACAGTTGAGGACGTTCCCGCGGGAACGTGCGACTACAGCATCGGAAGGGTCGGGCTACCGTCCAAGATCCGCCCGGAGTCCAGCCGGCCAGAGCGAAAGAAGCTCTTCAGGCTCGTCCGGTCCGTAACCGTAACCCTCTACAAACGAGACCCGGACCGCGTTTCTCACGGACTCGTCGCCTTCGTTCAGGCAACGGTCAACGAACCCAAGAACCCGCCGAGCGAGGTCCGTTTGACCCTCATCGAACACGCGCAGGGTGAGACGTAGCAGATCGGCCATGAGTATGTGGATCAGGAGTTGGCCGTCCTGGTCATCAAGATGGTCTCGAACCGTTTCGGCGGCCTCGGGTACGGCCGCCGCCAGGTCGTCTACGAAGGTGTTGTGAGCGATCACGAGCTGATCCTTTCACGACGGACAATCAGCGCTACCCCTCGCGGCGGTTCCGTAGGTCGAGATCCCGGAGGATGGAGGCGTGAAGAACTCGATCGTCCCGCTTCGGATCACTTTCGACGATGCCACAGACGCCGCCTACGTCTACTTCGTCTTCTCAGATCGACCGGGATCGGATTGTCGAGATCACGATCGTGTACGTGCACTGAGCCTCGATCCGCCGACTCACATTCTTGAGGGAGGGTTCCGACGTTTCTGGAGGTGGGTCGGGGTGATTTCGGTGTGGGTGCGCGGG
>Ga0075152_10003216_pt1 | contig 11484 bp, 9 predicted proteins | sample JI61114C2DNA_FD_70964 | JGI IMG/M metagenome (GOLD analysis project Ga0075152, IMG submission 70964) | Wastewater effluent complex algal communities from Wisconsin, to seasonally profile nutrient transformation and Carbon sequestration -... | ecosystem: Engineered > WWTP > Effluent > Algae...
AAGATGGAAGTTACAGGAAAAATTAAAATGATTGATCAAACCAAAGAGGTTGGATCTGCAGGTTTCAAAAAAAGAGATGTTGTTGTTACAACAGACGAACAATATCCACAACATATTTTGGTTCAGTTTGTACAGGACAAATGTGATTTGTTGAATTCCTACCAAGTGGGCGAAGCTGTAAAAATCGACATTAATTTAAGAGGTCGCGAATGGACTAATCCACAAGGAGAAACGGTTTATTTCAACACGATTCAAGGTTGGAGAATTGCAAAAGTTCAAGCCGAAGAGCCAGTAGCTCAAGCCGCTCCGCCAATGCCAGCAGCAGCTGCATTTCCTCCAGCAACAAGTTTAAACGAAGAAGAACCAGACGATTTACCGTTCTAAATATCATATAAAAATCCTTGAAAATTTCAAGGATTTTTTTTTGGACTTTCGTGAAATTTTATCATTTTTTATGTTCAAAAAAGGACTACTTAAATGATCTTATTTGCCTTATATGGTTAAAAAAATTAATTCAGTTGAATTAATGCTCCCAACCCAATTTGACTTCCAATTTGTGGGTAAACAAAGGCAGTCGTTTTTTTCTTTTTTCCAAAAGAAACTGACTTAAATGGATTCCAATACGAAACTATTAATCCCGAAGCCAATCCTATTCCTGCTCCAGCCATCACATCCGAAGTATAATGTTTGTTGTTAGCAATTCTTAAAATTCCTGTAGCCGATGCAAATAAGAAACCGCTACTAGCATACCACAAATTCGAATCTTTGTACTCATAATATAAAAGGGCTGCATTCGTAAAAGCCACAGCAGTATGTCCCGAGGGAAAACTTAAATCATTCGATTGATCAGGCCTTTCCTCTTTGACAGTTCGTTTCAAAACCTCGGTTACAGATACCGCCATAACATTGGCAATTGCAATATTGATGGTTTGGTGATGAAAATCATTTTTTTGTTTGTATCCAAAAGTTTTTCCTAAATAAATTTGTGCCACTGGAACAAAAGGCAAAATATTGTCGGCATTGGTCTCAAAATCTTCCCCAAAATAGCGATTCGCATTGGATTGTAAATCGTCATTCAAGGCTGTGTTTAGCATCAGGGCCCCTGTTGTTATTAGCGCAACTGGAGCAATAAATTGTTTGTACGCTATTTTATCTTTTGGTTGTGAAGTCGAGATAGAATCTTTGATTTGTGCATTTCCAATAAAAATCAATAGTAAAAATAAAACAACAGTGAGTTTGGACTTCATAGATTTATTGGAGTTTTTTATAAAAATTTTAGGATTGCATTTTAAACCGTAAATTCGCTTTGCCAAATTTAAACTTTTGTTCCAATAACATGTATTTTTTATCCGAAGATTTATTTTTTCCTCCGGTTTCCGATGCTAATGCAGATGGAATTTTAGCGATTGGGGGAGATTTGTCTAAAGAACGGTTGATGTTGGCGTACAAAAGCGGAATTTTTCCTTGGTTTGAAGAGGATGACCCTATTATTTGGTGGTCGCCCAATCCCAGAATGGTTTTGTTTTTGGACGAATTGGTAGTTTCAAAAAGTATGAGAAACATTCTGAATCGAAATGTTTTTACAGTTACTTTCAATCAGGATTTTAGAGAAGTGATTTCGAATTGTCAAAAAATAAAACGCAACGGACAAAACGGAACTTGGATTACCAATGATATGACGGAAGCCTATTGCAAATTGAATGAATTGGGTGTGGCAAAATCAGTAGAAGTGTGGCAAAATAATGAATTAGTTGGCGGTTTATATGGTATCGATTTGGGACATATTTTCTGTGGTGAAAGTATGTTTTCTAAAGTTTCGAATGCTTCAAAAGTGGGGTTTATTGCTTTGGTCAACCAATTAAAAAAGGAAAATTATACTCTTTTGGATTGCCAAGTGTATAATGAGCATCTCGAAAGTTTGGGCTGTCGTGAAATTCACCGAGAAGATTTTATGCAAATTCTAAAAAACAAATGATTATGAAATACGCTGTAACCGAATTGTACATTTATCCAATCAAAAGTTTGGCTGGAATTTCCGTTCAAAGTGCGAAAGCCGAAGAAATGGGTTTCGAAAATGACCGACGTTGGATGTTGATTGACGAAAACAACGAGTTTATTACCCAAAGAAAGCATCCAAAATTAAGTCAGTTTTATCCCAATATCAAGGATGGTAAAATTGAAATTACTTTTCAAAATATAAACCACGAATTTTCTATTAACGAAAGTTTGAATGAACCTATTTTTTCAAAAGTTTGGGATGATGAAACGAAAGTTGTTGAGGTGAATAAATCGACTTCAAAATGGTTTAGTGATTCGCTTGGATTTACATGTAAGTTGGTTAAAATTGAAAGTTTAGGTGACAGAAAACACAACAGTACAAAATCGAATAGAACCCTAAATGTAAGTCTTGCCGATGGGTATCCATATTTGCTAATCGGCTCTAAAAGTTTGGATTTTTTAAATCAAAAATTGGAAGAAAAGGTTAGTATTAAAAGATTTAGACCTAATATCGTTATTCACAGTTTGATTCCTCACGAAGAAGATTCATTTGATAGTTTTCAAATCGGAAAGGTAGAATTTAAGAATGCAAAACCTTGCGGAAGGTGTATTATGATCAATAATGATCCAATGAATGGCATTGTAAAAAAAGAACCTCTGAATACGTTGAGTACGTATCGAAAAGTTGATAATTCCATTCTTTTTGGCACCAATATTTTTTGTTTGAATGAAGGGGAAATTTCAGTTGGAGATGCCTTGATTTTTTAAAGTATTTAACTTTTCCTCCAACAATCTTCAACGTGGTCGTTGACCATTCCGGTGGCTTGCATATGAGCGTAAACTACTGTTGAACCCACGAATTTGAACCCACGTTTTTTTAAATCTTTGCTAATTTCATCCGAAAGAGGAGAGGTGGCAGGAACTTCTTTTAATGATTTTCGGTTGTTGTCGATGGGTTTTCCGCCTGTAAAATCCCAAATATATTTGCTGAAACTGCCAAATTCTTCTTGCACTTTCATAAATGCAACGGCATTCGAAACGGCTGCTCTGATCTTCAATTGATTGCGAATAATTCCAGCATCGAGCAATAATTCTTGAATTTTTTCTTCGGGATAGTTGGCTACTTTTTTATAATCGAAATCATCAAAAGCGGATTGAAAATTTTCTCTCTTTTTTAGGATAGTTATCCAACTCAATCCAGCCTGAAAAGTTTCGAGAATCAGGAATTCAAATAATTTTTGGTCGTCATAAACGGGAACACCCCATTCTTTGTCGTGGTATTCTTTATACAAATCACTAGATAAGCACCAGCCGCATCTTTTAGGTTCTTCCATAAATGAGTTCCTTTTCGTTCAAAGTTTCAAACCCAAAAATAGGATTTTATTTTGAGATTTGATGCCTTGTAAGAGGGAAATTAATTATTCTAAGTTGCTTTTCAAATCCAAATTATCTGGCAATTGGCATCATTAAAATTGTAGCAATTACTTATGAAATTTAAAAGTTCATAGTTTTAATAAATCCATTTTCAGTATGGTCTATTGTAAAACTTTTAGTTTGAAGGTTTGCCTTTAGGTGCGCCATCGTGTTACCATTTACCCATTTGATGTCTATGATAGAATCCACGGAGTCATTAATTTCTACTTGTCCAGAAAAAGCACTCGATGTATTTCTTAAACGAATGATTTCGAGCTGTTTGCTAACTACTTCTGTTTTTAGTCCTTCTTCAATATCGTCCATCAACAATGTCGTGCGATTAATTTCTTTATGTCCAGCACTTCCGCCGTTATCTGCTGCTTCATAATTATTTTTTCCAGCAAATAGATCTAGATACCAAACCTGTGGAATTCCAGGCATAAATAGTTGTATGGCTCTCGCCAATAGTAACTTTTGTTCGTCTTCGCCCAAGGCACTAAAAAAAGTAGCATTGATTTGATAGTATGAAATTTTATTTCCAGAAGGATCGTAGAGATTTTTGACACGTCCACCACGATTCATGATTGTGGTCATGATTTTTTCAATCTCGGCATCTTCTAATAATCCTTTATTGTAAGCGCCATTCACTTCCTTACCCTTCAAATCTAAAACTGGTATGCCATCGTGACAACCTAACATGTTTACCGTTTTAAATCCTTTGGAAATAATTTCCTTAGCCCAACTAAGCAATGCTTTATTGTTTTTATTTTCGATAGTATGAATCGTTAATCCAGGTAAGAAAAAGTCATAGATGTAATATCCTTCATTAGCGACTTCATCGTGTAAATGCAAACCATATTCGGCATGAATTTCTGGCAACAACATCAAATCATTATGTTGTGCTATTTTCTTGATTCGGCTTAAATACTCCCAAGTTCCCGGTTTGTTGAAAAAATTGGACTCTCCAACTTGTTTATGCAAATAGGCAAAAGCATCTAATCGAAGGATGTTGCATCCATAATCACTTAGTTTTTTTAGAGTTTCCTCATAAAAATCCCAGACCAAAGGCGATTCCGCATTGACATCCATTTGCCCAAGATAAGAACGTTTTTGCTCTATAATTTGTAAAATTTGTGATTTTAGCGGCGTACAATCTTCAAAATTCAAAGTGTTAAAATCTTCGTTTTGTTCAATTGCATCATTGACTTTTTTACAAATAAATAGACTTTGTTCTTGACTTAATTTTAAAGTTTCTAAATCTGTTGGAGTAATTTTATTATAGGTTATTTGCTGATAAAAAGTATTCCAATATGGCTGTTCTGAACCATCTGGAAAACGTACTTTTAATATAGGCAAACCTGATTTTCTCATAAATAGTTTGTTTAGAAAATCTGGATTAGGAATTACAATTCCATCTTCGTTTTTCACTCCATTTCCGTCCCAGAATTCATTCCAATTGATAAAAAAATCTTTGAATTTAGATTTAGTGCCGTATTGCAGCAGGTCTTTAAACTGAGGAGAAGCCACCGAAAGATGATTCAAGACAATGTCAAACTTCAATTTTATCTGAAGTTCATTCAATTCTTGTAAATCTTTTGTGTCAACTAACTCTTTGTTTAAATTATAATCAATGATTGAAAAACCTCTATCTAAATCACTATTAAAAAAAGTGGGCAACACATAGATAAAAGAAAAAACTTCTTTAAAAGCATCCATTTTGAGCATGGCTACGGTATCTCTAAATTTTTCTCCTATACTATCCGGATAGACATTTAACATTACACCGTTAGTGATTTTTGTATTATTTTGTTGCATTGTATTTTATAAAAGTTTAGAAAGGATATTGATATTGTCTGGCAGTCGTCCTACATTTTGTAGTTTTAAAGCAGCTAACTTTAAAGCAATATCTAAACATTCATTTATTGATTTTTCTTTGATATAAGCAAATAAAAATCCAGACCAAAAAGCATCACCTGCTCCAGTTGAATCTAATACTTTATCAATTTTTATTGCTGGCATTTGGATTATTTCCTTACCTTTTTGAGATAATTTCACCCCTTTGCTTCCCAAAGTTAAGCAAACCATATCTACTCCTTGATGGTGAAAAAATTCGAATATATCTTCGTGCGGAAGTTCTTTTTCAAATAGGCGAAGCATATCATCTTCACTAATTTTTATTAATGGATTGAACTGACAATAAGTTTTTATTACTTTGAAAGCTTTCTTTTGACTTTTCCACAGCTTTCTTGCATAGTTAAGATCAATACTTAGCTTACATCCTAAATCGTGCGCTTCTTGGGCTTTCTTCAAGATCGTTTTTTGTGCCGGATTTTTGCTTAATGCGAAGCAAGTGGTATGGAATATCTTAGTATTGGATAAAATTTCCCTTGAAATTTGTTCTTCATAAATGCAACAATCTGCTGAACGATAGGGTATAAAATCAGGCGTTCCCTCAGATCTTGAAACAAAAATTACGCTAGTCGACTTGTCCTCTAATACATTGAGGTGGTTTGTATTCACTCCAACACTCGTTAATCGTTCTGTGATATAAGAACCAAAGCCATCGTTCCCAACAGTTGCAACCATAATAGTATTCAAACCTAGTCGCGTTGAATTCATAGCCACATTGGTAGGCGAACCTCCTAAATACCTATGATAATCTCTAGTTTCGTTGATAAGCACCCCTTCTTGATGCCCAATAAAATCAACCAATACTTCACCAACACAAAGGATGTCTATAGTATTCATCTTATTATTTATTATATTATTCACTTACTTTTGTGTTTTTTATTTTGATTAATAAGGTGCAAATAGCAGCAAGCACTAATAATACACCTGCAAAACGAATGGCTTGACGAGGATCGTTATTCAAAAAGTTCTTTAAAATGTAACCAAAGGACAGGTTTTGGATAATCATTGGAATAACAATCATCATATTTATAATTCCCATATAAACTCCGTAACGCTCTTTTGGTACAACCGCAACAACCATCAAATAAGGAATACCCATCATACTTGCCCAAGCAATACCGTAGCCAATAATTACTGCAAAAAACACATATTGATTTTGTACTGTTGGAAACCATAAAAAAGAGATAGCTCCCAATAGCAAACACGCAAAATGAATCATTTTGGCACCGTGTTTTTTGGCTAATTTGGCCAAATAAAAAGCGATTGAAAAGGTGACAATAAATCCAAAAGCACCAATTAATCCGTTCCATTCTACTGCTTTTTCATAACCCATCACATCCTTTGGAGTGACATCCCAAACTGACAAAGCAATACTTTTTGAATTATTTTGCCAATAGCACATCATCGCATACCATTGAAACAAATAGACCAAAAACAGCTGCCACATCACTGTTGGCATTTCTAAAACGGCTTTATAAATATCAATAAAGGGCGAAAAAACATTTAAGGGTTCTGCTTTTAAAAGGATTAATTCTTCTGCTGTTGGCGGGATTTCTTTGGTTTTACCCATACTCCACCAAATGGAAGTTACAGAAAGTATTGCTCCTAAAAAGAAGGAAGCATAAATCCAAGTAGGTAACGATCCGGTGTAACCCACAAAAACAATTGGAAATAGAAAAAGAGAAATATAAGCCAGAAACTGTCCGAAACCAGTAAAAAAACTTTGCGCCTGGAAACCTATTGGTTGTTGTTCTTCGTCCAGTGTGTCAGCAATAAAAGCCCGATACGGTTCCATAGCAGTATTGTTGCCAACGTCTAAAATCCAAAGCAAACCTGCTGCCATCCATAGGGAACTACTAAATGGGAATAGAAATAATGCGATACTACAAACTATGGCTCCAATAAAAAAGTACGGTTTTCTTCTTCCCCATCTTGGATGCCAAGTTTTATCACTCATAGCACCAATTATAGGTTGAATCAATAATCCCGTTAATGGTCCTGCAAGATTAAGTATTGGAATTTGATCTGGACTTGCATGCAAAAAGTCATAAATAGGATTAACAGCGCTTTGTTGTAAACCAAAACTGTATTGAATCCCGAAAAAACCGACATTCATATTTATAATCTGCCAGAAATTTAGTTTTGCTTTTTTGAACATAGCTCTAGGAATTTTTTAGTACAAGATTAATAATGGAAAAAAGAATGAAATAAATAAACGTATTTTTTTTCCAAACGTATAAAGAAGCTTCAATAAAACTTGATTTTTTTAAAAATAATTCCTGTATTTAAAAAAATACAGGAATTATCAACTAACTAAAACGAAACATGAATTTTTTATTAAAATCTATAAGACAAAGCAGCAGAAATTGATCTTCCCGGCATTGGTCTTGCACGAACATAGTTTACGGTATTGTCTGTAATATTTCCTTCTTCAGACTCAGTGATTGCCAAAGTATCAAATAAATTGTTGGCAGAAAGGTTTACCGATAATCCTTTTGTGATTCCAACTTCAACAAAGGCGTTTACGATTACAAATCCGTTCATTACCAATTGATTTGAATCTTGTGCATACGCTTTGGTTTGACCAATAAAACTCAATCCAGCAGTGTTTTTATTTCCTGAAAAATTATAGGTTGGCATCAAATTGTACATCAATTTTGGTTGTCTTCTTGGCTCATTTCCTGCATTGTCACCAGAAGTAATTTCAGCTTTTGTATAAGTCAATGCTCCACGTAAATTAAAATTATCCATTAGGTTATAAGACGATTCTATTTCTAAACCGTATGATTTGTAATTGTTTTGGATGATGCTGTTTGAAGTTGCTTCATAACCACCTTGCTCGTCAGTTTTAGAGTGAAAAGCAGTGGCATAAGCGTATCCTTTTGGGAATTTAAGTTTGTAACCTAGTTCGGCTTGTGTCAAAAAGTCCAAGGCGTTAATTTTATCTCCATCTAAATAATCCAATCCTGAAAACAAAATACGATCCGCTTTTGCAGCAGCACCTTTGCTATATCTGGCAAAAAGAGATTGTTTTGTAGTCAATAAATAGTTGGCACCCAAAGTATAAGAAACATAATCATAATCATAATTTACAGCAGTTTCATTAGCCGTATTTACAGCAAAAACATTTTGTTCTGGAACTGAAATTGTTCCGTTATTGTTAATGTCATAAGCACTTGAAGTTCCACCAGCAAATGATCCTGTAACTTTACCCAAATCATATCTCAAACCACCTTCAAACGAAAGGTTATCAGTTGCATCCACAGAAACGTTTACATAAGGAGCGGAAACATTATATTGTGTATCATAATTTCTGGCCAAATTACCCCAAGCTGGCGTTCCGTAAGCGTACAAACCATTTTCAGACAATAACTGTCCAGCAGCATTGGTCACATTGATTAGACGAGGATTGTCATCTGAAACTTCTTGTAAATAGGAGTTCCACAACCAAGAAGTAGAAATATTTTGAATCGATTTGAAGTAACCAGCAGTAACACCAACTTTGTCAAATTTTTTCGTGATTCTTAAATCATTCATAAAGTTACTTAAGTCATTAAGCTGTGTATCGAACATGTGAATTCTAGAAACTAATCCATTTGGATTGTTAAAGGCAGTTCCTGAATTAGCATAGGTTAAAGTGGAACCTGCACCAAAAGAAGCTGCAATTGCTGAAGCCGAACCAACTTCTGCTGGAAACGGAGCGATAAAACCACCGCTGTTAGAAGAATAACGACCGTTTTCAGAAATTTTCCAACCGTCTTCTAAATCAAATGAAGCGCTCACACCAATCGATTTTGAAACCGGATTCATTCCATCGGCAACTTTTCCTCTTCTTAATTCACCATCAGGACCAAGACCTACATTGTGGTTCAAGTAAATAGATTGCAAAGCGCCTGTTGTCGCGTCGAAACCACTTACGCTTCCCCAACTTGGATTAGCATTTGTTCCAGAAACTTTTACCGGCATTGGCATGTAAGCCGCAGCTCTGTCGTTTAAAAATTTGGCATAAACAGTTACTTTTCCGTTTTGAAATTCTTTGGTAAGGTTGAATTTTACTTGTCCTCCATTATTAGATGTAGAACCTGTTTTTCTCACACCCTCGCCAGCTCTGTAAAAACCACCTGCGTGAAAATAAAGTCCTTCTCCAATTTTTGTTCCGTAGTCAACATCAGTTCTAAAATTGTTGTAATCCAATCCAAAACTGGTTCTCAACATTCCGCCTTCTGTTTTACCAGTTTTGCTGATAAAGTTGATGATTCCACCAGGAGAATTTGAAGACAAAGTAGAAGCAGAACCACCACGAATGGCTTCAATTTTAGCTACACTCCCGTCGAATCTTGTGAAAATATCGGCTGTTGCAAAGGCAATATCACCAAATAAAAGCACTGGAAGTCCATCCTCTTGAATTTGTAAATATTTAGATCCTCCAGATGAGATTGGCACACCACGAACTGAAATATTCGAGTTTCCTTCTCCACCAGATGATTCAGAACGAATTCCAGGTATAGATCTGAAAATTTCTGCTGTTGATCTTGGAGCCGACTGATCGATTTGTTTTACATCCATAGTGGTGATGGATACACTTGATTTAATTTTTGCTTTTGGGTTTACAACTCCAGTTACAACAACGTCTTCTAATTTTGTTGTCTTGATTGTATCGGAAACTGTATTAGTTTCATTTTGTGAAAAGGACAAATTGACTAACAATAATGCTATCATCAGTCCAAGCTTTTTCCATAATAAATTCATTTTTTTCATAATTGAAATTGTTTGGTTAGTAAATATTTTGGTTATTTTTTATCAAAACTACTTTTAAAAGTGTTAAATTTAAACATATTCTTTCCGAAAACGTTTTCGAAAAGAACGAAAACGTTTTCGATTTGTAATTCATATTTTTTTCTCATATTTGTTTTATGAAAGAGACGACTCTAAAAGAGATTGCCGAAACTTTAGGGATATCCATAACTACAGTTTCAAAAGCATTAAAAAACTATTCGGATGTAAGTGAAAAAACCAGAAAAGCAGTTGTTGCTTTGGCTGAGGAACTCAACTACACACCCAATAGTTTTGCGGTAAATCTTCGAACCAAAGAGTCTAAAACCATTGGTTTGATTATTCCCGAAGTGGTTCACCATTTTTTTTCGAATGTAATTAATGGAATTATTGCCGAAGCTGAGAAAAAAGGTTATCTCGTTATTATTCTGCAATCGAATGAATCCTTGGAATTAGAGAAAAAACAGGTGGAACTTCTCGTCAATAAAAGAGTCGATGGAATTATTATGTCGCTTTCTAACGAATCCAATAATGATTTTCACATCAAGGAAATCCTCCGAAAAGAAATTCCTTTTGTTCAATTTGATAAAATTTCAAAATTAATTCCAAGTTCCAAGGTGATTATCAATGATCAAAAAGCTGCTATGGAGGCGGTTCAGCATTTAATTGATAAAGGGTGTAAAAAAATTGCCCACATTCGAGGACCTGAAAATCCACAAAATGCAATCGATCGTTTTTTGGGTTATAAAAAAGCATTGGAAAAAAATGGAATTCAATATGACTCCAAATTAGTATATACTTGCAAAAATGTAACTTTTGAGGAAGGTTTAGAATTTGCCAAACAAATTGTAGAAGAGCATTCCGATGTTGATGGAATTTTTGTAATAACGGATTTGGTAGCCGTAGGTGTTTTGGCCTATTTTAATGAAAAAAAGATTCAAGTGCCCAATCAAATTGCTGTTATTGGTTTTAGCAATTGGTTTATGTCCCAAGTTATTACACCAAAATTGAGTACGGTTGACCAACCAAGTTTTGAAATGGGAGTTGCCGCTTTTACGCTATTACTCGAAGAAATGATTTGTCATAGAGAAGGAAAAGTGTTTCATCCGAGAACAATCGAATTGGAGACGAGTATTATAGAAAGAGATTCGAGTAAAGTTGTAAAATAAATTTTGAAAGTAATAAATGAAAATTCACTATTAATTATCAAAATGGTTTTATGAAAAATTACAAGAAATGTAGAAATACATATATCAAATTGAATTATTTAGGTTTAATAGTCAAAAATAGTTGGTAAAAATGCTGTAAAGCATTATAAAATATGATGTTTCCAAAAGTTTATTGAAATTCGTTTCAATAAACTTTTTTATTTATGACAAATTCAAAAAA
>Ga0075152_10003221_pt1 | contig 11469 bp, 14 predicted proteins | sample JI61114C2DNA_FD_70964 | JGI IMG/M metagenome (GOLD analysis project Ga0075152, IMG submission 70964) | Wastewater effluent complex algal communities from Wisconsin, to seasonally profile nutrient transformation and Carbon sequestration -... | ecosystem: Engineered > WWTP > Effluent > Algae...
CATGCCTACCATTCAGCCTTTGAAGTCAAACTCCAAGCATATCATATTTTGAGTGGGAGATTGGCGAACACGTCAGCTATTTTTCTTTCGATTTGTCATGTTTATTGGCTAAACTATGGCGTAGCCTTACCGGCCCATTTCATAAAATTGAGTTCGCCGTTGTTGCTCTCGGGTCGAACTGGTTTTCTTCAGTAATATTATTTCTTAAGAACTCATGATTTCGATCGACATCAATAATCCTCGAAATCATTGTTGGAGGGGTTGGCATTTGAGCGGTTACGGTTGTTGCGACGACGACGGCGGCGTCTCTTCCTTCCGCTCGTGTTGGGGTTTGGTCGCAAGTTGTTAATGGGGCGACCAGTAGGACCCCAAGTGCTGGGGTTACTGCCGGGTCGGTTATTCGGACCCCAAGTGCTTGGGTCGCCGCCGACGATTCGTCGTTGGTTATTCGGACCCCAAGTGCTTGGGTCGCCGCCAACGATTCGTTGTTGGTTATTCGGACCCCAAGTGCTTGGGTCACCTCCAAGGTTCTGTGCTCGGTTGTTTGGGCCCCAGGTACTGGGATCTCCTCCGACAACAGGTGGCCTGCTGAAGCTACTGTCTCCAGCAGCACCCTCATGGGTCAGATGGTTTGCATTAGCAAGCCCGAAAGTGGTCAGCCCAATGAAGGCCAGGAGAGAAAACCTCATAAATAAATTCTGATTCTACGATGGATACGCAAGTATTTAAACACGCAAATCAGCAGTTACGTATATAAGGAAAGATTTGGCAAGGGATTCCGGCGGCAACCTCAAAACCTTCTTGAAAATAGTCCTCCAGATTAGTTGGGAATGGCGTGTGCATCGGAGCGAAGTACTTCTCGCCCATTCAACATTCAATGCAATTCATAGCTTAATAATTAATTCCAGTCGCAACAACAGAATAACGCAGACTCTGAACGCTTCTCCCGAACTTGCCAGCTATTATATTTCAATGACAGATTACGACTTTTTTTAGTTAGGGGCACCAGCGGCAAGCAAGACGATTGATCACGAACAAAATAAGCAGGTGCAACTGCCTCGAATTGGCAAAGCGAACGGTAAGGCCGACCCGAACGATATTGATCGTTACGAGGAAGACTTCGAGTCCTTTGAGGAATCACTAAAGAAGTCAAAGTACCCAGACATCAAATGATAGACTACTGCCGAAGCGAGGAAGCAAACTTGGCGACCACCCCAACCAGAACATTAGATGTAGTTGGTTGGGTAACTTCAGCCGCGAATTTGAAACAAACGCTTGCCAAGGGAGACTCAGCAGTGAGGCAGGGACGGGCATTTCGTACAAACTCCACTCGACCTGCTAACAAATCGGTGGCAATCAACCGCACAAGCGAGGCAGCGTAGGAGGATCATACAGCGCTTAGCAAATACAGTACTCATGCTCATGACTAAGGGGATAGGTACAGAAGTTTCCTAGCAATTCCCTGATATCGATTACGACAAGTTAACGGACAAGCAGGTGGTCACCGAAATCGAGAGAGTAAGGGTAACCATCAAGCGTTACAATGAAGACCTGAATGACATTATGGAACGAAATCATGACTACCTGTACAAAAAGGAGTTTGGAGCTCGCAACGCGAAGGTCGGTAACACTGATGACGCGATTCGAACGTTGGAGATGATGAGAGAGAGTAATTCTAAGACCCTCCAGACTTGCCAAAATGATGTTGCGAAGGTACCAGCTATAGTTACAGTAGCTGCAAAAACGAGTTACCGACATCGATGGGAAGGACCCTGTGATAAAGCTATCTGAGGAGATAGCACTAGCAAAGAAAGCCATCGACGAGCACAAGAAGTAGCTAAAACAAATGAGCTTGGCTGTCGACAAAGCACAAAAGAACATTGAATAGAATGTAGCAGCAGCTGAGGACGATAGTCTGAACTACCGGAAGCACAATGAGATACGCAACCAACTGGGCTACCTTACCAAGAAGAACGAGTAGTTTGAGAAGAAGGAAAAGTAGGTGGACAAGGCTATCAAGTAGGCTCAAGTAAAGGACGATGACATCAACGTCAAGTTCTAAACTTCGAAGAAACTTGCAGAGGACAAGTGCTTAGAGGTTGCTAGCAACAAGACCTTTGTGGAGACTAAGAAGCGAATGCAGTAGCTTACCGAGGATGAGGAAACTGCTAAGAGAAACATCGAGGTGTATCGCCGAAGACTTAAACAACTGTAGTAGAACCATGAGAAGGAGGCGACTGAAGCTCATAAGGAATCTGGAAGGTTGGATGAAGCGCTGGCAATCAAGCAGTCGGAGGTAGCAGTAGTGCTGAGATAAATCAAACTGGAGATTGGGAAGGCTACCAGCGCTCACGAAAAGGGACTCAAGGTTATTCTGACGAAGTACGAATATAACTGACCTAGATTTGCTCGAACAGACGATGAAGAAAATCTGCTGAATAACATTCGAGCAGCAGCCCCACCTTCAAAGAAAAACTATATTGATACCTCAAGCACATTAAAGAACCTCGAAGCCGACCGGACTGTTCAGGATCTTCAGAAAAAACTTGAAGCAAAGCGTAATGAAGAACGCAAGCCGGTGAGTTCTCCAAAACTGAAGACCAAGGATAAATAGCATACTCCGGATATCTTCAGGCCGCCAATCAACAAACGCCGCGACAGATCCAGCAATGACCTTTCAGTTGAGGAGGCACCTCAGGAAAGGCAGTGGAAACTTGACGAAAAAGACAAGCCGAAGCAGACTCCCACATTTGTGAAGGATGTGGACTTCGCTCTCAACGACAAGACAGAGGCAGCTATCGCCTCATCTGTTGTTAAACCAGAGAAGATGACATTCAAGTTTAACAAGAAGAAGGTCGAAGAGACTGCGGATACCCACAACATCCATAATACCTCTATGCCAGTGATCTCGGACCTGAAGAGGCTCGATGATAAGCTTGAAGGAAAGCCTTAGGAGCCAAACACTATACAACATCGACCGAAATTTTTCAGGCCACGAGCTAGGGAATCGAACAACGAAACGGCTGGAGGTTACCTACCAACAACAGTAAAGGAAGTTGGAGGATAGTCTGGTCAGAATTCTCAAATGCCGTCCCAAGTCAAAGAAATATTTCCTTCAATTGTCCCCGAAAAGAAGGAATAAACCAACTCCAAACCAATAATGATGCGAATTCAGAGGAAATCTCAGGCACAAGGCGATAATGCATCGTTTGATACAAAGCCATCAATGGAGCCGATTGCTAATCCAGTGGTAAAGGCAGAACAACCTCCAGCAGACAAAGTCTAAGCGACTCGCCCCAAGCTTCGTTCAGAACGCCCATCAAAATTTAAGATAGAGAAGTAGATGCCAGTCGTACCGAAGCAGAAATACGACATCTTCGCAGCCGAGTAACCTCTTGTCGAATAAACTCTAAAGGCAGTTGACAAGCAGCAGCCTCGCTTCACCGACCACCTCTAGCACAACAAGTAACTAACATTGCAGGAGTTGCTGGGCAACGATCGAGTGGATAAGTCCAAAGAATTCGATGATATCTTGCTCCCAAAGTCTACTACCACTAAACCGATCAAGCCCAAACAACGCGACTTCTTCGGCGATATGGACATGTGATAGTTTTTGTAATACTGCTGCCGCACATTATCATCTGAAGACCTGTGTGACGCAATGGAAACTGCCGTGCATTTTGTTAACCTCCTTGAATTCCTAGATGTACTCCACTGTCACATCTATGCCGCTGTCGACCATGAGCTTCGCAAAGTCTCCGTTGGAGGTTATTAGCACATACTTCCCGTCGAACTTGCCGATGTTTAGGAAGTTGATCATGAACTCCTCTTGATCCTTGTTGGAAACCTTGATGATTCGATAGCCTTCTCTCAGGAGGAAAATCTAGAAGTCGAGGGTCTATGTCAGCTGGTACGCCTTAGTCGTGTTGTCTTGAACATAGATGTCGATGTCTCTGCGAATATCTTTCGGTAGGGAGGGATCGTCAAAATCTAGCATAATTACATTCTTCTCGTCAATAAGATTGAAGATCGTGTCGAGATGCATACGCTGCTGATCTCGATCCTTCTCATCTCGCACCACTCCGAACCTCCTGGTACCCAGTAGATCGTTGTCCATAAGAAACTTCGCTCCTTGAATATTCGATCGAATTCCAATCTGCATCAAGCTAAGATCTTTGCTAATAGCCATGAAATCTCCTCCCTCGACGTACTGGTCTGAATTCAGCAGGTAAGTACCTCCTGTGGCCTCCCCAACCAACTTCAGTTTCAGAATTTCAAAGGCTATCTTCATGACCACCTTTTCGAATTTCCTGACGAAGGTACTTGTGTTGCCCAACACTAGACCCTTGGCCGTCACGATCTGTTGATCCCTGCAAAAGATCAAGTTCGCGAGTGGTTCAATTTAGATTTTGTCGATGACCATTTCTGCTGCCGAATTATCCTTCTTTAGGAAGACATTTGGACGGGAATACACCAGTCCCAACAAAGTCTCGACATCTAAGCTCTCCAGCACCTTGATTCTGTATGCTTCGGAGACACCATAGCTCTTCAAAGTTTTCAGTTCCTCGCTAGCGGTATAGGCCGTACTCTGCTTAGCAAGCTCCACAAGTTTCTGTGATAGTGAGCATGACTTACCTTCTTGTCACGACGCAGCACATCAGTAACCTCGGCATAGTGAATGTTGTAACGCTTGAATACCGTCACGAGGCAATCATATGCTGCTCGACTCTTCAGGAAATTCGGGTTCTTTTAGAACAGTGAAGCCAGTGGATGCACATACCCTACCGTCTCGATGATGTGCGGAGTGTGGTAGACGATTAGATTGACAGCTTCAAGCTCACTTCCTTGTATCGGGGTCAGATTCATCGATAATTAATACTCCCGGAAGTCCTCAGAATCGTGTGCTTACAAATTTGGTCAGTCGGGGAGATTGTACCTGTTGACCAATCGTCACAGCCAAAATTCGTTGATGACCAAGATCAACCATCAATTCTATCATCAAGGCTCCCCTCGAAATTAATTCTGCTGCAGCTTTGAAGTGTATTTGTATTTGAGTTTGCACAACGAAATCCCGTCGAATCAGATTAATTATAATAGCTGCTTGCCACAACAAGCCAAATGAAGACCAAGACTATCGGCCAGTTCCGCATTACCGAAAGAAAGATCGGTGAGGGTGCTTTCGGCACTGTCTACGTGGGTATTGACACCGCCAATCACAACCGGTAGGTCGCCGTCAAGGTCATAGAACACAGCCGATTGTAGGGTACTGCTTGCTACTAAGGTAGGCGATGCGCTCGACTACTTCTACGAGGAAATCCTCGCCATGAAGAGCTGTATCAGCGATCAGATAGTCAAGCTGTATGACATCAAGAAGACTGAGAACCACTTCTACGTTTTCCTGGAGTATTGTGAGGAGGGTGACCTTCAGAAGTACATCAGAAAGAAGGGACGCTTAAGCGAGTAGTAGGCCATGCGGTTCTTTTGGGATATCGTCAGGGGATTCCGCACTATCGTGAAGTCCAAGCGCATTCACCGAGATCTCAAACCAGCAAATATATTCATCACCAATGGACACATCAAAATCGGCGACTTCGGCCTCGCTAAGATCCTCAGCGAGAGAGACATGACAAGCACGTTTGCAGGGTCACCTTATAACATGGCTCCAGAGGTGCTTGGCCGCCAGAAGTACGATAACAGAGCTGACATCTACGGAATAGGAACTGTACTTTACGAAATGCTCTTCGGGTGGTACTCAAATAGCTTAATAAAGCCCGCCATTCAAGGCCAGCACTGTGCCAGAACTGATTGAGTAAATAAACTTCCGCCGCTACAGAAAATTTGATAAGCAGCTGGTCTCGGAAGAAACTCTTGCACTACTGACGAAGATGCTGAAGCCCGACCCAGGCAGCCGTATTAGCTGGGAGGAACTATTCAGTTTGGAGTCAAAGACACGAGCGAGGGGTAACAGCAAACTCTATAAGATCTACGAGGAGTTGGTCAATCGAGCCGATCTTAAGCACATGAATGCTGTGCCAAGTATATTCTGCCTGTTGAACACCTCAAATTCACAGCAGCCCTTGAGCAAGAACGGCAGCATCAATGGTAGCATGAATGAAAACACAACCACAACAACCACCACTGCCACTGCCACAACGGTAACGGTTTCAGAACCACCAGTTGAGCCAGAAGTGCATTACTCAGATATTGAGATGCTTGACAGCAAACTCAGCACAGACCTCTTCATCAACCTCGTTCAAATGACGGTCATCGAGTCGGTGCTCGAGTACTGACCTTGCTTTGTCTATATATACAGCCCGAATAGTCACTTCGAGCAGTCCAAGGTAGGTCTGCGACGGTACTTGCTCAGTACAAGAACGTCACTCGCAGTAGTTGTTCTCATTGGAGGGGACCCTCCCTCCTGTTCCGGAGGCTGTTTGCCACCGCTGAGGATGTTGTTTGCTTGCGATTGATCCACAGCTGAGTTAACAACGAATCTTACAGACTGCTGGGTTGGTTGGGTTGAACAAAGTCCATCCCATATCTGGATCTGATGCTATTTTCTGGAAGCCTGCCATACCGTAAACTGACAGTGATTCAAAGCTGCTGGTCAGGAACTGTCGATTATTGGGAGGACTCTCAAAGTTTACTGGATCCTCTTCAAACCGCCCTGAGCGGGATCTCTCTGTACCAAGCAGTAAGCTTCCACGACGAACAATGCTACTGCTAGAGTTGTTTGTTGCGGTCCGTTTGATCGGTGCCTATACTTACTGGGAAGCGAAAGGGGGCCGTTCAGCTTAAGGTTCTGCGAGTATTTCTGGATCTTAATTGTCTTGTGGCTATGATTCGGACTATTCCTACTCCTCATCCACAAGGTTGGTTGATTTGTTGCGCTTCGTGTATTTCCTCCTGACCAAGCTGCGGTCGAACTATGTGAGGTCTGTAATCAGAGATTTGAGCCTGGGATAATTGCTGCGAGTGAAACTTTCTTCCTTTGAGCATTGCACCAGTTTGTCAATTAACGGGAAGCATCTTCCGATGAGCTGATAGTTCGGAGGCTGCTTCTTGGCACCAACGAACCCCGATAGTTCGATGATTTTGTGCAGCAGTGCTGACTTAATCTGTCGAGATTTCAGTTGCTCTCGCTAGTCAGCAATAAACTTGTTCAGCCTCCTCAGCCCTCGTCGGAGGGTTGAGTAGAAGTAGTTCTTGATAGAGTTGTCGCTGCGTCCTGGCAATTGTTCGGCAATGCGAGCCCACTTGTTGCCATGTTGTTGGTGGAGTTCAAACAGTCTCCGTTCTTATTACGCTGACCAAGCCGAGAGGTTGATGTTGGGATCGAGCTGATTATGCCACCTGCATCGCCTCACGAATACCTTTCACGGCATTGTTTGCCCGTTCTGCCTTGAATTGCGTACTTGCTGAGCATAAGCTTGGCCACTTCACTCCACTTGGTAATCTTCATCCCGATGATGATGTCGCGCATCGCATTGTCCTCCTACAGTCAAATTGTCGGAATACCTCTTCAGTCCATACCCGTCGTTCACTCATAATATTAAATTGCAAAGAAAGGTGTGGTTAGGCTAGAAGTCAGCTAACCCGAAACACCCAACAGTGCCACAAGGGTTGGTTTGAGGCCATCTATCAAGTGTCAATTTGTTTGCAATGAAAGTAATGCGAAGAGACACAGCATCGATGGATCGGTCAACAAAGTTTGGCTCGGAAGTCTATATTGCCGCTCAAGAAATCAAAGAGGTTCGTACGGTTTCTGATTTGAAGGATTTCAGGAAAACTCAATATCAGGTTGCTGTGCATCCACTATACTTTGCTGCAGTTGACGCCAGAAAACGCTGCTTCCAGCGCAAAGTCTGCCGAAGTGTTTCGATATTAACAGACTTGTCTTCCTCCGGTTTGTCCACTGGCGGGAGTGAGCGATACTTATCCCTAAATTTTCGGGACTTGAGAGACTTACCTCTTAATATACCGAGGTTTTTGCCAGAATACATGTTCAAGCCCTCCTTATGAATCTTCCGTTCAAGGTAGTTTTCGATGAAGCTGCCGATAATTGTGTTGGTCTTAGTGCCAGTACAACTGAACCCACGGTAGAACTCCTCGGTTGGCATGCGTCCTGGTTTTGGAGGAGCACGAAGATCGTACAGGATGCGCTAATCCTAGGTCAGTGGTTGTGTAAACTCTTCGCGATACTTCAATGGTTCTGCATGCCTTGGCACTCGAAACTCACGGTCTGCAGTATGCGGCTTCTGCATCTTCATAAGTTGCGCTGAATCACCGTACACCGACAGCTCTGGCGTCCTTACGTAGAATCTGTTATGCAGGCCACCACCGCGTTGGTTCATGCAATAAGTTATATTGACTCATAGTTCGATCACGAGTTTCGATTGGAGGCCTTTCTGCAGTGCCTCGGAAGTGCGTTAGTTGAGCTCGTTGAGGAGGGAGCAGATATACTTGATATCGTTGCGAATGTCCAATTGGTACGGTTTCAGTCCCTTGTCAAACTATTGTTTGAAATGTTCCAGTTGCTCGCGACTGCGGAACCTTGCAGCGTCCACTCGTATCTCAAGGATTTCTTTCTTGAGTAGTTATAACCCTCTCTTCAGACGATCTAGCTATTCGTTGTACTTCTCGTCTTCAGCAACCAAGTCAGGTTGGAACTACTTCATAGCATCCAAATAGCTTGTGTGGGACTATAAGATGGCAGTGAAATTAGCCACTACTTTATCAAGGGCTCCCTACACGTCAGTAAACTTATTCTTGTAGATCTTTTCGAGCTACTCTTTCTATTTGTTGGTAAATGTCTGCACAACTCCCTTGTTAGCAATACTCGTGATCGTGTGAGTCACGCCCTTGATCAGTCTGCTGATACCCTGTGCCTCCGCTCCGTATTTTTGGTTGTAAATGTTCTGGTAGTACTCAAACTTCTTTCGATCAGGATTCAGGAAAATCTGCAGCTCCTCTGTGCTGAGCACCTTTGGTTTGTCTTCGAGCTTTCGCAGAAACCGTTCAAGCCCATCACGGCGTATCCTCAAGTGCTTTTCGTCCCTCATGAGCTTGTTTTGAACGTAGGACCCTGCACCATCTTAGCCAACGCTGGGAACGAATACTGAAATGTCTCGGTTGCGTAGACTCTACGTCGTGGATAGTTGTACCTGAACAAGCCACTTAAATTCGCTGAATGCCCTTTCGATTGTGTACGGTTTAGTGCCTTTCTCATGAACCTCTATCGTCCAGAACACCTTCCCTTCCTGCTCCTTGTACACATGCTCTTTTAGCTTCAGCTGTACAGACTCGAGCTTCTTGGCAACGTAGCTGGGATCAACTTACTCACACTCACACTCCACTCCAAGCTCCTCAACGTCATCATCGTTCATTTCCTTCATACCGACTTATCCTATTCTCTGTAATTATTTACACCGAATGATGTACAGTCACAAAAGCTCACCATTATTTTGGTTGTAGAACTGCTCCAGCTAGACGTATGGTGCGAAGATGACATCTCCGCTTTCAATGGTGGGTCGGTCTTCCTTTCGGATGTTTATTACTGGCACGTCCTGGTTGTATCGTAGGCCTTTCGGGTTGGCTGTTACCAGCAAAAATCGGTATTGTTGAGTGTTTGGACCTACCAATTCCACCTTGGTCTCTACCATCTCTCATTACTGTACGTTTGGATGCATAGTCTTTCTTGCCTTAGGCAGGCTTTCCCAACACGTTCTCCACACCGTCTAGCCCGCGAAATTACTTATGTAGGTCTCTCAGCACGTGTTGGTCATATTCGTCGTAGCGCAGTTTTGCATAGCCTCGCACAAACTCGTCTTCGGCCTGTGTGAGTAACTTCAACTGGTCCGGCCGTTTAACGATGTGCAGCGCATACCTTTGAATCTACTTTATTGGAACGAGTACCTTCGCTAGCCTCACTCGCAAATAACCTTTAACTAAGTAGTGCAGCCTGTCTATCTCCAGCTGGTAGATCGACCGATTGAAGTTTTTATCACCTTGTTTAGCTTCCTGGTAGCCCTACACGTACACTCGCAAATTTTCCTAATGGGCGGCTAGTTCCTTGACCAGATGATCGTACTCTGTGTTGCGGAAGGGAAGCAACTCGGGACAGAACTTCTCCTGCAGTGTAGCTTGCATGAGCGATGCAATAGCCTGTTCGGTGGCTTCGTAACTAGCTGGCTATTCGTGCATTAAATAACTTTCCAAGTGCTTAGTTAAAAAATACCGATCCGAAATGTCCAAGAACAACGACATCGCCGCAACTTCACTTGCTAGCACCCTAGCTGGATTTATAGCCAAGGTGGTGGTGCATCCCATTGACACTGTCAAGGCAAAAGTGCAGGTTAACCGTACGAGGATTGACAACCTCAAGGACTTCAATAAAGGATTAATAGCAGAGATCATTCAAAAGACATATAGTGCCGAGGGTATGAAGGGCTTCTTTCCTGGTGTTGGACTCTCCGCTTTCGGCAGTACCGTTGCCTTCAGCGCCTACATGACCACTTACGAATACAGCAAGAGTCATCTTGCAACGATGGAGGTACCCAACTATTCAACTTCAGTACTTCAGTCGACACCCATCGCAAAGCTACTTTTTGTCAGGCTTTATTGCCGAGATTGTTTCATGCGCATTCTGGCTTCCAATCGATGTCATCAAGGAGCGGCAGCAAGTTCAATCTGAGCTCAATTTGTACCGCTACCGAAACTCGCTGGACGCGATGAGGCAGATCAGCAAGCATGAGGGAATTCGAGGATTGTATAGGGTAAAGCAGTTGGTAACGGTAGGCCTTCGGAGCGACACTCATGTTCTTTGGTCCGTACAGCGCACTCCTGTTCGTGTTTTTTGAGGAATTTAAGAAACTTTTCTGTCGGGACGTTTCAAAGCCGAGGCTTCTCTAAGACATTGCCGCGAGTACTTTGGCAAGTAGCATCGCTGGATTCCTCACCAATCCTCTCGACCTCGCGAAGTTAAGAATGCAAATTCAACGGGCAGATCGAGCCTCTCGTGGAGGCAACGTCGCTTTTGCCGATACTGTATTCGGTTACCGTAACATGTTCCATGGAATCTATACCATAGCAAGGAAAGAAGGAGTATTGGCTCTCTTCCGCGGTTCGCTCATGCGAGTATGCTTCACAGCTCCAAACACAACCATATCGTTGGTACTAACAGACTACTTTAAGCAGCAACTTTTGAAGCGCAACATCTTCTGACACTGCACTATCATCTTTGGACAAAATTCACTATGGTCCAAATTAGTATCCTTGAACTTCCTGCTCGACCCATTATCGGGGGAGGTCAGGAGTACGTACTGTCTCGCGCTTTGGTGCCTCTGATTAGTAGTTGTGAAGTGGTCGGTCTGTTGCCGATGGCGCTTCTTCCTCGTCGGTGGTGCATATCAGCAGCATATTGGTTCCATCGTATCTCAGCCTTTCGAAGATGCCTTCGAGGCGGTTGTT